>Ga0208764_10000384_pt1 | contig 28101 bp, 38 predicted proteins | sample ETNtaG_18_FD_185762 | JGI IMG/M metagenome (GOLD analysis project Ga0208764, IMG submission 185762) | Marine microbial and viral communities from oxygen minimum zone, Eastern Pacific Ocean - ETNP201302SV91 (SPAdes) (version 2) | ecosystem: Environmental > Aquatic > Marine > Oceanic ... | reverse complement strand
ATTCATTCCCTCCAATTCCTCTGTAGAAATAAGGGCAAACATAATGTCAGCAGTAGCAGGTAGTCCAAAAGATTCAGAGGTGTCAGTAAGGTCAACATCAGTACTACCAAAACCAGCACGAGTAGTTTGTGTCGCAGTAACGATAGGAACATTCGCTTCAACTGCAAGTCCTCTAAGTTCCTCAGCAATCGCTTTAACATAGGTGTAACTATTAACTATAGATCCTTTGTACCTTTGTGAAGCACAAATATTCAAATAATCTATGAAAACTATATCAGGTTTGATACTTCTCTTCATAGATAACTCATTTAAGAGCCCTTTAAAATGTCCTACATGAGCAGATGCAGTAGGATACTCTTTTATAATTAGATTTCCTTGCGTTTTCTTCTGTAATTTGCTAACCTTATTTTCAAACATGACCTTTGGTAGGTCTTGTAACTGTTGAATAGGGACATTTAGAAGGTTTGCATCGATTCTCTCAGCAATCTTCTCCTCAGCCATCTCAAGAGTAATATACAATACGTTAAGTCCCCTGATGAGAGAGGCACTAGCGCAATGACACATAAAGAGAGACTTACCAACGCCTGTACCAGCAAGAGCGACGTTAAGAGTCTTATTCGATAGACCACCTTTCGTAATACGGTTAAAATATTCCAAGTCAAACGGTACCTTCTCTTCTTTCTGATGATAGAAGTCATATCTTAATGAGGAATCGGCAATGTAATCGTGACCAATATTGCTATCAAAAGATACAGAAAGAGCTCCACTGAGTATGGAGGGTATTGCACCCCTATCCTGCTTTGGGTCTTGGCCATCTGCAATCTTAATTGATACCATAAGGGAGAGGTAAATCGCCCTTTCTTGACACCACTTCTCTGTCGTGTCTGTGATCCATTGGAAGTCACTTTCTTCATCTTTTAACTCCGTAATAATACTCTGAGTCTCTTTATATGTGTCTTCGTTAAGATCATCTCGCTTATCAGTCTCTATAGTTAGGACCGTAGGAGTAGCGAGAGCATCATAGTCAGCAAAATACTCAGAGATAATAGAAAAGATCACCTTACATCCATTGGAAGTAAAGTAATCTTCTTTTATAAATGGTAAAACCTTTCTACAATACCTTTCACTGAAGACTAGGTTATTGATGATGGTGTTCTCAATAGTCATAGGTAGTGAAGATAGGATCCGACAATGTATTTGGCACCGTCAGTAGTAGGTTGACCAGCATGACGATACTGCCATGTAGGTGGAAACATTAATATGCTACCACACTTAGGAGTGATTGCCAAGTCAAGTTTAGGAAATGTAGTCTCACCACCAGTAAATCCATCATTCAGATAGAGGAACATCACAAGAAATCTTCTAGCAGAAGAATGATCTTGGACATCTACGTGGTCTCTAAACTCATCTACAACCTTACTATACCTCTTCATTCTAAACTCTTCAAAAGCATACTTCTGAGGAAAGTCTGGACCTAAGTCCAAGTCTTCCATGTAGATCTGTATGTAATCAACTAATGTCTGTTGAATATTGTATTGAAACTCATGCCATTCCTTATCCTTTGCTAGGTATCTCTTACTAATATTAAGTTCAGTAAAGGATGGACGTTTCTCTCTGTCTATAATCTCTTGATGTGCTACATCAATATCAAACTTCTGTATTATTCTTTTACACAATGATGGATCAACAGCATTGTCATAGGAGCGTATGTAATCTTTAAGTTCAATTGCCATAAGTAAACTCCTTCTTAGCACACTCGTCTAAAGCCTGCATTATTTCAGGAGTGAAATACTCTTCAGGATTTTCAAGAATTGCTTTAGGATAAACTTTCTTCGAGCCAATCTCGTATCTGTTTGCAACTCGCTTAAAGACTTCATGTTTTTCTCCCAATTCGAGGAGTCCGTAATAGGGATCCAGTCCTTTGTCATAGAAAAGTCTAGTCTCTACTTGGGAGTTTTCTTTTGTGAATCTTGCTTTAGCTGCCTTACATTTAATAATGTTTCCAACAACTTCTGTCGCACTCTTTTCCTTTTTTTTGCTGAGATGAATAATTGTACTCGCGGCATATTTGAGACCACTGCCGCCTCCCATTTCTTTAGTTGGGATATAACTGCCGACCACATCGTAGGTATGATTTGTTACTATTAAAGGGACATTTGCCTTCCCTAGCTTAAGGGTAAGGACTCGGAAAATACTCTTAACGATTTGAGCACGTGTCATATCACGTGTCTCTTTACCTGCCTCGGCATCCTCCACCTCTTTGGTGGTAGATAGCATACCAAGTGAGTCAAGAACAAACATCAATGGTTGACGCTCCTTCTGTTCTAAGTATTTATCCAGAATCCTAATTGATTGTGTCCTAAACTCCTGTACGGTTGTTACTGGACAGATCATCATACGAGTAGAGTCAATTCCTCTCGACTCAATCATCTCTTTACTTATTGCACTTTCAGACTCAAAATAAATAACGCCAGCATCAGGATTAGATTCGAGGAAATGCTGTACAATGCCAAGACAGAAAAATGTTTTTCCAGTGCTTGACTCACCTGCGATAGCTGTGATCTTATTAGCAGGGATTCCACCGAAGATACTTCCTGAGAGGAGTGCGTTAAAGATGTACGAACCTGTCGGGATATAACCACTTGTGTCACCAGCAGCAACACCATCAGCAACGATAGCAGCGTATTCATTATCAATCTCCTTGGCTACATCCTTTAAAAAATTCATGGTGACCTTTCAATTAGTTTTGTTATAAAGTTGTTTCGCTTCATAGCTCTTATGAACCACTCGGCTTCGCTAAGATCAAAGAACTCTTTCTCTTGAGGATTCTCACCCCCACCAAAAGCTCTCTTGTACTCGACTATGTAAGTTGTCATCCGAAAAGAAATTCTAAGTTTGCAATTTTTTCTGGCTTCCAACCAATCTTATCCATGATGACCTTAATAGGTTCGAGAAAACTCTTCTCGAATTGTAGGTCATAGTCTACCTGTTTGTCAAGTCCTAATTCTGTTGGAAAGGTTTGGAAGAATGAAACAACATTCTCATTGATCTTATTCGGTGTCTTCAAATAAACGAATTTGATCTTCTCTCCATTCTGAATCAACGGATACTTGTGTGTGAGTTTACCCTTCTTAATATAGAAGTTGTACAAAAGACTCCCACGCACATGTATAGGTGTGCCTTTGGAATAGACGGTGGCTGGGTTCGCCCACTTATTTAGATTATTACAGCCTCTAGGGAATGCAATGTCCTCAATAGGCAACTCGTTAAAGTGATTCCTGAAATCAGCAATAAATTCCTGTGCTTCCTCCTCACCTTGATTCATAATAACGTTGAGTGCATCCTTAATCTTCTGACGACAAGCACCTGGTGTAGAAGACTTAACTGCTTCAATGCCCATCATCTTTAACTTAGGTTTCTCAAACCTGACACCCTCTATGTCCCACGCATTTAAAATGTATCTTTTCTTAGCAGTCCATATACCTTTCTCGGCAATGGTCTCCCTTTTCATGAACATTTTTTGGTCGTAGGCGGCAACGTAGTCGGCCAACTCTTCGTAAGAACTCGAAATATATTTTTCCAGTTCCATATCACACACCTTATCGAGGAAATTAACGATCTTTTCATTAGATACCTCTCTCCCCTTGAATACACTTTGTACCAAAGGACCAAGATGCAAGTAGATACTATCGGTATCACTAGCAACAACATAATCAACCTCCTCAGTTTTAAGTATCTTATTCAGATACATGTTCATTTTATTTTCTATCCAACGGATGCTAACCTGACCCGATAGAGTAATCGCCTCTGCATTAGATAAGTTATAATATCTAAAGTATTGATTTCCAATGGCACCATAGGCAGAGTTGAGTTGGATCTTGCGAGCCATTTGGATGTTATTGAATTTACTAATATCTCTTTGTAGTTTGGCAGTTGGGTTAGTTTCATTATCCCGCTTCGCTTGAAGCATTTTCTTCTTATAAATCGTACGCTCTTCATAAATTGTGTCCATCATTTCGGGAAGGAATCCACGGATGTCTTTGCGGTATTGTGCTCCGTTGGCACACACAGCAAGATCTCCATCGATTGCGACTTCTCTATTGAGCAGTCCTTCAACGGTGGCACTGGGATGTCTGGTGTCACAGAGGGTTTCGGGACTGATGTTGTACTGCATGATGAGATGAGGGTACAGACTATTAAGGTCAAAGCTGACCACCCAGTCATATAGACCTGGCTTAGGTTCTTTGACATAGGCTCCTGCATATTTCTCATCTTTCTTTGCTCCTCGACGTGGTGGTACAACAACATTTCTTTCCTTGAGGTAATTATATATCATCGTGTCCCACATACGGACCTGACTATACACATCTTCAAGGTTTACTTTTGCGTCATAAGCCATAGTAACTGCCAACTCGATCAGTTTCATCTTCTCTTCGAGTCGGTCAACTAGCTCAACGTCTTTAATGTTATACTCTACAAACTTCTGCCAGTCGTTAGTGTAGAAGTCTTTAAAATTCTCATACTCACTGTGGTCCAGTTTTCCTTCACCCAATTCAACAGTGGCGATATGTTCAAGTCTATATGATTCCTGATTGGTGTAAGTAAACTTACGATAAAGATCAAGATAGTCAAGTATGTTAATGCCCGATAAGTCGTAGGCATAGTTAGTCCTTCCCTGTATTGTTACTTCTCTCTCATTGGCACGATTCCAAGGGGACATGGAATTCATCCACTTCTTACCTAGAATCCTATCAACTCTTCTGCAAATGTATGGTACGTCGTATAGATTGACATTCCATCCAGTCAAAACATCTGGTGTATTCTCTACCCACCATCCAATAAAAGATTTAAGCATCTCCTCTTCCTTCCAGAAGATAAAAGATTTAACACCTTCAGGTGCCTCAAATTCTCGTGTGGACCACGTAAAGAACTCCTTAGTATTTAGATCCTTGATCGTTATACAGAGCATCTCCTCTGCTGCTTCTGCAACATTAGGGAAACCATTCTCACATGCAACCTCGATGTCCATCGTAAAGATTTTCATCTGATCCATACGATAATCAATCTCGTTAGGATATTCGTTAGCAATGAATTGATAAACGAATCTCTCATACCCATGCACATTAAATCCCTGCACATTCTCATACTTCTGTATGAATTCTCGTGCTTCCTTTGGATTTTGAAACTGAATAGGTTTTACATTCTCACCGTCCAACGTCTTAAACTTCTCTTCCTTGTTGGAAGTGACAAACAACGTAGGCGAAAAGTGGGTACGAGATTGGATCCTTTGTCCATCCTCATACCCACGATATAGTATAGTGTTACCAGCGAGTTGAATATTCGTGTAGAAACTAGGCATCTACTTTTTGGTACTCTCCAAGCATTTCTTTTGATGGGTCCACTATAGTAAAGATTGACTCAGATGTCAAGAAGAGGTCACGTTGTGCAGAATACTTAGGGTATACTTCCAACTTACCATCTATAATGCGATAGCATTCCTCGACAAGGACGGATGGTTCTTCATCCAGCTCAGTTACTTTACCTATAAGGTAGTCAGTTAGACTCCCGTTCCTCAGTAGTAGAATCTTTACCACTTGTTGCCTCCACTAGTTCGTTGTATTTTGCGATGACTTCATCATAAGTTTCGTATGCACTAATGACTTCATCAAGTTTAAGCATTATAGCATTACCCTTGAGCAGTGGTGCATATGGTTCAAATTGAAGCTCTGGTTTTGTAATCTTTTGTATCTCTCCATTGTCTGCTTGAGCATCTAATGAGGAAGTTACAAATACATTGTAAGGATTTCTCAATTGAAATCCTATTACATTCTCTTGGTCATCCTTCGTGGTGACCTCAAACAAGTCTGCGATGACATCTTCACCGTTTCTTGTTCTTACGATTCTTACGCTCATAGTTTCGTCTTTCGATTTCAGTAATAGATTCCTTCAGGACATCCTTCAGGATTTTTTCAGCGTTAGTCTGCTTTTGTTCTGCTATTGGTCGGACATGCCGTAGCAGCTCATCAGTATAACTCGAAGGCACCTCAACTGTCAAGAGGTCAGACTCACCATCGTAGTTTGGTTTCGTTAAATTAAGATAAACATTCATAATAGAAAAGAGACCACCTGGGTCTCTTCAGTTGTTTCTTTATATAGGTTATTTTTCTAGATCTTCAGACACAGACTCCACCAAAGGTGTTACATCTGGGACAGGGGATCCAGTCATGAGAGCAGCAGGTGCTACAACAACTGCCATTGCGACAGCTACTGTAGCAAGACCTGCTTCTAATAATTGCAATAGTTCTACCAATCGTCTTCTCCAGCATTACGCTTAAGTTCTTTTACAAATTCTTGACGACCACAGAAACCGTGGGCATCTTTAGTACCATCCATATGATATGAAGTATGCATTACTTCTACCATAAGAAAGAAACCAATCATCATCATGGGTAGCATCCAAAGTGGATGACCAAAGACCTCACAAAATTCTTTGTAGTAGTCTTCAAATTTCATGGCATTTTATTTATACTATGAAGGTGACTAGGAATGCCCAACCGATTAGCCAAGCACATAACCCACCAATGACTTTGTAGTATTTACGAATAGGTGTACCAAAATACTGTTGGCCAATCATCAAACACTTATGTGCTGGTGATAAAAGATAACCTGAGTATTCTGTGGAAAGAAACCATACAAGATACTGGGGACCAAAGATTACTACAAGAGCAGAGGTCATACCAGCATACTTACCTGATGATCCCATGATCCATGCTGCAATAGTTGCAACAATAGAGACAGGAATAATCATAGAAGGGTCTGCTGACTTAAGGTATTCCATAACTGGTCCTTTAATCTGACCAACTACTCCACCTAAAGCAAGAACTACAGTTGCAATGATGGCAAACTTACCATCAAGATACTTACCCCATTTCCAATCCTTACATAAGATACTATAGTAACATGCCATAGCACCAAACCAAGGGAAGAAAAATATAGCACCAGTCTTACCAGTTGCAAGCAGGAACCATAGCGTTGCTATGAATGGTGCCCAACCTCGTAGTGCTCTTCTCCAATTAAATTCTCTTATATTCGACAAGTCAGGTACAACTGCTTGAGGATCCACCTTAGAAAAAATATACCACCATGTATAACTAAGAGTTATCACTAGAGGTACAAAGACATATCCTAAGAAGACACCATAACTCACACCCATAACTGCCATAGGTAGCACCACAGTTTTCTCAAGTGGTGACCACCAGTAGTAATGGTGTGTAGAAAGGTAATCAATGATACCAAATGCACTCCTCTTCTTTTTATCAGGTGGTGCTATGGCATCTAGAAGGGGTGCTGATAAAGCAACCCTTCCTGGGATAGGAAGGATCCCTCCAAACAATGATGTTAATAGTATCAGGACTCTATTGTCCTTTACATATCTCTTCATCAGTGAGTATACATCATCAAGGACATGATACTGACGGATATAACCACCAAGTATCATGATCCCAAAGATGTAACCCATGTAGAGTTCCTTCGCAAGAATCGACTCAATCATTTAATAATTCAAGACTGTCTATATGTAGGACAGTATAACATATTCTAATCAGAAGTCAATTGATCTAAAGATATTCCTTACGTGAGTGATGCTCAGGTACTACCTTACCTAAGACGATGACCAATAGACCATCCTCAAAGTCAACAGATTTTACCAGACTATCATCACTCAATGCCCACTGTCTCTGGAATGAGCGTTGACCCATCCCTCTGTGCAGGTACTCCTGCTCTTTCTTCTCTTCCGTTTTCTCACCCGTAACATGTAACTTCCCATATTCAGTGAAGACTTTAACTTCGTCTTTCTTGAATCCTGCGAGAGCAATCTCTAAACGTGACTCCACGTTGCTCAGTTGCACAAGATTGTATGGGGGATAATTCTGTGATTGATTTATATCAAAGAATTGATGTAGGTAAGAATCTAATCCAATACTATTCTGATGGATCTTTTCCATCAATTGTGGCAGATCGGCTGCACGATATCTCTGTATGCTGGTCATGGTAACCTCCTTATAAAGCTAGGTATAGTGTGTTGTCCCTTACGGCGACACTACTATTTAACCATAACCCAGTCATATCAGCAATAGTAGACCCCGTAATTATTTGTAGGGTTAGTTCTACCTATATAATACACAGGTAAAACTATCAAGGTATGATGAAAAAAATTAGTTTTATTGTTATGTTTTTGATGGCGGTACCGCTTGCTGCAAGGGCCGATATCAATCATCGATTGACCAGTTCAACTCAATTGACAGTTGATGCTGGCTTTACAAGTGTCTCTAGAACAGGCAATGTTTATAGTACTTCTGGATCTGGTGTAACAACAACTATTACACCGTCAGGTGGTAGTGCCACCACTGATCTTGGAGGCATATCTGCTGTTAGTACCGCAGGTGTTGCTACATTTGCCCTTCCAGATGTAACTCAAACGACTCAAGGTAATGCTTATTCGTTCACACAGAATATAACTACTGGTGATTCCATAGTTACTACTGCACCAACAGCTGGTGCTGTATTAGCATATTCCAATCAAGTTTCAACAGGAGCTGGTACCGCTGGTAATTTAGCTGGTACCATTAGTAGTGCTGGGGCCATGGCGTTAACCGCAGGTGGGGCCGGGACTTCGGCTACGGGACAATTTGTATCTGAGCTAACAATACGTTAGATCAAATAGGCGACATGAAAAAGCTTATAACTATATTACTACTGTTATTAGGTAGTGCAGGTGCTGCGAAAGCAGTGCCCGTAGTTCCTAATTTCCAGCAAGGCTCGATGACGAGCCATACAGAGACTGAACAAACAGTCACTGAAACCATAAACTCGATTGATTATAGGACAGGATGGGAATACTCAGTAACCGGGGTAGGCGTTTCCAACAATGGAGAAAGGCTGAATCCAAACGTGAATACATCAACAGTAACGGTGACACCATCATCGGCAGGAACAACAGCGACAAACGGAACAACGATAACAGGAAGCGTAACAAGTTCATTCGACTCATTAGACTTCTCACAACCAAACGCGTTCACCATAACAACTCCGGGAGAGGCATTTCAATTTACCCAGAGTTACAGCGGCCCCGGGATGACCAACCAGACCGTGATACAAAGAGTCACCTCAGTAACAAGCGTCACAGATACCACAAGTACCTTTACCCAATAGCAGCATTATTAGTAGCATCACCAGTAAATGCTGAAGGAGTAGGTGGAGTTAGTGCCACAGCAAATCCAATCGCTAACAGTTCTGGCTCAGTAACGAACCAGGCAATACAAGTTTTACAAGGTCCATACATAACCAACACCTACGGTGGTGGAGTCCAGTGTCAAGGTAGTACACTAAACATCACTCCCTATGTCCAGTTTGCTGATAGCAGAAAGGATCCTTGGGAGGATTTTTATAATGAACCACAATACAACATGTCTGACTTCACTGGTAGGACTACTACTCAAACAGTGACAGTTAAAAACTATCCTTGGGAGACATGGTATGACAATAGGACTAAGACAGATGGTAGTAGATGGTTTGACGATGGAGATGATATACAAATAGAAGTAGATGTAAATGGTCCTGATGGTATACCTGATAATCCAGGTGATGTCTCATGGTATAAACCAATAAGAACTGACATGAGAGCAAACCAAAGTCTCAACTTAGGTGTGTCTGCTACTCTGTCTATACCAATGAATAAGAAATTAATGAAGCAGTGTGAGCAAGCAGCTCAAGCACAGATCAATATGCAGACTCAACTGACTGCTAACAAACGATTAGACTTTGAATTAGCTAGACTTAAGAATTGTGGTGAACTTAAAAAAGCAGGGATATTTTTCCACCCTGCTTCTCCATACCATAGAGTATGTGCTGACGTTGTAGTAACTAACCCTGGTGGACAGATAGTTCCACACAAGCATGACTTACCACAACCTAAGTTTTCTTCAACTTCTTCTTCGGTCCCTTCTTCAGTGGAAGTAGTCCCCTCTTCTCCCGATAACGATCAGCTCGTATCTCCGCAAGTGAAGGCCGGTGAGGTGTTTTCCCCAGTAACATCTGGATCTTTCCGATCACCTTCTTTATTACAGGTTTCACCACCTTCAAAAGAAGATCAGCCAGCGGCTTTGCTAGGAGGGCCGATGTCGTTGCCACAGCCGCAATCCCCGCAGTAGTTGTTACAACAGCAGGACTAGGTAGAAACTTCTCTACAACACCTATGTCCTCATAAAGTATTACACAAATTTTATTATTAAGATTGTTTGGATCTGGTTGTAACTCATATCCAGATACCTTTTCATCACCACTTGCTGCTAAGTCTCCTATCCTTGGTTGGTTAGGTGCAGGACAATCTGGATCTCCTTTCTGATCAGGTGTCTTAGGAGGTTCTGGTGTGTCTAAATTGTCAGGTGCAGATGGCTCTGATGCATCTACACCACTTGCTTCCTCTTCAGGTTCACCATAAACCGTTTGCCATGTTAATTCATTTGCTCGATAGTCTGGTGGTTCATAGTATGGTGCACCAGCATCACATAATGTCATTGATCCTTTAGGATCATTATCTAAATTCTGTTTATTTTTACTTCCACCTGGATACCTATTCTCCTTGTGTACCTTTACACAGCCAGGTATATTAACAATAGGTGTACCAATAATAGTAACAACTGGTACGGTTGTTGGTAGTGAATGATTAGTGTACATCCAAATACGACTCTCTGGTATTTGGTTGATCTGAGGAACAGACACTCTTCTCATACGATTGTCTAACGTCCTAATAAATCTCACCCCAGTCCCATTAGGACTAACTTGAATATTATTTTGTAGTCGTATTGGTTGTATCGGATCCATTTAAAATCTCACGATAGTTACCGTTAGGTTTCATACCTTTTATATGTCCAGTAGTAGTAGGCCATGCTTCTGTTATAGCAGCACGTACCTCTTCTCTAACGATTAGTCTAAGTTCAGTTGCTTCTGCTTTGACCCTTTTCTCAGGTCCACCAGTAGCACGGTCAAGGGCAACGTTGCCACCGACCAGTGAACCAGTACCTACGACAGCAGCTGCTGTTCCGTAGGTTGCCATTTTCTGTATATCCATTACTGGGGTATTCCAAATCCACCAGAAGGATCTATAGGTGCAGCAGGTGCAGATGGAGAAGCACCAACTGAAGGCATCTCAGGTGCTAAACCACCTCCAAGACCACCAAGAGATCCAGTGACTGCTTCCATCACTTGTCCTTTGACGTTATCTACAATTGCGTCCTTATTAAGAAATAAGTAACCGCCAAGGCCGACGACGGCCAATGACACAACGCCACTTGTAACAGCAACGACGTTAACTATTTTTTGCATGATTTTATCCTCACATTTTATATGGTTCTGAATCGGTTGTAATTTTAAGAGGTGCTTGTTCAACTCTTATTGTTTGCACAGGTCCACCACTAGATCTTGCTAGTAATGTTTCCATTTCTTGCTTAGTGATCTGACCACCCCCACCATTCTGCATCTTCATTGTGCCGTCACCTTTCTTGGAAGCTGTCTGAATTCCGAAGCTAGCAAGAACTCCAGTAAAAACTGAAGCTATAAAAGTTGGATCAATTTTCTGTTGGGGTATGCCTGGTATGGCAACATAATTTAAAGTCAAGATTCCGCCGGACCACACAAGTACACCAAGCCTCACAAAAGTAGATATGATTGCTGCTTGTTCATCTTGGTCGGGAAGGATCTTATCTTTAATTTTACCGAAGACTCCTTTCTTCTTTGGATCGCCTTCGGGTTTGACCTCTTCTTTAATTTCTTCGGCCATGAATTTTAAATTAACTTTACTATATATCTATCAAATATACATTCCCTGAAATTGATACCCTATGCTCATCGCTAGTATAAAATGGATTCACTCCATGATTAAGTCGTGATGGGAAGAAAGCCATCTTCCATTCAAAAGACTTATCAATATAAAGATATTCTGTATCCAACCCACCTAGTGCCGTATTGTATTGAAACATAAACGCTGCCGTTTCATTACCATTGGTAGATGTGTATCTCTTACGTTCCTCCTCAAGGTCATAAGGGACTGCCACCCAAATAACAAATGAGAATAAACCTGAATGAATGTGTAAAGGATTAAAGTCATATTTCTTTTGATAGTTTACCCATAATCTTTTTAGTTCAACTTCACTGTTATCTATATTTCGCATGGATTCTGCCATGCCCATACTTGGTTGGAAACCAAATCGTTTCATATACTCAAATGAAAGAACACGAGTAAACTTTTTAATCTGTGGTGTTAATTTCAGATGATACTCTTGATCTAAGTGTCCTCTAAGGGTGCTACGAGCGTCTCCCTGAGTATCTTTCATAGATTCCAGTAATTCCTCCCGTACAGCAAGAGGCACCTCACAGGAGATATATCCTGGGGATTTAAACCACTGTGTATGATAAGTAAAATCCGATTCCCAATCAGAATCGATTAACTTAATTGAATTTGGCATTGACACTGATCACCGTTGCAGTGGGATTTCGTGCTAAAGCAGTCTTCCTTGCATCATCATAATTCCTTGCTTGGACCTCTTCACTAAAAACTTTTCCTGCGACATAAAGTTTTACTTCATGTTTCATTGGGATTCCTCAGTGGGTTGTCTTCTCTTACCTATATTATACTTGCTTTCAAGGATCCAGTCAAGCTTTTCTTTATAAGATATTACTTTTATCTGACTCAGAGGTGCAGCATCAGCGATACTGTCCTTGTTGGTGACCTCCACGAGTCCCCAGTCTGATAGTAATTGGATAATTCTATTCCTTCTTTGAAGGTCATTGTCTGATAAATTTGCTCTCTTACCATCCAATGCAAATAATTCTTTGAAGTGTACTATAAAATAGTCACCCTTCTTGTGTAGTATATGGCATGATTGATACAACTTTCTTTCTTTCCTTGAAGCGACTCCTATCCTTGTTAGGGTCTCTCTTACTTTAAGAAAATCATCAGGTTCCTTAAGAGTCACCTGTATCATATCATCCTTAGACCATTGCAGATCCTCACTCATTTCTTTCCTCCCCTATTCAGTTTGCTTTTAATGAAATCTAGTTGTGAAGGAGATAAAATATTTAATGCTTGTCTAGCTTTTTCATTACTATAACCATAGTATTGCTTGACCACATCCAAATCATTCATCTTCTGTTTCTTGTCCCAAGGAGAAAATCTCCTACGTGACCTGACGGTATTTATAAAGAAATCATATTGCAAACGCTTATCCAGATGAGGATGTCGGTTCATCTCATTAGCAAACATCACAGTATCCATGTGATGTGACATACATTTGTTAACAATGTAAGGGGGATAATGTTTCTCCCAACCAGGATCTTCCGACTCAAGTAGATGTTCCTTACTCTGGTTTATGGAGTTAAGATAATCTTTAAGAGGGTAAGCTTGATTGTATGCCATAGTTAGTCAGAAGGAGTTCCTTACGATCATGTTGGACTTTCATATATTCGCCAACAGATCTCATAGTATAGGTAAGATCATATGTATATGCATTCCAGTCAGTAAACATATCTGTCACTAACCTATCTGCATTATACGATATCATCTGGTGTGCAGTATGGAAGTCGCAATCTCTTGCAAACTTCTGGTGATCAAACGTCTTATGCATATCACCCTTATGACCATATAGATTATCCTTGATAGCATATGGTGGGTCAGAGTAAATGAATGCTTTTAAATTATCACTAAACAATTCCTCGTATGAGTAATTAGTAATATGCCAATGCTGTATCAACTCCTGATAATCTGCTAATTTTTCTATGCCTCGAAAACTAAAGTTACTGTTGGAGGCTTGGGCAGAGAAGGACGACGACTCGGTGAGACCAGAGAAAGAACACTTATTAATAATATAAAACCTAATAGCACGCTCACGTGAAGTGGTTCCGGCTTGGTTAAGTAATTGTTTACTCTCGTTAAACAGGACACGAGCAGTTTCAGGGGTGTCATTCTTTGTTTTGATTTGCCAGATTTCATCTGCTATGCTAGCTCCATCGTGTTGTAGTTGAGACCAGAAATTATATAGGGAAGGGTATAAGTCATTAACCCATATATCCAGATGAGGATATGTCCTAGACATATACAATGCCACGGATCCACCACCTAGAAATGGTTCCCTAAACTCTGAGTAACGAGTCATATCAGGAAGAAACTGTGCCATCTTAGCAATAGCACGTGACTTACCACCTGGATATCTAAGGGGTGTCTTTAAGTTCTTTGGCTTGTGCAGAGTCATCAGGGAATGGTTCAGTAATTTTGTTTAATTGTAACACAGAAGAAACAACAGGATGCTTCGTACGATTGATCAAGGTGATAAACTTATCTGCTGCAAATGTACCAGCAAGACACACCTGTATCTCATCCCCATCTTTCCAATTCTCAGTACCATCTTTCTTGGTGTGTGCTAATGCCTCAGTGAGATCATCAATAATCTGTTGAGTAATTTTCATTCTTGTATCTCATCCAAACGTAAGGGTTGAACTTGAGTAGGAACCCATTCATTGTTTTCCCACTTATATCCTGTACGTCCAAGATACTCCACTTCCTGTTCCCATTCAGCAAGAGCTTCTTTGACTATACCTTTAATCCATTTCCTAATCATGAGTTTAAAATCCAAACTAATCTGACAACCATGAAGATAAAGAGGACGTAATAGGTCCACATTACCCACATCCCAATCTTATTGTGACGGGATCCTTTGACATAAGGATGAGCACCTGGTGGTGTTTCATCCCATCCCTTCTGCATGTATTCACTTGGGTCAATTTTCCTGGTCATTTGAATTCACACTCCACCATGATTTGAGTTAATGCAGCAAGCAGGTTTATCTCTTGGTCTGCTACGAAAGCAGACTTATACTGATACTCAGCAATGATTAACACTGCTGCTGCGATGCTTGGTCCCTCCATCATATCAGAAAGACTATCATAAATCTTCCTGAGTATGGCAGTTGGATCACTGTCTAAATTCTGGGTGACCCACTTCTTAACTTCGTTAAACTTTTTATTCTTGAGTGCTTCTGCAAGACCCTTGACATTAGCATCACCTAGCGTGGCAAGGATACCGATGTCAATAGCACCTGTAGAGCTATATCTTTGGAGCTCGTTAAGCGTTCTTCTAAAGTCTGGGTAGTATTGTTGGACGACTCTGGCAACCACTTTGTCATCGAACCGTACCTCCTCTTTGGATAGGATGTCACGACATCTTTCAAAGAACTGAGCTGCGAGAGTTTGTTTAGTTTTTCCACGGGTGTTAAATTCAATTACGGTTGTTCTAGAATGTAGGGGTGCAATTATTTTGTTCTTAAAGTTACACGTGAATATGAACCTACAGTTTTTTTGAAATTCCTCAATCGATGCTCTGAGGAGTAACTGTACATCCGGGGTAGTGTTGTCCGCTTCATCGATAATAAGAACTTTATGGCGAGATTGAGAAAGAAGAGACACAGTAGAAGCAAAGGTCTTTGCCTGATTGCGTACAGTGTCCAAGAATCTACCTTCATCAGACCCATTAATGACATAGAAATCTGCTCCTAATTGGTTACATAATGCTTTCGCAATAGTAGTTTTACCAACTCCAGCAGTCCCAGAGAGCAGGAGATTTGGTATCTCTCCCTTCTCAATGAAACTTTGAAAGGTGGTCTTCACATCTGTAGAGAGTATACAGTCATCAACAGTTTGAGGACGATACTTCTCTACCCATAAAAAATCATCTCGCATTAGTTGTTAGGCTCTAGTGCAATCAGGTAACGTACGTTGTCTGAAGAAAAGCGTGCGACATTCGCTTTGCTAATGGTAACATCATATGACTGAGGAAGCAACTTCAAATTCTCCATCTTAAAGCAATAGCAAAACTCATCTGAAGTCTCACCTACCTCTACAGAATATGAATTACTTGTATCATTCTTCTTGTCAGTTAATGTTAAACTCATTACACCTTCATCACCTTGCAAACATAGATCAGGCACACCACAGATAGACCATGCTTTCTTAATCTGTGCAAACACAGGTGCTTCTAGTCTGAAGTTAACATCTTCAGATGGAAGATCAACCTTTTTCTCTGGTGGTTGTACAATAATATCAGGATCCGAATAGAAGAATTTAACCTTCGATCTATTCTGAGGATTAGATATGTTTAAGAATGTATCGCTAGTGGTATCAATGACTGGAGATCCATCAAACAAATTAAAGATCTGAATCAAAGATGGCAAATCGTAGATAGGAATATCCCTATCAAATGATTCCTGCACATTTGCTGTTGCTAGAATGTTTTTATTCAGACTCAATGTCTGAATCTCTTTACCAGGTTTAATGACAATCGACTTGTTAATAGTCGAAAAATTCTGGAGGAGGTCAATCGTTTCTTTAGAAATCACGGTCATTTGTCATAATCAATTTGTAGGGGGGTTGCTCCAATGTTAGCAGTTTCTCTCTTGTTATTCAAGTCACTGAAGTGAAGCAGAAGAATAGCATAATGGATAATCTTTATGATATCCTTACGTGCTGTTCCTTTTCGATCGTACCTTGAAGCATACTTAAGGATGTTACTCCGACAGAATGCCTCGGAGTCACCAACAGAATCAATGAGGTCCAGAGTTTGGACCCCACCAGTGCTGTAATGACCTCTGTAAGTGTTGCTGATGTAATCACCAACCTCTTTGAGGATCTCGTCCTCATTATACTTTCTCATAGAAGGGGCATTTATACCTCATCATTATACTCTTGAACTTCTTTCTCGTCAACCTTAGTATAAAGATCTAGGAAAGATTGCTTAGTATCATCATCGAATCGGTTGATGCAATTAGTAATTGCTTTCAACTTATCATTGAAGATATCGTATGCCTGGACAATGTGTACCAGTCTACGAGTAGTAATGACTTCATCAACTCCACCGTCAAAGAAAGTCTTACGAATAATACCTGCCCACTTGACTAGGTTGTCAGCAAACTCATCTTCACATCCATTGTTTAATAGGATACGAATCTCAGTAGTTGGAGCAGGATACTGTTGCTCAAAAGTTATTGGGAATCTTTCAAGGAAGGCTTCGTTGAGCACGTTAGTTCCAACAAATCTTCCGTCGTCTGAACCTTTACCTTTAGTATTTGCGGTGGCGATGACTGTAAACCCGGCTGTTGGTTTGACGTATCTTCCAGTCTTTTTAAGGAAAATTCCCTTACCTTCAAGGACGGACTGGAGACAGAGAATCTTGTTTGAGGCAAGGTCGATTTCGTCAAGGAGCAGGATAGCCCCTCGCTGGAGAGCTTCAACAACTGGTCCGTTGTGCCAGACGGTATCACCATTAACAAGGCGGAAGCCCCCGATAAGATCATCTTCATCAGTTTCTATCGTAATGTTTACTCTGATTAATTCACGCTTTGCAGCAGCGCAGGCTTGCTCAACTCCGAAGGTCTTTCCGTTACCTGAGAGACCAGTGATAAACACAGGATAAAACTTGCGAGAACTAATAATTTTTTTAAGATCATTAAAGTTACCAAAACTTACATAGGATTCATCTCTATCAGGAATGTAATTCTCAGCAGCAACCGCTGGTTGCGCTGCTAAAGACTTCTCCAAGTTTTTAGTAATCTCTTTAGTACTAAGATTCCATTTACCACGACCAGTCTTAAAAGGTTTTAATCTTTGGTCGGCAGTGTAATAGCAAATATCAAATTCCCCTAGTACCGTTCTAACTTGAGCAGTGGTAACTTCGTTACCAAACTTTTCAACTAAAGTCTTCTGAAGCACTTCAGTCGTTACATCGTTGCGGGGTTGTGACATAGATTACCTTTGAATACCTTCTTATTATAACAGACTTATCAAGCTTTGCACTAGCTAAACGGACACTTTCATAACTGGCTCATCGAAGAGGATAGTGTCTATGTATTGCTCTGCCCAATCCCTGCTAAACCATTTAGAAAGTACTGCTAGAGTTTTTTTATTCTTCTTCTGTTGCGTACAATAATATACTTGATCATCTAGTCTGAGCATAGTATTAACCCAATTAGGATCCTTCTCAGTCTTTACTATCTCATCGCAGTATATCATAAGGTAATTCATTACAAGACAATAATAGTTTGCCTTCTCAATTTCCTTATTAATCCTCATAAATTTACATGCAGGAGAGAATATTTCATCACCCCATAAAGGTAATGGTCTTCTCTCACTAAAATGGAAATTATTAGCAACAGGTTGTATTAACTTATATATCTCCTCTGTCCCTCGAACTGGAGATATATCCACAATAGCAGCAGTAATTGTAGTACCAGTATCAACAACATCACATCCAAATATAGGTAGATTGTATTCTGGATCTGGATACCAGACACAATGTAATACATTCATACCTTTAGCACTACCAGTCTCCAAGTGTATCTTTCGCATACCTGGATACTTCCACATTTCATTCTTAATGTATACCCCTTCCTCTTTTATCTCAGGGTATTCATTATCCATTGGGGTTGCTCCAATGGATTCAACCCCTGCTCTTATTATACTTGCTATATCATGTATCATGCTATCTGTTCTATAAAGGCATTAAGTATAGTTTTGTTTGTCTTCTTAGATCCCATGTGCTTTTTAAATGCACGACCTAATTCTGCTTTAGTAGCAACTTCACCCTTCTGTTTTACAAGCAGTTCTTCAGTCCCTGATCCAATTCCCTTATTAGGTATGTAGAATGACTTACTGAATCCTGCTTTCTTTTCTATTGCAGCATACTTATCTTTAGTCCATGATCTAGAAATCTTCTCTCTTGCATCATAAGTCAAACCAGTAGACTGCATCAATCTAGTTAACTCAGTCTTACTACAGATACGAATACCAATCCAATTGTAATCAGTAACCTCATCAAAGAAGGATACAATCTCCTTAGTAGTTTCATAGGGAGAGGTACTAATTCTACGTGAGTAACCAGTCTCAGGATCCCTAAGAATGAATACTTTATTACGTTGGTGACATAAGTAATCTGCTCTTGCCATCTCATCATCATACTCATGGAATTCTTCTTTAATAAATGATATTGGATTTGCTTCTCCATCAGTTAAGCAAACAACATTCACCTTACTAACTTTCTCAACATCTTTCAATTTTCTTACAGCATCACGCATGAAGTAGCAAGACTCAGCAAGAGGTGTACCACCAAGATTCAATTTGTGAAGACTTCTGACCTCACTCCATGCAGTCATAGACCATGATTGTGTCCAGATTAAACTCATCTGATTATCAAGTTTCTGCTTATTCATCCTAGATGAAAAGAATTCTAACAACTTGAAATCATTTGCAACTGCAAGAGATCCTTTAGGCTTACTACGATAAGTTTCATATCCATCGTATCCATTCTGGAATGCATACACTCTGAAAGGAATATTAACTTTCCTACAGAACCATACCAAGTTATACACTTGCTTAAGTGTGTCCATCAAAACATTATTCATGGATCCAGACCAGTCAAGTAGCATAATCATTCCATGATTCTTACCATCAGGGACGACAGTTACCTTCTTAAATATGTCCTCATTAATCTTGTAGCTGAACAACTTATTAGTATCGATAACCCCAGTCTTTGCAGTGGATGCACGTGCATATTGGTCTGCTGATTTCTTCATCTCGAACTGCTTAACGAGGTAGTTTACTGATTTCTGTGCACTCTTTTTATAATCTTCATATTTCTTATTAGTAAATTCTAAAGACTTGTTATATCTGTCTTGATGCTCCTCACATGTAAATGCTTGACCGTTGAAATGATATTCTAAATCTTCCTTAATTTGCTGCCAAGGATACAAACAATCCTTCAAATCAACTTTAGGTAAGTCAAGGTATATCCATTCCTTAGCATCATCATCAATCATATCCTCAAGATTCTCTCTCAATGATCTATCAGTCTCTGCTCTAGTCTCATCACATGATGATTCACTACCTTCAGTACCACCAACTTCGTCTTCATACTCAGTATCATCTTCACCTAAGTCAGGACGATCTCCCTGTTGTGTTTCACTCTCTTGCATATCTTGCTTATACATTTCATCTTCTAATCTATCCAACTCCTGCTCAATATTAATCTCTTCACCAAAGTTAGGAGAGTCTTCATTAAGGTTAGAAAGTGTAGGTTCTTTCTGTGCTTCCTTATCTAATGCATACTTGTAGCATTCCTCTGCAAGTTTAACAACATCTTGGAATGTCTTAGTCTCACCTGCACGTGTTACTATACTCTGCTCTTCTTCATTAAACTCAATCTCTGCACAACCCTTAAAGTAAAGGTTGATTCTATCAATGAAAGATATGGTAGTTAGATCCTTATGCTTTACACCAAAGAAATCATTATTCCATAATTCTTCATAACCTTTATAGAAGGAATGCTTAAGACCTGGATAGGTAACCTTCATCATCCTCTCAATACGAGCATCCTCTAGGACGTTTACAAAGTCCTTGGGGGCATCATAATCATCTGGGGGTGTATAGAGAGCGTGACCCACCTCATGCCCTACTAGCATGTCATATACTACAGTAGATGCATTCTTCCATATAGGGAGCACAAGCACCCTGTTTTCCACGTCAAAGCAAGCAGTATCCACCTTACGATGCTCGATCTTAAGGTTCTCTGTTGCTAGGAGTCTAGCTAGGGTTCCTTTGACTTCGGTGTTTACTGGCATAGTATTTCTCAGATGTATACATCATAGCACCTCTGTCACCTTATGGGACACTTGGGGGACAGTTCGTCCATCGTCCCAATGCCGTACATTACCAGCAATGATAAAACAGTTCGTTATGACCAGTTGTACCATTATGAGTGTGCGTATAATTGCTATCCAATTATCATATGTTTTTGTAGTCTCGTCATGGAATGACCCTAGGGCATATGTCCAGACTCTCCATATCTTATGAAACATCCACTAATTTAGAAAAATCATTTTGCTTTTCAAATCTTAGTGTATTCATAAACTTATCGACAAGAATCTCTCCCTTATGTGAGATAACGAATACATTGGTGCCTTTTCCAAGGCTGCGAAGAATTTTTAGAAGTTCATTTGTGCCTTCAGCATCTAGGGAAGAATCGAATACCTCATCTAATAATAGCAAATTCGTTGCTACTGAGTTTTTCATCCTTGCTACTTCCCGCCATGTGAATAATAAAGCTAAGTCTATCTTTTGCTTTTCTCCTTCAGAGAATGAAGAATAACTAAATTCATCCCTGAAGCGACTCTTAATAACCTCGTTAAACTCTTCGTCAAGGGTGAAGTTGACATAAAAGTCCATCGATTGTAGGTACTTGTTAATCAGACTATTGAATATAGGAATATACTTCTTAATAATCTGCTTCTTTACACCACCATCTTTTAATAGTTGGGTGGCGACGGCGTACTCATCTAATGTTTCCGATACTTTAGAGCAGTCTACCTTAGTTTGTCTTAATTCAGTTGCTAGAATATCTAACAACTCAGTCTCCCTATTGATGTTAGGGGTCTTTGTCTGTAAATCTATGAGGTCTTGTTGGATCTTTAAGTTGGTCTGATGGATCCTAATAACTTCCCTCTCAATAGTATTTATTTCTGTACGCATCTCATGTATATTATGAGTCAGCGTATCATACTGTTCAATCTTTTTAGTGATTGATGTAATCTTTTTCTTAACACCTTTCTGTGCTTTGGAATATTCATCCTGCTTTCCCACTAGATCATCACACTTATGCTTACGATAATCCTCTCCTATAACCTGTGTGCAGGTAGGACAGGTGGTATTAGTATCAAAAAACTTATACTCTTTCTTAACATCAGATAACATCCTGTTAACCAGTGTCTGATTATCCCTTAACTCAAAGAGTTCATCCTTGACACCTTCAAGTTTATCAATCTTCTTCTGTTGCTTTAAGACTTCCTTATCCTTTGCTTCCTTATCTGCCTCTAAGGTGACTACAGTTTCCTGATTGATTGCCAATTGGTATGTCTTTTCATTCTGACTATCAGTATTTGCTTCAGTCATTGTATCCAACAACCTCTGTTGAGCAGTTACTTTCTGCTCATTCATTGCCATAAGGTGCTCACAATCTCTTGCTTGCTCCACTGCCTTCTTAATCTTCTCCTTCAGTAGCACATTCATACTAGAGAATATACCAATGTCCAGAAGATCCTCAACAACTTCTCTACGGTGTCCAGCTTGCAGCTGCATAAAAGGCACGAAAGTGCTGCTGCCCAGTATAACAACTTGGGTAAAACTCTTATAGTTAAGCTTCAGAATAGATTGTTCAAGATATTTTTGTGTATCTCTTGTCGCTGCGTCTTGATCTATTAGCTTATTATTTTTGTACAGCTCAAATAAATTGGGTTTGATTGCCCTGAATACTCTGTACTCGTCCTTCCCTATACTAAAACAAACTTCTACCTTTGTACCCTTCTCGTTAATACTGTTAACTAACTGTGATTTTGTGACTTTGCGAAAGGGTTTATTGAATAACCCAAAACATAAAGCATCTAAAATGGTGGACTTGCCCGCACCATTCTGGCCAATAATAAGAGTGGACATGCTGGAGTCAAGCTTGACCTCAGTCCACCGATCACCCGTAGAAAGAAAATTCTTCCAGCGGATACTTTCAAATAGGATCATTCAGTTTTAGGCGGGATAACCAAATCGTCTTTGGTGATCACTGTATATAAGTAACCACGGTTGTTGCAGTTGACCTCAACTATCTCTGGATCCATCTCTAGGATATCCAATTTAGAATCGGGATTGTCTGCTTCTAATAATGTTTGATACCTCAACACATCATCCTCTTCTTCAAATAGGTGCACTGTCTTAACGTTGTCCTTATTAAAGACCGCATAGACACCACCAGAGTTTGAATCAGTAAGAAGATACATTAGAGTTCACAAGCTTCGACGTACAATGAACGTAGAATAGATTTAACGTTGGCACTGTCAACCTTTAACTCTATCTCATCTATGTATTTATCAAGAAGGGTCATGGTGTCTTCGGTTTCTAGCACTTGTGTGCTTTCCTCAAAGGTTAGATCTTCAACTATCTTGAGATCTGCAAGTCCAATGTTCTGAAGTTGGCTTACAGTATAATCAAATTTCTGGTAGTCACCTTTATCTTCTACGATAAGTTTAACGAATGTGCCCTCTAAATTATCAGGAATGTCAACTCCATTATTATAATAGAGTTTATGGAACATGTCAAATGGATTTCTATAGAAGGTAGTCTTCAATGTATCTGTATCGAATACATGGAATCCTCTCTTAGATCCATAATCATTCCAGTATAACTGGTAAGGGTTACCTAAGTAATAGACTTTACCGTCGTTAGACTTTGCATGATAGTGACCAGAGAATACTTTTTTAAATTTACTGAATGGAGACTTGTCCATTCCAAAATCCATTACATGACCTGGATGAGCTTCAAAACCATTAAGCTCAAGATGGCCCATGCAGACAGAAGCACTACTGCTTGATACCTCTCTAAGTATGGATTGTTTGTTCTCATCACATATCCAAGGAATAAGAAGTATGTCAGTATCACCGAAACTAAGAGTGGTAGGGGTGTCAACCACCTCGAAGTTTTTATAAGCTCCAAGTAATTCGTTGGGGGCATTTACCCTAAGTGTATTTTTATAATAGATGTCATGATTACCAATCATCATATAGTGTTTGACACCTAACTCATCGAGTGGGTCAAACCACATCTCCTTTGCTGCTTCAAGAGATAGGTAATTGATAGACCTTCTCTTGTCAAAGGTATCACCTAGATTTATAACCGTATCAATATTAGATGCCTTAAGGAAAGGTACTACTATCTCTCCATAGAATTTTTGATATAGATTAATGAACGCCTGATTATCATTCCTAACACCGAAGTGCTGGTCAGTGATTAGGAGTATCTTCATCGCTTAGAGTTAATAGCAATACGTGATTTAATCTGATTATACTCTGCTCCACCGTCTCCGTCAACTGAGAAGACTTCATCATATCCTGACTTCTCTAAAATTTTCTCTTTAATATCTAACTGTCGTTTCTCTTTAGCGATCCTTCTTAAGAAAGCATAGTATACTATCTGTGTGAAATATGCAAAAGGATTCTTACTCTTATTTGGATCGAAGTTATCAATATATTGTATACAATTTTCTATCCCATCACAAATCATATCGTCTTTATACATGTAGTTGATAAAGTTTGGACGATAAGATAAGTGTGTAGCAATCTTTAAAAAGCATCCACCAATATATTCACTAACCTTTGGTTTAGGTTTGTTATTGATTTGAGCAATTTCTACATTCTCTTTGTAACGAATTACAGCGGCAAGCAGTTCTTTGTTATCTACATAGTGCTGCTTTTTTGCTTTAGGTGCTTTCATATAGGCGATTCTACTTGCTCCATTATTATACTAGGGCTTGACAAGAATGTCAATCACCTGTAGACTCAACACTGTCAGGGTTGGAAGGGAGGTTATATAGTTTTTTAAATAGTTTTCTTGCATCATCTATTTTTCCTAGGTACCCCATTTCCTTCTCTAGTTTAATTCTTTTATTCGGGCGGCGATTTCCCATACCAAATTCATGTGCTAGGAATGCTTCATACATGAGGACATGTTGCTTAGACATAGTGGACATAGCCATAATATCTTTCTCTCTTATAATTACAAACTCCTCATCAGCCATTTGCATCCAGGGCGCGAGTCCGATCCCTTTTGATACTTTACCTTCATCTATTTGTCGAGTAAAAACTTCCACCGATAAAGCATCTTGAATGAATGCTAATGATTCGCCATCTTCTTCATGCATAACTGCTTTACCTATAACCTCATCTCCATTGATGAGTTTAAAGATACCGTAGAAATCTTCATCATGTTTGGCGTAGTTAATCATTCGTTTTTAAATGAACTTCGTTAATTTCAAATTTAAACTTCTCCTCTCTGTAAATTTTTAGTCTCTCTATCAGATGACGTAGCGTGTAGTTATTTCCCTTGTCAGTAGAAATATCATCAGCGATATCATATAGTGTTGCCTGTGATTTATTCTCACCTTTTCTTAAGACACGCCCAATCGATTGTAAATTTCTTACTCTCGACTTAGATGGACTAGCAAAAATTACATTATGAAGTTGTTTAATATTAATACCTGTGGAGAATGTACCATATGATGCTACAATAATTGAGTTGGAAGATTCCTCAGTTAACCTTCGGACTTCCTCCCTCATCTCAACATCGACACCACCATGCACTAAATGCACAGGTCTATCTGTATGACTATTTATCATCTCATACAAAGGGAGACCGTGCCTCTCTACATAGTTGAAGAGGACTAGAGTATTGCCTTCACAGTCACAAGTTAGATTACGAATGAATCGATTACGAGTATCATGCTCAATAAGATAATCCATTTCATCTTGATACCCTTCAAAGATCTGCTCATCGTGTTTCAATACTATAATCTTCACCTTTAACTTAGCAAGATAACCTTGCTGCATCAGTTTATTAGTCCTAGTCACTTGGGTACATCTACCAAAGACACCTTCAAGTACAAGTTGATTGACATTAGCACCATCTAATGTGCCAGTGAATCCAATACGATACTTACACCCATGCAACTTAGACATAAGCGTCGTCAGAGATTTGGCTTTGAAAAGGTGCGCCTCGTCACCGATCACCACGTCAAACCTAGCAAACCAATTACGAGGTTGCTTATAGACAGATTGCCAAGTGGTAATTATGCAATCAGCTTCAGAATTTTTTTGTTCCCCAGAGTATATTTTGTGGCAGTGTTTGGATGCCATCCAACCATATTCTTCAAAGTCTTTATACATCTGCTCTACCAACGAGGTAGTAGGCACAACAATTAAAACTTTTCTATTGACATTTACATGAAAACGAACCAATGAATATATCATCAAGGATTTCCCGCTGGCAGTTGGGGACAATAGGAGCCGTCTGTTGTATCGTAGGGCTTCGTATATTGCTTTCAACTGGTAGTCGCGTACCTTCACAGGAACTCGTAGAGCCTTTACAAACCCTACCACAGACTCAGGAGTTATTAGGCGATTTTCCTCCTTTGGATTCCCAAATGAGTCATCAGAAAGAAGCTCATATGAATACCCTCTTTCTTCAGCCCAGTCAGTTAAATACGATACTAGACCACAGTATATTTCTCCAGTAGCAGGTGAATATAGATGGACCTTACCATTCCATCCTCGATACCTTCTTTTCCTCTGCATGTATTTTGCAGACTCTACTTCAAAGGAGAAGAATTCAGCAGCCTCTTGATGTATATGAGGTTCTGCCTTCACCTTTAAATAGACTTCATTCTTCTTAGATATAAGGAGGTCCATAAAACCATGCCACGATAGATTCTCTAATTCCCTTTGTGACTGGTTGGACTCTATGCCAAGTATGACCACAAAAGAAAATGGCCTGCCCTATAGATAAATCGAAAGTTTTATACCTAGGGTCAGTGCCTGGTTTATATATCTCCAAATCAAATGCCCCTCCCTCAAAGGATTCATTGAGCATAAGAGACATACTTATTTTTCTAACCTGTCCTTTGACAGGTTTTTGGTGTTGATCTAAATGCCAATCATAAAAACCACCAACAGGATATAATCCATACTGGATAGGTTCCACACCAGTAATTTTAAAATTCCAACCAGCAGACTTGTTTATCTTTGCAACCATGTTGAGGAGTAAAGTATACAGTGAAGGATCTTGTATCCATGCTATTGTGCTGTTCCTAGTGTAAAGATTCTTCTCTGCTATAGGAGCACCAAGACCATAAGACTTTGGTTGAGTATTACTTTTAGGGTTGTGTAATTTTCCATCCTCATAATCCAGCATAGGATTATTAGTAGCACTCTTAACAAGACTCATAGCGTCTGGGTTAAAGGTAACTAACTTATAATTGACATCGAAGTTCATTAGAAACCTGCCTGGAACTTTTGCCAGTCAACTGCATTCTTTATCTGAAATCCTCTGTTAGTAATCTGCTTAAGGATACTCTCAAGAAACACACAGCATTGATCTGCATATGCTATCTTGTATTTTAATTTCTGTATCTCTTCATCTGCGTCGATGAACATCTTAATTTCATCTGATGTAGTTAATTTCAAATCAAATGGTTGAAACTTATACACAGATGCTGGTGCTCTTCCCTTGTAATATAACCACTTCTCTTTATTTGTTCTTTTTAATTCTAGCTCTCTATCCTTCTTCAGTAGAGTCATAGTATTAAAAAGATCCATATATCTCATATGGAGCTGTGGAATCTTTGTGGATTCCTTATCGAATTCTTCGGAATTTATGTGGGAATCTACCTCCCACAATTTTTGGATGGTCTCAATATTCATAATATAAACTTAAAATTTTTATCTGCGAGTCTGCCTATTCTTCTCCCTGATTTCGTATAATAGGTATTTGAAAGTTGCAGTCGCTGTTAAGAAATCATTATCTGTTCCAGTAACATCGAAAGATACTGTAGACAATGATGTAGGAAACATATTTTTAAATACAACATCGAAGTTTACTATGTTGTTGTTATTTAAAACTTGCATAGTTCCATCCGAATACTTAGTATCTTGTCCTTCGACATACTGATACTGCTTAACCCATGCAGCCCTTTCTGCTACATTGTCTGGTACACCTAATGCTCTAATCCAATTGTGGATCTCCATGTAGTTACGCAAGTCTTCATCAACAATAAAGTCAATTGAAAAATCGCCATAGACTACATTACCTTCAATCGGAATAACAATCCGACCTGCTGTAGGGATGTCAACATTACCCAAACTCATATCAGGTATCGCTGCCCTCTGACACAGGAACGATGTCTTCTTTGCCTTATCCAATACGAATACAAATCCTATTGGAGAAAGAAAGTTTTTATTTTTTAGTTGATCGTCGTACCAGTTTGCCATGTTACATATTTATATTTTCTAGCCATGATGTAGCAATAAACTTCTCTCCTTTTAGTGGTGGGTTACCCCTATGGACATGGGTAAACCCTGCTGGCCATATTAACACTTGTCCTCTTTTAGGTTTAAACCTTAGAGATTGATATAGGAA
>Ga0208764_10000383_pt1 | contig 28109 bp, 29 predicted proteins | sample ETNtaG_18_FD_185762 | JGI IMG/M metagenome (GOLD analysis project Ga0208764, IMG submission 185762) | Marine microbial and viral communities from oxygen minimum zone, Eastern Pacific Ocean - ETNP201302SV91 (SPAdes) (version 2) | ecosystem: Environmental > Aquatic > Marine > Oceanic ... | reverse complement strand
TACTTTATTACTATTATTAATTTTTTATTCTAGTTTGGTCTTTGGACAAGCTATATCTGTTAGATACATTACAGCTAAAAAAGGAGAAAATTCTCAATTAAGAGAAGCATTGAAAACAAAAACACAGAAGTATAATACCAAAGATAATCAACCAAATATTTACACTTTTGCAGTTAGAGCTAGTCAAAAAGGAAAACTATCTAGCTATGTTAGACTTACCTATGCTACTACACTTGGTGAATTATCAGTAGGAGGATCAGGACAACCTGGAATGATGGAGTATTGGATGAAAAATGTTGATGTTCATATAAGCTCATCATCTTCAAATGAAATCTTTACACTAAGAAAAAGCGCTACGCATAATGATGCTGTTGGAACAGATAAACCAATGAGAAGAGTCTTTCATTATAATATAAAGCATGGCGAACAACATAATTTTTGGAGAATAAGAGATAACCTTCCAAAAGCTATTGAAAAATCAGGTGTTGATTTAGATATCAATTCATTTAATTCTTTTGCAGGTGGCTCAAGACAACACGCTCGTATTGTTATTTTTGGTAAAAATTTGGCAAGCTTTGAGCCTGGATCAGGGAATTGGTCAAAAATTGAAGATGCTTATAATGAAATTTATGGTAATAATTCCTGGGAAGAAGACTGGGAGCTACATCATAAAAGTCTCCTAAATGGAGCATACGGAATGGGATGGGGAAATTCAGTTGAATTACTTGAGTTCATTCCTGAATTAAGTTCTCCATTATTAGATAAATAAACTTAAAACTTAAAATAACTATGAAAAAATCAATTATAATTTTACTTATAATATTTACACATCTAAACGTTTTTTCACAAGAATATGTGTGGACTGTATATAATATTAAAGTAGACAGAGTTAATGCAGGGCAAGTTATTTCTGCAATGGATAAATATCTTTCGAAACCTGGTAATTTAGTAGATGGTGTTACTGTTTCATTATTTGAAATAATGTTTGCTAGTAATGATATGGATGCAACACATGTGATTGCTTTCACTGGTAGTGCAGATGCTATGAATGATCAATATACTAGAGAAACTGGTGATGATTGGAAAGTAATGATGAGTACATTTGATCAAGTTACTAAAAGTGATGGGTCAGCTGCAGGGAGGTCTATACATACAATAAATACTGATGCAGAAGGTCCAATTCAACATATCATACAAATGAAAGTTGATGCCCCACAAAAATATGCTCCTGCATTTAAAAAAATGTGGTCTACAGTTAAACCTGATGGGAGATTAACTTTAGGTCAATTTGTTAGTGGTAGAAAAGATGGGGTTTCTCATTATATTTTGATATCAAGAAAAGATTTAAAAGATCTTCTTACTCCAAGAGATTGGAATGCTACAGAGCAAGCTGCATGGGATAAATATAGAGAAGAAAGAGGGGGCTCAAAGATTATCACAACAATGACAAGAGCATTAGTTAAACAGTGGAAATAATTTTTTTAAACTTAACTTATAAATTATGAAAAAGATATTATTATTATTTGTACTATTCCCTTTTATAGGACTTAGTCAAAAAATTGAAGGAATAAGTATTATGGATGCAGTTGTTCTTAAAGAAGGAATGGAAGAAAAATATATTGAAGTTGAAGAGTTCTGGTCTAAAATTCATGAAGACTTAATTAAAGAAGGTAAAAAAGTAGACTGGTCAATTTGGAAAAGATTACCTGGTGATCCTATCTCTATCGATAACAAACCAGCTGATTACTTTATTTTTAATAATTATGAATCGATTGAACAAATGGAAGCTAATAATAATATAGACTATATTTCAATTGCTCAAAAAGTTCATGGAATTTCAAAAAAGAAAGCAACAAAAATGATTGATTCATCTTTTGATCCTAGAGAAGCTACAAGATCATATACTTTATCTATTCTATCAAGAGCAATGGCTCAAGATTTAAAAATAGAAAAAGGAACCATTGCTTCAATTTCTTTAATGCAAGAAAAAAATGATGATTATGAATCATTTGAAATGGAGGTTTTTAAAAATCAATTTCAAAAAAGAATTGATGCAGGGGCACATAATTTTTGGGGATTTACAAGAGTAGAAAATAGATCAGAAAATGCCTATAGTCAATTTTCCCATATTTGTTTTAATATTAATGGGGAAAAAGAATACAATGGTAAAGATGATTTTAAAACTCAAAAGCTTGTAGAGTTAGGTATAAAATCAAGAGATATGATTCCTAACCCAGGTACCATGAAATGTGTATTTGTTAAACAATAATTTTTTTTATTATAATAAATTTAAAATCAAATGAAACATATATATATAATATTAATGATTTTATTAAGTTCTTTCGTATCAAAAGCTCAAGAAGTGTTTTTCCTTCATGCAGTTAAAGTACATGAAGACAGAGTAGAAAGCTTTGAAGAAATACAAAAGAAATATGCAAGAGAACTTGCGCAAGATGCCAAAAAAGAAGGTATCTTAAAAGATTGGGTTTTATTAAAACCAGTTGAGTACATGGGCGAATCTACTGAACAAGAATACAATTATGTATGGGTACACATATTTAAAGATGTGAATCAAATGGTTAATAGAACCACATGGTGGGATAAGTCAAAAGAAAAATTTGGAATAGAGCCATCTGTTTTATTTAGAGAAGATCTAGAGAAAAGTGGATATTGGTATTGGAAAACTGAAAAGCAAATTGAAACAGGAAGCATGGGTAAATATATCATATTTAACTGGGCAACTCCTACCGATGTAAATCAAGCGGTTTCACTTGCCGATGAAATTTCAGAGACCTTTAAATCTGGAATGCAAAAAGCAGGAATGACAGAATGGGGTGTAGCTACTAAAATTATGCCTCAAGGATTAGATAATTCTACTATATTCTTTTGGGATGTTTATGAAACTTTTGAGGGAACTGTTAAACATCTAATGAATGATGCCATTCTTAAAGAGGTTGATGGTGAAATGTTTCAAAAGTTTTTCAAACTTCTACCAAATGGGTGGGATAATAGAATGATTTTTGAACCTGTCACCTCCACTAACTAAACAGTTAATAAAAAAAACCATCCCTCTCGGATGGTTTTTTTTTAATATGATTAATTAATTTTTTCAGCTATTGTTTCAAACTGCATACCTCTAGACGCCTTAAAAAAAATTGTACTATTTTCAAAATTCAATTCTTTTAAAACCTTAAAAAATTCTTTTTTATTTTTAAAATACTTAGCTAAAGGATAATTTTCAAAAGCATATTGCATTTCATCACCAATTAAATAAACTTCTTCAAAATTAAAATCTTTCAAAAAATCACCAATCTTACTATGTTCAATTTTGCTTTTTTTACCTAACTCAAACATATCTCCTAAAAAGACTATTTTTTTTCCTTTTATATTAGAAAAATTGGCAAGAGCTTTAATAACAGAGATTGGATTAGCGTTATATGCATCCAAAATAATTGTACAATTTTGTTTTTTGATTACTTGAGATCGATTTTGAGATGGCTCATAATTACATATTGCTTCAGCAGCTAATTTCATATCGGCACCATAATATTTACCAATAGAAAGGGCAAATACAATATTTTCATAATTATAATCACCAATGATTTTAGTTTTAAAAATTTCATTTTCTTTTAAGAAAAATGAAACAAACGGATCAGCTTTTAAATATTCACAATTTAAAAATGATGATTCTCCAAATAATAAATATGGCTTTTCAAATCTTTTAGAAAAATTAGAAATTACTTTGTCATTATTATTAATAAATGCAATGCCATCATTTTTAATTAAATAATCAAAAAGCTCAGACTTGCCTCTTATGACTGATTCAAAATTACCAAACCCTTCTAAATGAACAGGAGCAATATTTGTAATTAAACCTAAATTTGGTTGAACAATTTCGCATAAAAAAGCTATTTCCCCAAGTCCACTTGCTCCCATTTCAATTATTGCAATATCATGCAAATCATTTAACTCTAGAATACTTAATGGAACTCCTATGTGATTATTGAAATTTCCAATAGTTGAAAATACACTAAATTTTGTTTTTAGCACTAATGAAATCAACTCTTTAGTTGTAGTTTTACCATTGCTTCCAGTCACTCCTACTACTGGTATTTGAAGTTTATTTCTATGTAGTTTAGCAAGGTTTTGCAAACATTCTAAAGTATTTTTAACATATACACATCTGTTTTTTGTTTTAAATTTTTTATTACTTGTTACTGCAAAAGCAGCTCCATTTGACAAAGCTTCATCTATAAAATTATTTCCATCAAAATTCTCACCTAAAATCCCAAAAAATAAATTTCCTTTTTTTACATTTCTGGAATCAATTGAAATCCCAGTAGATCCACTATATTTTTCATAAATATCATTTAAAATGGCGCTCATTTCTTACTTTTTTGCAGGAAAAATTTTATAATCAACATCTACTAAACCTTTACTAATTCTCAATAATTTATTTTTTATTAATTTTTTATTGAATGAAGTTAAATAATCTGTAAATAATACACCTTCAATATGATCATATTCATGTTGAATAATTCTAGCTTTCATACCATCAAAAACTTCCTTATGTTGATTCCAATTCTCATCAAAATATTGAAGTTCAAGTTTGGGTTTTCTCTTAATTCTTTCCTTAATTAATGGAATACTTAAACACCCCTCTTCAAATTCCCATAGATCACCATTTTCATTTAAAACTTTAGGATTAACAAAAACTTTTTTAAAATCTGACATATTAGGATCCCTTAAACTAGTTCCATCTACTACAAAAACTCTAATGGATTTTCCAATCTGTGGTGCAGCTAGACCAATTCCATCAGCTAACCGCATAGTTTCAAACATATCTTCTGAAAGTTTCTTGATATCAATCTCATCTTTTTTAACTACTAATGCTTTTTTTTTTAATATGGAATTACCATACATATATATTGGAAATGTCATACTTTACTATTAAATAGATAAGATTGTAAAATCAAAGAAGCACTAATTTTATCAATATTAGTTTTTTCTCTTCTATATTTTTTATTTTTTCCTGCATCTAATATTGCTTTAGAAGCAATTTTTGAAGTATATCTTTCATCAATAAGTTTTACAGGTATTAAGGGGAATGTTTTCTTTAATAATTGAATAAAAATTTTTACTATTTTGGTTGCATCTGTTGGTTTACTTTTTAAGTTAAGAGGGAAGCCAACAACAAATACATCAATTTTCTCATTATTAATATAATGTTTAATAAAATCTATTACGCTAGATGATTTGCATGTTTTATAAGGAGAAGAAATAATTTTTAAAGGATCACTTATAGCTATGCCTGTTCTTTTAGAACCATAATCAAAAGACATTATTCTTCCCATCAGTTATGAAAAGCAATATTGTCAAGTATCTTAGACACTTTTTTTTCCAATTCAAAAGCTTTGGGAAAAAGAATATCATTTTCTATATAAGAATGAACAGATAATTCTTCATCAAATTCTTTTAATTCTTGAAAGATTACTTTTAAATGTAAATCTTTAATATTATTATATGAATAATTTTTAGTAATTCCTCTTATTCCAGCCATTTCAGAATCTTCATTCATATGATCATTAAGGATTTTTTTAATTGAATATTTTTTCATCAAAATAAGTAAGGATGAGGGGTTTATTCGACCTTGTTTAGCATTAAATAATTCATAAATATAATTAAAGAAATAGTTTTCTTCTTCATAAATATGTTCAACAAAATCTTCAAAAAAGATAGGAAAAATAAATTTTAAATCTTTGGAAAAATTAGTTTCATTCTTACTGTCGTTTAAATTATTAATCAAATTTTGAAGATATGGTAATTTATTCTTTATAAAGTAATTATGATTATCTTTCAAAAACTCAATAACTAAATTTACAGGTGATGATTTTAAATATTCCTGAGCAAGAAAATTGGATTCATGTAATGAATTTCTATATCCTAAGATCTTTCCAAAAGATATGCCTTTACTATCACATAAATCATTTAAATTTTCATCATAATGTTTATAAAAATCTATCCCAAATGAATTTAAAACCTTTGCATATTGATAATCATCATGAATTAGATCAAAGATTTTTTTTTTATTAAGATACTTGGAATTTAGTAACATGAAAATAAATCTATTAATTATATTTTTAAATTGTAAGGTTATTTAAAAAAATATCTTCTATAAATTATTGGAATAAAAATGATAAGGGTTTTTAACCATTCATTGAAACCAAAAATTCTTCATTATTTTTAGTTCCTTTAATTTTAGATAATAAAAACTCCATAGCTTCGATAGAATTCATATCAGCAAGATACTTACGTAAAACCCATAGCCTAGACAGCTCATCCTTGCTCATAAGTAAATCCTCTCTTCTCGTTCCTGAAGCTGTAACATCAATTGCCGGATAAAGTCTTCTATTAGATAGTTTTCTATCTAACTGAAGTTCCATGTTACCAGTACCTTTAAATTCTTCAAATATAACTTCATCCATTTTTGATCCAGTTTCAATTAAAGCAGTTGTGATAATAGTAAGAGAACCCCCGTTTTCAACATTTCTTGCAGCACCAAAAAATCTTTTTGGTTTGTGTAATGCATTGGCATCAACACCTCCAGATAAAATCTTTCCAGATGATGGAATAACAGTATTATGAGCCCTAGCTAATCTAGTTAAAGAATCTAAAAGAATTACAACGTCATGTCCACATTCTACCATTCTCTTAGCTTTTTCTAAAACAATATTTGCAACTTTTACATGTCTTTCTGCTTGTTCATCAAAAGTAGATGAAATAACTTCTGCTTTTACACTTCTAGCCATGTCAGTAACTTCTTCAGGTCGTTCATCAATAAGTAAAATCATTAAATAAACTTCAGGATGACTATCTGCTATAGAATTAGCAATTTGTTTTAGAAGCACCGTTTTTCCTGTCTTTGGCTGAGAAACAATCATACCTCTTTGGCCTTTTCCTATTGGAGAAAAAAGATCCATAATTCTTGTTGAATAATTATCAGACTTAGTGCTTAAATTAAGTTTTTCATCAGGAAAAAGAGGAGTAAGATATCTAAAAGGGACTCTATCTCTCACTTCTTCAGGTTTTCTACCATTAATTTCAGCAACTTCAATTAAAGCAAAATATTTTTCATTTTCTTTTGGTGGTCTTATTTTACCCTTAACAGTATCTCCTGTTTTTAAACCAAATAGTTTTACTTGAGAAGGAGAAACATAAATATCATCAGGGCTAGCTAAATAATTATAATCACTGCTTCTTAAAAAACCATACCCATCTTGCATCATTTCTAGAACTCCTTCACTTTCTATTACCCCTTCAAATTCTTTGAGTTCAGATTCAAATTTAGCTTTCTTCTCTAGATACTCTTCTCTAGGTAATTTTTTTCTCACGTTAGATTTATCGTTTTCTATTCCTTTTTTATCATTTACTTTTTTATTAGATGAGTTTGTGGTTTTTTCAGGATTTTTAGAGTTTTTATCATTAATTTTTTTATCATTTTTTGGTTTTGCAACAGCTTGCTCATCTATTATTTTATAAATAAGATCTTTTTTAGAAAGTTTTGTAATACCACTAATTTTTAAATCTTCAGCTATAGACTTTAGCTCTGATAAAAGCTTATCGTTTAATTGCTCTATTGTATACATAGGTAAAAAAAATTTAGTTAATAAGATTACTAATATTTACGATTACTAATATTTACTATTAAAGTTTTGATTATATCTTTTCTGGAAATTTCAGAAATCGTTTGAAGTGGCAATATTAGCACAATATTGTAAATATGTCAAATTTATCTTCTTTTTTTTATTTATTTGTACTAGAAAAGAATTGGTATAAAAATCTAAATTATGTTAGAAATAAAAAAAATAAGAAATAATAAAAACGAGATCATTCTTAATTTATCAAAAAGAAACATTAATAATATAAAATCAATTATTAACAGTTTAATTAAAAGCGACAATAAAAGAAAAAAAATTAAAAGTCGTTATGATAATTTAAATAGTCAATATAATCTTTCCTCAAAAGAAATTGGCATAAGTATTAAGAAAGGGAATACTTTGAAAATTGAAACTCTGAAAAAAAATAATTCTGAAATTAAAAAAGAAATAAAAAAAATAACTAAAGATTTAAAATCTATTGAAAAAGAAATTTTTGATATTCTAATTAGTATACCAAACATTCCTCACAAAAATGTTCCTAAAGGAAATAAAGAAGAAAACAATGAAATGGTTTTTAAATCAACAGTAGTTAAAATAGAAAGCAACTTATTACCACATTGGGATTTAGTTAAAAAACATAAAATCATTGACTTTGAACTTGGGAATAAAATAACAGGGGCAGGTTTTCCAGTATATATAAACAAAGGAGCAAAACTTCAAAGAGCTTTAATTAATTTTTTTTTAGACGAAGCTGTTAAAAAAGGTTATTTAGAAATACAACCACCTGTTCTAATTAATGAAAATTCAGGCTTTGCAACTGGACAAATTCCAGATAAAGAAGGACAAATGTATAAGATTGAAAATGAAAATCTATTTTTGATACCAACTGCAGAGGTTCCAGTTACAAACATCTATCAAAATACTATCATAGATATTAATGAAACACCTATAAAAAATGTAGCATATACACCATGTTTTAGAAAAGAAGCAGGATCTTGGGGGTCACATGTTAGAGGTTTAAATAGATTGCATCAATTTGATAAAGTTGAAATAGTACAAATAGTTAGTCCAGAAAAGTCTTACACTATTCTTGATGAGATGTGTAATTACGTAGAAGGATTACTTAAAAAATTAAAACTACCTTATAGAAAGATTAAATTATGTTCAGGCGATTTAGGATTTACCTCAGCAATGACATATGATTTTGAAGTTTTTTCCCCAGGACAAAAAAAGTGGCTTGAATGCAGTTCAGTAAGTAATTTTGAAACTTATCAATCAAATAGAGCTAATATAAAAATCAAATTAGAAAATAAAAGTAAAGTTTTAGCGCATACACTAAACGGATCTGCACTTGCTTTACCAAGAATATTAGCATCAATTATTGAAAACAATCAATCAAAGAATAAAATAAAAGTGCCAGAAGTTTTAATCCCTTACGCAGGTTTTGATGAAATATAATTTAATAAAAATTAGAGAAGGAAAAGTTGAAGATCTTTCAAATGTTTTTAATTTAATTAAAGAACTTGCAAAATATGAGAATGCTCTAAATAGGGTAAAAATAAATGTTAAAACTTTAACAGAAGATGGATATGGGAAAAACCCTCAATTTAAAATTTTCGTTGCAGAATATAATTCCAAAATAATTGGAATGGGCTTAGTATACTTCAGATATTCAACTTGGAAAGGCAAAAGATTATATTTAGAAGATCTTATAGTAAATAAAAAATATAGGAGACAAGAAATAGGAAAAAAATTGTTAAAAAAGATAATTAATTATGGAAAAAAAAATTCATGTAGCGGTTTAATGCTTCAGGTACTAGATTGGAATGAAATAGGAATAAACTTTTACAAAAAATATAATTTTCAATTTGATAATCAATGGTTAAATTGCTATTTAGATTTTAATAAATAAATATAAAATATTAGAATTTGAAAAATTCATCAAGTAAAAAACTTAATATATGTGTAATTGGAGCAGGTTTTGCAGGAATTTCTGCAGCCACTAACCTAGCTCATTATGGTCACAATGTATTTGTTGTAGAAAAAAATTCAGATTTTGGAGGAAGAGCTAGAAAACTAAAAGCAAAAGGGTTTACATTTGATATGGGGCCATCTTGGTATTGGATGCCTGATGTCTTCGAAAGACATTTTGAAATTAATGGTGAAAAAATACAAGATTATTTAAAACTCAAAAGATTAAATCCATCTTACAAAATATTTTTTTCAGATGAACATAAACTAACATTACCGGTTGAGTTTGATGATATAAAAAATGTTTTTGAGAAATATGAGAAAGGAAGTGGGAAAAATCTTATAAGATTTTTAGAAGATGCTGAAAAAAAATATAAAACTGGAATGAACAAATTTGTTCGTAAACCAAGTAAATCTATTTTTGAATTTTTCAATACTGAGATAATAACTGGTTTATTCAAAATGGATCTATTTAAATCCATGCATTCACATATAAGAAAGTTTTTTAAAAATAAATTTTTAATAAAAATTATAGAATTTCCACTTCTATTTTTAGGAGCTACACCAAAGAATACTCCAGCTCTTTATAGTTTAATGAATTATGCCGATATTAAATTGGGAACATGGTATCCTGATGGAGGAATGCATAAAATTATTGAAGCAATGATTTCTTTAGCTAAAAAAAAAGGAGTTGTTTTTTATTCAAAAAATGAAGTAAAATCGCTTCAAATTAATAATAATAAAATTATAAAAGTTGAGACTAGTAAAAAACTATTCGATGTAGATATTGTTTTATCCGGAGCAGACTACCATCATACAGAACAAAAATTATTACCTCCTAAATACAGAAATTATTCTTCTAAATATTGGGATAAAAAGACTATGTCACCATCATCTTTATTATTTTATTTAGGTACCAATAAAAAACTAATAAATATTGAACATCACTGTTTATTTTTCGATCGAGATTTTGATCAACACGCTAAAGATATTTATGAATTTCCTCAATGGCCAGAAGAACCGCTGTTTTATGGTTCATTTTCTTCTAAGAGTGATAAATCAGTAAGTCCAAAAGGATGTGAAAATATTGTTTTATTAGTACCAATAGCACCAAATTTAAAAGATTCTGATGCTATTCGAGAAAAGTATTATGATATAATAATAAATAGATTAGAAAAATTAACAAAACAGAGTATTAAAAAATATGTGATATATAAAAAGAGTTATTGTATCAATAATTTCAAAAAAGATTATAATTCTTTTAGAGGAAATGCTTATGGTCTAGCAAACACACTATTTCAAACAGCAATTTTTAAACCATCAATAAAAAATAAAAAATTAAGTAATTTGTATTATTGTGGACAATTAACAGTGCCAGGGCCAGGGGTTCCTCCTTCAATCATTTCTGGGGAAGTAGCTGCAAAAGAAATAATTAAAGATTTTTAATAGTTATTTCAGTAATCTAATTTATACATATCTAACATCACATCATCAAGCCCTTCATTATCAAATGGATCCTCAATTTGTTCTTGAACATTAAAAAGTGATATTAATATAAATGATATAATAACATTTAATCCATACACAACAAATGGATGATATGCTCCTACAGCTACAGTACTAAAAATTTCACCAGATGAACTTATTATTTCCCCACCTCCTGTTTCAATATTATAAATTAAAGTTGGAGCATAATAAAATGGAAAAACATAAATAAATAATTCACAATAAGCTCTAATACTTTGAGGAGTTCTATGAAATTTAATAGAAATAGTATTCTCGATTCCCATTAAAACATCTCTCATATACCTATAAACCCTTAAAGACAAACCTCTTCCTAATGATTTTTTATGCTTTTCAACCATAGTCTTGATATTACCTATATTATTATTTAGGTCTGTTCTGTCATTTGATTTAGAACTTAAAAAGTTAATTAGAGAAATTTTAATTTTTTTAATTGCTTCATAAATTTCATCCTTTGTTTTTTCTGGCATATCTCTAGCTTGTGTAAAAGAATAATATATTGTTGCTAAGGCTGCTTTTGTTCTTGATAAGTGTTCTAAAGATTTGTCTCTTCTTTGAAAAGCACTTCCCAAAGTAAACACTAAAGGAAACACTACAGCTACTGAAATCAATGTTAAATCTAAATTAAATCTAAAATCATATTTATATGAAAGCCAAGTTGCAATAAACGATATAATTATTGATATTAGTGTTCTATAATTTAAGGCACTAGTATATTTTGAATGAATTGACATTTGGTTACTTTTGTCTAAACTTAATATTTATTTAAATCTAAAAAAACTATGACTAATACTAACAAGAAATTAATAAATCTTTTTAATTTTTTTATTCTTTTTTCATTTTTTTCATTTAGTCTATTTAGTCAAGAATCTAGATTATTTGATAAACCATTTAATTTAAAATTGGATTTCAATATGGATTTCAAAGATCTTCAAAAAAATACCAATGATACAAGTTTTATTAAAACCACAATTAATTATTCTTTAGATGGTGGAGAAATGCTTTCTATACCTACAAAAATTAGAGCTAGAGGAAATTTTAGAAGAAAGATTTGTTATTTCAAACCAATAAAAATCAAGATTAAAAAGAAAGATGCTGAGAATACTATTTTTAAAGGTGCTCGTACCCTTAAGCTTGTTTTGCCTTGTCAAAATGAAAGTGGAAATAATGAATTGGTATATAAAGAGCTAATGTGTTATGAAATGTTTGAAAAACTTTCTAAAATTCATTTAAAAACTCAACCAGTTAACTTAACTATCCATGAAACTAAAGGAAAAAAAATTATTGATCATAATGTATTTGGGTTTTTGATTGAAGATGATGATAAATTAGCTAAAAGACATAATGCAAAAAAGTACCCAAGTAATAGGAGAGTTAGCCCATTATCAATTTCCGATTCTTCTGCTGTAAATTTTGCAATTTTTGAATACATGATAGGTAATACTGATTGGTCTATGGTCTATCAACATAATGTTGAAATGTTATACCTAAATTCTGCTGCCTTTTCAATACCTTATGACTTTGACCATAGTGGAATAGTAAATGCATATTATGCAAAACCAAACCCTATGCTAAATATTAGAAGCGTAAGAGATAGAGTTTATAGAGGAATGTGCAGAAAAGATCCTTTAATTTTTGAGAAAATGAGACAATATTATGTTTCAAAAATTGATGATATTAGTTCAGTTATAGAAAAATATAAAGGAAAAATTTCTGATAAAGAATACACAAGAATTGATGGATATCTTGGGGAATTCTTTAAAATGGTAAATTCAAAAGAGCTATTTGATAAAAATATTTCATCTAAATGTAGATAAGATATTTTTGAAAAATAAATTAAATAAGATTAACACTGGAATCACAAATTAATTTATTTAATAATAATTCGTTTGATTGTAGTAAAATCACTACAAGAAATTATAGTACTTCTTTCACATTGGGAATTAAAACACTTAACAAAAAGTTTCATAAACCTATATATGCAATATATGGATTCGTGAGATTTGCAGATGAAATAGTTGATAGTTTTTATAATCAAAATCAAAAAAATCTTTTACAAGAATTTAAAAAAGAAACATACAGCTCTATAAGAAGAAAAATGAGTTTAAATCCTATTTTGAATTCCTTTCAAATATGCGTTAATAAATATAAAATACCTGAAGACTTAATAGAGTCATTTTTATATAGTATGGAAATGGATTTAAATAAAAAGAAATATAATAAAGTTAATTATGAAAAATATATTTATGGATCCGCAGAAGTTGTTGGGTTAATGTGCTTGAAAATATTTTGTAAAAAAGAATCGGAATATAAATCTTTAAAAAAATATGCCAAAAGCTTAGGTTCTGCATTTCAAAAAATAAATTTTTTAAGAGATTTAAAAAGTGATTATAAAGATAGGGGAAGATTATATTTTCCAAATGTGAATTATTCTACATTAGAAAATAAAGAAAAAAAAATTATAGAAAAAAATATTTTAAATGATTTTAATAATGGATTAATTGGAATAAAAAAATTACCAAAAGAAGCAAAATTCGGAGTTTTTTTAACATATAAATATTACTTAAAGCTTTTTAAAAAGATATCTGATTTAGATACGGAAATAATTAAGCAAAAAAGAATACGAATTTCTAATATTTCTAAATTGATAATTTTTGTTAAGTCATTTATATTGATAAAATTGAATTTGATTTAAATGAGTTTATATTTTATTTTACTAATCTTCACAATTTCCTTTCCACTAGCCGCCTCCTGGGATTCCAGATTCAAATACTTTTCTAAAATAAAAGCATTGATTCCAGCAATTACATTAACAGCTATTTTTTTTATTCCATGGGATATTATTTTTACAAAAAATAAGATATGGGGTTTCAATGAAATTCATATTTCAAATATAATTTTTTTTGATATGCCAATTGAAGAATGGCTTTTTTTCTTTGTTATACCTTATTCGTGTTTATTTATTTATGAAAGTGTAAAATATTTTTTTGACTTAAAAAAACTTAATCATTTTTCTAAAAAACTTTTATTTATAACTGCAATCTTATTATTAGTTATTGCAGCAATCAATCCTAATAAAAGTTATACATTTTGGAATTTTCTTTTCTGTGGTGCTTTTATGATTATAGTTGTTCCTTTAACAAAATTTGAAAATTATGGTGATTTTTTAATTAGCTATTTATTAACTCTTATTCCATTTTTTATTGTAAACGGCATTCTAACAGATGGGAATTTTGACTTTTTATTTGAAACTAATCCAATTGTATGGTATAATAATACAGAAAACTTATCAATAAGAATTATAACAATTCCTGTAGAGGATTTTTTTTATTGGTTACTGTTATTTTTTATGAATGTTAGTTTTTATGAGAAATTTCTTAACAAATTAAAATTAAATTCGTAGTTCAATTAACTTTACATTTTGATATGAAAAATCTTAAAGTAAAAATAGATAATAATTCAGGTTTTTGTTTTGGAGTTGAATTTGCTATAGAAATGGCTGAAGATATTTTAAAAACAGATAAGACGCTGTATTGTCTTGGTGATATTGTTCATAATGATATGGAAGTAGAAAGATTAGAAAAAATGGGATTAATTATAATTGACAATAATGATTTAAAAAGGATAAAAAATTCAAAAGTTTTGATTAGAGCTCATGGTGAACCGCCTTCAACATATGAATTAGCAGTAAAAAATAATCTAACATTAATTGATGCATCTTGTCCAGTAGTACTTAAGCTTCAAAACAGAATTAAAAAATCCTATGACAAAAAAGAGGCTATATATATATATGGGAAACATGGACATCCAGAAGTCAAAGGACTCAGAGGTCAAACTAAAGAGGATGCTATAATTTTTCAGGATATTTCTGAATTAAATTTTAATAAGATGCCAAAAGAAATAACTCTATATACTCAAACTACAAAAAGTAAAGATAAATATTATGAAATAGTTAAAATTTTAAAAAAAGAGGGTATTAAAGTTAATGCTCATGATACTCTTTGTAGACAAGTAAGTAATAGAGATACTCAACTAAAAGACTTTTCCCTTGGATTTGATAAAATTGTTTTTGTTTCTGGGACAAAGTCTTCTAATGGAAATGTTCTTTATAATGTTTGTAAATCAAACAATAAAAATTCTCATTTTGTTTCTAGCTCAAATGAAATAAAAAAAGAATGGTTTAATAAAAATGAATCCGTCGGAATTTGTGGAGCAACATCTACTCCTATGTGGTTGATGGAAGATATTAAAAGTAAAATTTTAACTTTATAAGTTATAATTATGAGTATAGTTATAAAAATATTAATAATAATTGGAACATTTATTTTTATGGAAGGTGTTGCTTGGTTTACTCATAAATATATAATGCATGGGTTTCTCTGGAATTTACATAAATCACACCATAAGGTACATAAGCATTTTTTTGAAATGAATGATCTTTTTGCTGTCATATTTTCTATTCCATCAATTTTACTTATTTATCTTGGATATTCTTATGAATCATACAGCGGTTTAAAATATTTTGGAATAGGTATTTTTTTGTACGGAGTCGCATATATAATTTTTCATGATATAATAGTTCACAGAAGAATCAAAATTAATTTCAAAACACATAGTGAATACATGAAAAGAATTATGAATGCACACCATGTTCATCATAAAGTTCATACTAAAGAAGGCGCAAAGGCATTTGGTTTCTTATTCGCACCAAAAAAATACGATGTAAGAAAAGATTAGTCTATTAATTTTGGTGGTCCTGGTGGTATTCTAGGTTTATAAATTCTATCTCCTTTTCTTTCTAAATACTCCTTTTTAACATTATCGATCATATTTGGATTTTTATAAAAGTCAAGCATCGTCATAGCTAATGCTTTTGAAGCAAAAATTAAACCTTTATGTCCAATAGACATTCCTGTACATGCTACTACAGCCCATGAATGCCATGGTCCACCTTTAGCTGCTGCCGTCACTCCAAGTCGAACTACTGGGACAACTTGACTAACATCTCCAACATCAGTAGAGCCTCCTTGAGCAGGAAGAGTTGGTTTGATTGGCTTTATTTTTCCATCAATACCTAATGGCTTTTTACCTGTTTCTTGTAAAATAGCATTTGCATAATTTATTTCATATTCAGAATATTCAATATCACCAAGTAATTCTAAATTCTTTTGCATTATTGCAGCTCCGGCTCTATTCGGAATTATTTCGTATATTCCTGAAATAAGATTTAATTCATATTTTACGCCCGCCATCATAGATGCCGCCTCAGCTATTTTTTTAGCTCTTTTGTACAAAATATTAACATTATCATTATCATTTTCTCTAAGTCTTGTCCAAATTTGAGCGTATTCTGGTACAACATTAACCACATCTCCTGCTTTTTCAATATCATAATGTATTCTAGCAGTCGGTTTTATATGCTCTCTGTAATAATTTAACCCTGTGGTATATAATTCCATTGCATCTACAGCACTAGTTCCATTCCATGGATCTGCAGAGGCATGAGATGCATTTCCAAAAAATTTAAGTCTAAAATCTACAAGAGCTTTACTACTTTGAGTAGCAGCAGCAATCTCACTACCTGGATGCCAATCCATACATAAATCAAGTTTATCAAATAATCCTTCTCTAACCATCCAAACTTTAGCAAAAATAGTTTCTTCAGCAGGGGTGCCATAAAAAATTACTGTACCAGATATTTCACCGCTTTCAATTAACTCTTTAATTGCTATTGCAGCACCTAAACTTGCCGTGCCAAATAAATTATGACCACAACCATGTCCAGCAGCTCCTTTAACTAATGGTTCTTTTACAGGTTGTTTCTTTTGTGAAATTCCTGCATTTGCATCAAATTCTCCCAAAATTCCTATAATTGGTCTCCCTGAACCATATGATGCTGTAAAAGCAGTAGGAATTCCAGCAACTCCTTTTTCAACTTTAAATCCATTTTCTTCAGCATAATCAGAAAGGTATTTTGAAGATTTAAATTCTTGTAGAGAAAGTTCTGCTGCCTTCCATATCTTGTCACTAATCTCAATTAACTTTTCTTTTTTTACTTCTATTGAATTGACTATAAATTTTTTATTTTTGGGAAGTTTTTTTTGTGAAAAAGCACTTGGTATCAATACAGTGGATAAACATGTTATTTTAATAAAAATTGTAAAATAGAATTTGAAAAAATTAATCATAATTTGTTTTTTTTGGGTTAAACTAAACTTTGTTAATCTAATAACTATAAATTAAAAAGAAAATTTTTTTTAAAATTTATTAAGTATAGAATCTCAATAAAGCTAAAAATCAGAATAATAATTTATTAATTTTACCCTCTATTTTAATAAAATGAAAACAAAAGAAGAAAAAATAAATATAATAACATTAGGGTGTGCAAAAAATATAGTTGACTCACAGGTGCTATTAACTCAATTAAAAGGAAATGATTTTGATGCGTATCACGAAAAAAATGATAAAGATTCAGATATTATCATTATCAATACATGTGGATTTATTGAAAATGCAAAACAACAATCTATTGATACAATCCTAAAATTTGCTCAAGAAAAAAAAAGGGGTAATATAAAAAAACTCTATGTAACTGGCTGCTTATCTGAAAGGTATAAAGATAACCTAAAAAAAGAAATCCCAGAAGTTGATAATTATTTTGGGACTAATGATTTATCGATATTACTTAAAAATTTAAAGGCAAAATATAGAAAGGATCTTTTAAGTGAAAGAATTTTATCAAAGAATAAGCATTATGCTTATCTTAAAATATCTGAAGGTTGCAATAGACCATGTTCTTTTTGTGCTATTCCACTTATGAGAGGAAAACATATTTCCAAACCAATAGAATTATTAGTAGAAGAAGCAAAAAACTTATCAAAAAAAGGAGTAAAAGAATTAATGATTATTGCTCAAGATTCTACTTATTATGGTATTGACTTATATAAAAAAAGAATGCTCGGAGAATTATTAGAAAAGCTTTCTGAGATAGAAGGAATAAAATGGATTAGATTACATTATGCATTTCCAACTGGATTCCCTATGAACATTATAGATGTAATGAAAAAAAATGAAAAAATATGTAACTATCTAGATATTCCGCTACAGCATGGCTCCTCAAAAATATTAAAAATTATGAGAAGAGGAACTAACAGAGAAAAATCCGAAGAACTTATTCATAAAATAAGAGATATTGTTCCTAACATTTCAATTAGAACTACACTAATTGCTGGACATCCTGGAGAGACTGAAAAAGACTTTGAAGAAATGTATAGTTTTGTTGAAAGAATAAAATTTAATAGGTTAGGAATTTTTACTTATTCTCATGAAGAAGGAACACATTCATTTTCAATGAAAGATGAAGTACCAGAATTGATCAAAAAAGATAGAGCTGATTCAATTATGAAACTTCAACAAAAAATATCATATGATTTAAATCAAAAGTTTGTTGATAAAAAACTTAAAGTGATTATTGATCGTAAAGAAAAAAATATTTTCTTTGGCAGGACTGAATTTGATTCTCCCGAAGTAGATAATGAAATAATTTTAAAGGAAAATTCAAGAAATTTAAAAATTGGAAACTTTTATAACGTTATTGTTAAAAAAGCATTGAATTATGATCTTCATTGTGAATTAATATGATTGAATTAGAAAAAATACCATTCGAGGAAACAAGGAGTTTCTCAAAAAAATTTTTAAGATATATTAATTCTAAAAAGATTGATTTAAAAAAAATATACTTAAAGACAAATGAAATATCATTTGATGATATCAAAAGAAAAATATTACAAAAATCTTTAATTAAACAATATGAAAAAATTGATTGTTCAGCCGAAGTTAGAGCAAATATTGATAAATTAAATAAAGACAACACCTTTACTGTAACAACCGGACATCAGCTAAATATATTTACCGGCCCATTATATGTTATATATAAAATTATATCCACTATAAATCTAGCATCAAAACTTAAACAAAAGTACCCTAACAAAAACTTTGTTCCTATATATTGGATGGCATCTGAAGATCATGATTTTGAGGAAATAAAATCATTTTATCTTTATGGTAAAAATTATAGTTGGGATATTAAAACCTCAGGAGCAGTTGGAGATATAAATCCTAAAACGATAAAAAATCTACTTAAAAACATACCTGAAAAAATATCATTATTTGAAAAAGCATATTTAAATAATTCTAAACTATCAAATTCTGTATTATACTATATGAATGAACTTTTTGGCAAATATGGACTTGTTACTATTGATTCTAATAATAAAAGTTATAAAAATTTGTTTTTAAAAATAATGCAAGATGATATTGTTAATAATTCTATTAAAAATTTAACCTCCACATCTTCAAAAAAAAACTTAGTACATATTAGAAATATTAATTTTTTTTATTTGAAAAAAAATTTAAGAGAAAGGATAATTAAAGAGAAAAATAAATATAAAATAAATAATACTTCAATATCATTTTCTGAAAAAGAAATAAAAAAAGAAATAAACTCAAATTCCGAATCTTTTAGCCCAAATGTTATAATGAGATGCCTTTATCAGCAAAGTATAATTCCAAACATAGCATATGTTGGCGGGCCTTCTGAGGTGGAATATTGGTTAGAATTTGAAGATTTTTTTAAATATTATAATGTTACATTTCCAATTGTTTTACCAAGAAATTTTGCAACTATTGTTAACACTAAAATTAAATTAAAACTTAAAAATTTAAATATTAAACTTTCAGATATATTTAAAGAGAAAAATGAATTAGAAAAAATGATTTTAGAAAATCAGTCAAAAAATAAATTTGATTTAATTAATGAAAAACTAAATGTTGGAAAGGAAATAGAAAAAATCATAGACAAATCTAAAACAATAGATAAATCATTAAATGGCAAAATATTAGCATTTAAAAAGAAAACTATTAACGAATTAAATAGTTTAGAAAAAAGATTAATCAGTGAAGAAAAAAAGAATCACAAAAAAAGCTTTCAGGATCTAGATAAAATAATTTCTAAATTATTTCCAAATAATATTCTTCAAGAAAGAAAAGAAAATTTTTTAAATTATTATTTATCAGATAAAAATTTTATTGATTCACTTATTAAGAGTTTTGATCCTTTAAAATTTTATTTCAATATCATATCAAAATAAAAAAATGAAAACATATGACTTATGTATTGTTGGTGCTGGACCAATTGGTTTAAACTGTGCAATAGAAGCAATTAAATCTAATTTAACTTATCTATTAATTGATAAAGGATGTTTGATAAACTCATTATATAATTATCCAAATAACATGACATTCTTTTCTACTTCTGATAAGTTAGAAATAGGAAATGTTCCTTTTATCTCTCATAATTCAAAACCAACAAAAGCAGAGGCTATGGAATATTATCGAAGAGTTTCATCATCATGGAAATTAAAACTTAATCTTTATGAAGAAGTTATTGATGTTAAAAAAAATGAAAATTTTAAAATTAAAACCTCAAAGAAAAATTATTTAGCAAAAAACGTTATAATCGCAACTGGATTTTATGACTTGCCGTATAAACTTAACATACCTGGTGAGGAGTTAAAAAAAGTAAGACATTATTATGATGACCCTCACCCATATTTTGGTATGAAAATAGCCATTGTTGGAGCTGGCAATTCAGCTGTTGATGTTGCTTTAGAAACTTTTAGAAAAGGATGTAAAGAGGTATCTATGATTATAAGAGAATCAAAACTAAACACTAATATAAAATATTGGGTAAAACCAGATATTGAAAATAGAATTAAAGAAAAGAGTATAAAAGCATATTTCAATTCTAGAATAAGCAAAATAACAGATAAAAGTATTGAGGTAAAAACTGGAAATAAAAAAATTCAATTAGAAAATGATTTTGTTCTTGCAATGACAGGTTATCAACCCAATTTTAATTTTTTAAAAAAAACCGGAATTAAGATTCTTACTGACAAAAACAATACTCCTTTCCATAACAAAAAAACTATGGAAACAAATATTTCTGGATTATACTTAGCTGGCGTAATTTGTGGAGGATTAAAAACCAATAAATGGTTTATTGAAAATTCTAGAGAACATTCAATTAATATTATCAATCATATAAAGAAATAATGGTTAAAAAAATAAATCAATTATTATTTCTTTTTTTGATTTCCACTAATGTTTATGCGCAAAACAATTACACTTTAAATGGTTATATAAAAAGTGCGTCAGATGGAGAATCGCTGATTGGAGCTACAATTTATATTAATGAAATTCAAGGTGGAGTAATAACTAATCCTTATGGTTTTTATTCAATAACACTTCAAGAAGGAGAATATAATATTGAATATAGATACATAGGATATATAACATTTAAAAAAAAAATTATTCTTGACAAGGATCAAAAAATAGATATAGAACTTTTAAGTGAAGATATTGAACTAGAAAATATTTTAATAACTAGTGAATCCGAAAACGAAAATGTTTCGAGTACAGAAATAAGTACATTTAAATTAGATATTGGAAAAATTAATGAAATACCTACTTTTCTGGGAGAAGTAGACATTATAAAAGCTATTCAATTAATACCAGGGGTGAGCACCGTCGGAGAAGGAGGGAGTGGATTTAATGTAAGAGGTGGATCAGTAGGTCAAAATTTAGTTTTGCTAGATGAAGCACCAGTATATAATTCCTCACATCTTTTAGGATTTTTATCTGTTTTTAATCCTGATGCTGTAAAAGATTTGAAATTATATAAAGGTGGAATTCCTGCAAGATACGGTGGAAGATTATCATCAATTTTAGATATTAGAATGAAAGATGGTAATAATAAAAATAAGAGCATATCTGGAGGAATTGGTTCCATATTTAGTAGACTAACTATAGAAGCTCCAATTATTAAAGAAAAGTCATCATTTATATTGGCGTTAAGAAGATCATATGCTGATGTATTAGCAAAACCATTTTTGAAAAATTCAAACTTTTTAAACGATGGTTGGGCATTAAATTTTTATGATCTCACCGCAAAAATTAATTTTAATTTAGATGAAAAAAATAGAATATTTTTTTCAAGTTATTTAGGGAGAGATAATTTCAGATTTGATGAGAGACAAGGGTTTAACTGGGGAAATAAAACAGGGACTATAAGATGGAATCATTTGTTTAATGATAGGTTATTTTCAAATTTTACTACTATTTATAGTAATTATGATTACCAACTAGCTTTTGGATCTGATGATAGAAATAAATTTGAATGGGACTCTAAAATTGAAACCTTAAATTTAAAGCCAGAATTTACATATTTTATTAATACTAATAATGAATTTGCTGTTGGAGGGGAGTTTCTTATTTATAGATTTGAGCCCGCAAATGCACAAGGAGTAAGTGATGGAAAAATAACCGACATAACAATTCCAAAAAAATATGCATTTGAGGGGTCCATTTATCTTGGAAACGAACAAAAATTCAATAATTTTTCCTTTTCATATGGTTTAAGAACATCCTTCTATAAATATCTTGGCCCTGGCACGAAATATATTTTTAATCCATCAATAAATCCAGGAGAAAGAAAGACTATTAATTCAGAAGTGAAAATGGATAAATGGATAAATATTCAATCTTTTTCAAATTTAGAACCGAGAATATCAATCAATTATAAATTAAATAATTCAAATTCATTAAAAATAAGTTATAATAAAATGGTTCAATATATCCACCTTTTGTCTAATACTGCTGCTTCAAGCTCTCTTGATGTTTGGACACCAAGTACTAATAATATCAAACCAGAAAAAGTAGATAGCTATGCTATAGGATACTTCAAAAATTTTAAGGAAAATCTTTTTGAATCGTCTATAGAATTTTATTATAAAAATTTAAAAAATCAAATTGATTACATAGATGGGGCTGATATTTTAATTAATAAATACATCGAAGGTGATTTATTATTTGGAGTAGGAAGAGCCTATGGAATGGAGTTATTATTTAGAAAGAAATCCGGCAGACTAAATGGTTGGGTAAGCTATACTTTAGCAAGAACAGAACTAAAAATTGATGGAATTAATAATTTTGAATGGTACCCCACTAGATATGATCAAACACATAATTTAAAGTTTACTTCAAATTTTGATTTGAATAAAAGAATTTCATTTGCTGGTAACTTCACATTTATATCTGGAACCCCAGTTACATTTCCTACTTCAAAATATGTAATTCAAGGCTTTGTAATCCCTCATAATTCAAACAATTCAAGAAATGATAGAAGAATTCCAAACTATCACAGATTGGATTTTTCAGTCACAATTAATGGTAAAAAAGAAAATAAAAAAGGAAAAATAAGAAAGAATACTAACTCTTTAGTTATTGGAATATATAATGTCTATAATAGGAAAAACCCATTTTCAATTTATTTTTCTCAAGGAAAAAAAGTAGCATCAGAATCTTTCGTTCCTGGTCAAGTTACCAGACTATCAATTATAGGCTCTTTTGTGCCATCAATAACATATAATTTTAAACTATAATGAAAAATTTATTAAAATTTATTTCTCTAATTATTCTTATTTCATGTGAAGAAATCATCTATCCTGATCTAAAATCTAATAACCCTATTCTTGTAGTTGATGCTTGGCTTAATAATCAAAATCAAAGTCAGACAATAATTTTATCTTCTTCTCAAGATTATTTAGATTCTACATCAACAAAATTTATAGCTGGAGCTAAAGTTTATATTACAAATGATAAAGGTGACAAATTTAATTTTACTGAAAAAGATAAAGGAAACTATACATGGAACCCTGACTCTAATTTTTCTAGCCTAGGAGACATAGGTACGGGGTTTTTTCTGAATATTTCATACAATGGAAAAATAATAACTGGATCATCTACATTAAATAGGACTTCAATTATTGATAGCGTAAATTTTGTTAAAGGTGAATTTCCAGAAAATTCATTTTATGCAGAGTTTTGGTCTAACGAAAAAGAAGGAGTTGGAGATGCCTATTGGATAAAGACTTTTAAAAATGGTATACAACAAGTAAGGTCTCAAGATATTATTACATGCATAGATGCTGGAGCGTCATCAGAAGGAGCCATTATAGATGGAATTCCATTTATTCCCCCAATACGAAGAGCTGTAACAAGATTTGAGAGAGATGTAACAACTGATGAGTTCAAATCTCCTTTTGAATATGGTGATTCTTTATATGTTGAAATTCATTCTATCCCATTTGAAGCATTTAATTTCCTAAATAAAGTATCTATTCAGATAGACAGACAGGGTGGCTTTGGAGAATTATTTGCTGTATCGCTAGCAAACTCTCCAACAAATCTTACTGTTGAAAATGATTCTAATTTTCCAGTTGTAGGATTTTTTTGTGTTTCAGCAGTAAACGGAATGGGAAACGTATTAGATGATGATGAAATAGAAAAAATTGAAAAATACAATAGAAAATGGTAATACTAAAAGCTATAAAGGCTCCATAATTACCACACAGTGAGCCGCAACACCCTCTTCCCTACCAATAAAACCTAAACCCTCTGAAGTGGTTGCTTTTATTGAAATTTTAGAATAATCAATATTTAAAACCTCAGATAGAGTTTTAATCATTTTAGTTTTATATTTTGAAATTTTCGGTTCCTGCAATAGAATTGTTATATCAGCATTAGAAAGTTGATAGCGATTTTTATTGCATAATTCAATCACTTTGTTCAATAATATTTTGCTATCTATATCTTTATATTTTTTATCTGTATCAGGAAAATGTGCTCCTATATCATCTAGACTTAATGCTCCTAACATAGCATCGCATAATGCATGAATTACTACATCAGCATCTGAATGACCAGTAACTCCTTTGTGATGATTAATTTTTATACCGCCTATTGTAAATTTCTTATTAGTTTCAAGACGATGAACATCATAACCATGACCAATTCTAAAATTCATTTGATAAAAAATTATAAATTACAAATTTAATCTTCTTATTTTTAGATACATTTATATTATGAAGAAAATACTCAAATTTATTTTAGATTTTTCTGATAAGAATCATTTACATTCAATTGGACTTTTAATTCTCCGGATTGGTTCTTCTCTATCTTTAATGACACACGGCTATGGCAAATTAATTAAGTTTGAAGAAAGATCTGACACATTCATGAATCATCTTTCTTTAGGGAGTGAAGTAAGTTTATCTCTAGTAATTTTTGCTGAGTTTATTTGTCCAATTTTTATTTTATTAGGCCTTGGCACAAGAATATTTTCTATTCCAATTATTTATACATTCATAATAGTTGTTTTTGATATTCATATAGATGACCCATTTTCTAGAATGGAAAAGGGAATATTATTTTTAACTATATTTCTTACAATTTTTCTTTCAGGTCCTGGAAAGTTTTCTTTTGATAATTTTTTAAAAAAAATTAAAAATTAAAAATTAAAATTTGTTTTATATCTGAATCTAAACTTTTAGCAACAGGACAATTTTTTCCTACCGATATTAATTTTCTTTTTTGAACATCATTAAGGTTATTTTTTTCAAAATTTATTTCAATCTTTATTTCAGATATTTTCCTGGGATTAGTTGACATTAATTTGGTTATTTTAGCTTTTGAGTTTGGCATTTCAAATTTTCCTTTTTCTGCACAAATTCCCATTACCGTTGTAATGCAACTACTCAGTGCGGATGAAACTAAATCCGTAGGAGCAAATGCTTCTCCCTTGCCATTATTATCAACAGGAGCATCTGTTATGATAATTTTTCCTGATTTAATATGAACTGATGATGTTCTTAATTCTCCTATATATCTATTTTCTATCGAATGATTCATTAGTTAAAAATTCTATGTATATAAATAATTTCATGAAAAAAATAAATCTAACTTTAAATAAAAATTTAAATAAATTTTTATTTATCATAACATAAATTATGTTTAATAACATAAATCTAATGAAACAAATAAATATTTTTATTGTATAATATATTAAAATCTCATGTATAACATAATTGTAAAAACATTTTTTAAACCTTCATTAGTGATAATAATCACATATTTCTTCTATTTTAAATCGAATGCTCAAGAAAGTGATTATTTTGAATACCAAAATGAAATTTTATGGGGAATAAATAAAAATACAAATGGGGGATTAATAGGAGGTATAAACCTCAAATTTGCAAATAAGATTAAAGATAATACGTATAGAGTTTATGGCTTTGAGATCGTTAATGTTAAACACCCAAAAGAATATAAATATACTTCACCATTTGGAGGAGATAATTTTATTTGGGCAAAACAAAATAGCATGTATTCATTTAGAATGCAATATGGTATTGAAAAATCCATTTTTAATAAAAAAGATGAAAATGGAATACAAATTAATGCTCACTTTAGTGGAGGTCCTGGCCTAGGATTCCTTGTTCCTTATTACATAAGATACAATAGAAATAATGCAGTTGTTATTGAAGCTTTTGATTCAAATATTCACAATTTTAACAATGTAATAGGTAGCGCAGGGTTTTTAGAGGGCATAAATGAAGTAAAGATACGTCCAGGAGTTAACCTTAAGTCTGCTGTTAACTTTGAGTTTGGAAGTATGAAAAAAGGATCAATAGCACTTGAAGTTGGTTTTTTAGCAGAAGCGTTTACAAAAAAAATGATTATTATGCCTACGGTAAAAAACAAATCCATATTTACATCTGCTTTCATAACACTATTTTATGGTAGAAAGTGGAAATAAAAAAAAAGATATAAGGTAAATTGCAAAAGAAAAAAAAAGATATTGAAAACTAAAATATCAAAACCAAATTGGTTACGAGTAAAGCTTCCAGTAGGTAGTGAATATAGAAAGGTTAGAGAAACAGTTGATAAATATAAGCTTCATACCATCTGCGAAAGTGGAAACTGTCCTAATATGGGTGAATGCTGGGGAGCAGGAACTGCTACATTTATGATATTGGGAAATGTTTGCACAAGAAGCTGTACTTTTTGTGCAGTTGCAACTGGAAGACCACCTGAATATGATAAAATGGAACCTTTAAGGGTTGCTAAAGCAATAAAAAAAATGGGAGTTAAACATGCAGTAATTACCTCAGTTAATAGAGATGAACTGAAAGATAGAGGCGCAGAAATATGGTATCAAACAGTACACCTTACTAAAAAATTATCACCAAAAATAACAATTGAGACTTTAATCCCTGATGTAAGAGCAAATTGGGAAGCTCTTTACAAAATGATTGAAGCTGGTCAAGAAGTAGTATCACATAATATAGAAACTGTTGAACGACTTTACAGGAAAGTTAGACCACAGGCTAATTATGAAAGAAGCCTAGAGCAAATAAAAATAACTAAAGAATTTGGCAAAAGAACTAAATCAGGTATTATGGTTGGTTTGGGAGAAAAAAAAGAAGAAGTTTTTAAAACAATAGATGATATGGTTGAACATGGACTACATATTTTGACAATTGGACAATACCTTCAACCAACTAAAATGCATCTAGAAGTTGATGATTTTATAAGTCCAGAAACTTTTGAAATGTACAAAGAAGAAGGTTTAAAAAGAGGATTAAAATATGTTGAATCTGGACCACTCGTTAGATCCTCATACCATGCTGAGAGACACGTAAATGTACCTATATAAATTTATTTTTTTAATATTCATATTTCTATCAATTGATGTATATGGACAAATAAATACATCTAATATAACTATAGTTAGGGATAAATGGGGAGTTCCTCATATTTATGGTTTAACTGATAAAGAAGCTGCATATGGGTTAGCATGGGCACACTCAGAAGATGATTTTGAAACTATTCAAAAAACATTTTTACCATCTAAAGGTATGCTAGGAAGGCTTGAGGGACCTAATGGTGCTATCTTAGATTTTGCTGTTGAATTATTAAGATCTAGAGAAGTTGCTAAAAAGGAATTAAAAAACCTTTCTCCAGAAGGTCTTAACATTATTTATGGTTATCTAGAAG
>Ga0208764_10000381_pt1 | contig 28206 bp, 28 predicted proteins | sample ETNtaG_18_FD_185762 | JGI IMG/M metagenome (GOLD analysis project Ga0208764, IMG submission 185762) | Marine microbial and viral communities from oxygen minimum zone, Eastern Pacific Ocean - ETNP201302SV91 (SPAdes) (version 2) | ecosystem: Environmental > Aquatic > Marine > Oceanic ... | reverse complement strand
AGAACAGATATAATGCTACAATTAATAGAAGAAGATGTTGATGGAATTATTACTGATTATCCTGATAGCTTATTATTGCTAATGAATAAAATGCAAATTCAATTGAAGAAGAATTAATGAAGTATATATTTAGAGTTACATCATTTATAATAACTTTTATTTTATGTTTCTTTTTATTAATAATCACATTTATTGATGATACGTCGCTAGAAGAGAGTTCTTATTTTAAAACTGCTGAAGTGATAATTGATAGCCTTAACACAAATATTCAAATAGAGAATACAAAATATTTTAAAGCTGGTTGGGCAAAAACAAATATCACACCATTATATGAATTACCGCTTGCTGGTTATGGTGCCCGTAAAGGTGTATATGTTTCTGAAGTACATGATTCTGTTTGGGTAAGAGGTTTTGTTTTTGATGATGGAAATAAAAAATATGCATTAATCACTCTAGATGCCTTAATCGTTCCGCCTGCAGTTACAAAAGAACTCCAATTATTACTTCCTGAAATAGGATATAATTTATCTCAGATATATCTTAGCGCAACCCATACACATTGCTCCATCGGGGGTTGGGCTAATAGTTGGGTTGGAAATCAATTTGCTGGAGAATTTAATAACCAAATAGTCAGTGATCTTGCAAATTCAATAATTCTTACTATCAAAAAGGCTGAAAAAGAATTATTAAATGCTAAGATAGGTTTTGCTAGATATAATGCAGAAAAGTTTGTTCGGAATAGGCTAGTTGGAAATAATGGAACTACCGATCCATGGCTTAGGATAATTAAAATACAAAAAATTGATGGGTCTATTGGCATTATTACAACATTTGCAGCACATGCAACGGTTTTCTCAGAAAAACAGATGAAATACTCCAGAGATTATCCTGGCGCTCTTGTAGATTCATTAGAAAGTATGAATAATGTTGATATGGCTGCTTTTTGTGCTGGGGCAGTTGGAAGTCATTCTCCAAATATAAAAGGATCAAATAACTATGAGAGGATTTCCAATATTTCATCAGAATTATATAATATTATTAATTTAAATTTCAATAATATTCAATTAAACAACGTAAATAGTATGAGCTCATTATTATTTGATATTCCACTTCGTGAGCCTCATTTAAGGATCTCCAAAACCTTACGTCTTCGGCCATGGGTTTTTAATAAATTAACTGAACAATCAAAAATATATTTATCATTATTAAAAATAGGTGATATCATCCTGGTAGGAACACCATGCGATTTTTCTGGGGAGTTAGTTAGTTATATAGAATCCAATTCAAAAGAATTTAATCATAATATCATAGTTACAAGTTTTAATGGCGGTTATATAGGATACATCACAAATGACAAATGGTACAATATGAAAGAATATGAAACATTTACAATGAATTGGTTTGGCCCATATAACGGATCTTATTTTGTTTATTTAATAAATAATTTGATCAAAATAATTGTATAATTATGAAATATGTATTCCTTTTAATTATCATTACATGCAACCATGTTTATATGCAAGCTGATATGACAGAGGGTTATAGACCGCGTAATCTTACTAGAGCAAAAATGTGGTCTAGCTATAGAAATAATGGATTAGATGGTGGTGGTAATCGCTCTAAATCTGATAGTCATTCACAAGAAAGCTTAACCTATCCCGGAAATATGTCACGCGTTGCTCTTGATTTCATTGAATATTTTATTGATGTAAGCGCCTACCTGGCTGGAGAACCAAATGTAATAGAGATTCCTCGTGTAACAATTCCTCAAAGTTCAAAAGGTCAAGGAGTATGGATTCTTGCAATCGATGAACAGGGCGATACTTTGGTCTCTCACTCTGGACCAAGAGATGTTTCATATGATATTCAACCTGCCCCATATAATATAAATAATTCACAAGAGGCAATATTGGGCGATAGTACATATCACAATCTGGAAAGAAGTAATTATTCTGTTTATCATAATACAATAAGGGGAAATGAGCCTGTAGAAATACATAATTACCGATATCATGATTATACTGAACATAATAATTCACCTGAAGAAATAATTATTAGTCAATGGGATACCAAAACAGGTATAAGAGTAACTAGAAAAGCCTACGCATGGGGGTATCCTAATTTCGATGATTTTATTATACAAGAATTAACATTTGAGAATATTGGAAATAAAATATTAGACCCAGCTTACCTATCTCTAATGAATACATTTAGTTTAAATTCCATGGCGCATGGATGGGCAGATAAATATGGTATGCAATGGAGTGACTGGCGATATAATAATCAACAGACACAAGATGATATTTTCTTCTATACAAGATCAGATACCTTTATTGCAGATGACCCAGATAATACTGAATCATACAAAGATTATATTATGTTTTATCAGAGAGATGATGATTGGGTTGGAACGAATTGGGATGACTCTGGTCAACCCTATAAGTTTGAAGCTGCAAGTACAGATGCAGATGAAATGCAAGGACAAGCTGAAAATCAGTTACTTGCATATCAATATATAGGTATGGGGATTTTAGATTTTCTTCCTCAAGAACCAGGATTTATACATCCATCGATTACAGATCAACCAATCTATTCTAAGTGGTGGCGAAGTGGAAATAATAGACAACTTGATTATGAAGATCCAAATAGCGGGATGCATACTGATGAAGAAATGTTTAAAATGATTGTTGGGATCAATAAAAATGAAATCACGAATTCACCTCAAGAACCTTCTTTAGGAACACATGCGCTCGTATTTGGTCCATACCGTTTCGAACCTGGACAAAAAACAAAACTAGTTATTGCTTTTGTTGGAGGATCAGCTGCTGATTGGTTGGAAGAAGATGAGATAACATGGTCACTAAAAGAAAATGCATCAGAGGAAATTAAGTTAGGTGAAAAATCTCTATTTAGAAATTTTGATCAAGCCAAGTTCGCCTATAGCAATAATTATAATGTCCCTGACCCCCCTCCAGATATAAAGATTTCATTTTCCAATACCCGATTAGGTCAAATTAAAATAAGTTGGAGTGATGAAGTGGAAGATGCTATGGACCCAGATTATGAAGGTGATGAAGCTCGCGATGTTAGAGGATATAGAGTTTATAAATCCTGGCCACCATCACATTATTGGCACTATGGGCCATGGGAATTAATTGCAGATATTCCAATTGGATCCTCAACATATTATAATTCTGAAACTGAAAATTATTCATTTATTGATTCAACTTCTTTTTCAGGTTATAACTATTATTATAGTGTACATACATATGATTCAGGCCATGATCATTGGATTGATATCAATGGGAATGATATTGGACCTATTCCCACCCTTGAGAGTGGAATGACATCTGTAGAGCAAAAAAATCCGATTGCAGTAACTCCCTTCCAAACATCCTCTCCATCATTTGATAATATGAATGTTCCGATACGTGTTGTTCCGAATCCCTATCGGTTAGATTTTAACGATGCATTACATATGTATCCAGATGTGGCTGATCCTTATAAATTACGATTTATAAATCTTCCAAAAAGATGCATTATAAAAATATATAGTGTTAGTGGAGATCTTGTTTTTGAAAGAAAACATATAAATAAAAATTCCGCTGAAGAATCATGGAGACAAGAAACGATTTCATTATCTGGTCGAATAGTGAGTGGAATCTATTTTTGGGTTGTTGAATCTTTGGATCCATCCAGCATTGGATCCATCCAAAAAGGAACTTTAGCTATAATTAAATAATCAATTATCAACGATTAAATCTTTATTAGCCGTTGATTTTGATTAATTATATTTTTGCTGATTAATAAATACCATAACACATTTAAATAAACGACAATCTTTTGAGTAGTGGCCACAATTGGAGACCACATATCCAATAGTCCCTGTCCAATATGAATTAGTACAGCAAAAAGCAGTATAGCTGATACATAAAAAATACTATCATAAATTTGATGAGTTACTTTTGATACAATAAAAAGGATTAATACTGTAGTTAAGGATAATATCCAGATCCATACAGCTAACATATGTTCATCGGATAAAATATCATCAGGTGTTAGTGCAACACCAATCATTCCTAGACCAGATATAAGTCCAATTATTTTTGTAAAATAAACAATATTTCTCGATAGCAAAAAACTTTTACTCATATTTAGATATATAATTATTATACTTATTCCAAAAATCATCAGTGATGAATTAAATATTCTGCTAGAAATAGTATTAGATAAACCAGAATATGACACTGTTCTTCCTAAATCACTCATCACATTATGCCAAAACGTGTATCCTTCAGCTAATTTATTCCAAGACGTTCCTCCACTATAAAAGAACATTGCAACAGTTGAAAACAATAAAAATTGCACTAAACCTAATACGCCTATAATTCCAAGTATCTTTGTCCAATTTTGCATTATACAATTATTTACTTAAAATATTTCGTATTGATTGATGAATTATTGGTCCCGCTTCAGGTCCAAGAGAATTAACTTCTCCATATGGAGAGTCATGATGATTATACAAATATGGAGGTATCTCATCCCACTCACTCTTTGGTATAATATAACCTATCTCATCATTAGCTAATCCAAAGACAAATTTATAATCACCTTTCATCATTGTTCTCAGAGGAGGTATCTCAACTGGATCTATTTTGTAGTCCTGTCCTATGGGTGATACAACACCACCATTAATTATTTCTGGATAAATCTCACCTGGTATTGTTATGATAGATATTGGTCCAATATTTATAGCTGCTACCTCTGTCTTCACATCTAACCAACCAACAGTACCATGATCAATCACTCCTAAGATAAAACCAAGCAAAAAATTATTATTTTCTAAAGGGATAGTAATTGTTTTAGCCCGTAACTCAATTTCAGCATTATTAACCTCAGACACTTCTTTTGAACGAATTGCATTAAGAGCTAATAAACCAAGTTGCTGTCCTTGGGCCTGTGTTTTTTCATACGTAGCTCCTTCATGTAACTTTCCATTAAATGGGTCAGGTATTGGGTGACTTGGATTCGTTGTCATTAAGCCTCCAACAGCACCATTAATAAATACTGATATACCACCAATACCTTCAGCCAAAGTTGTATCGGCATTAAGCACTCCATTTTCAATAGAAGATCTAAAATAATGTGGAAAATCTGAAGATATTAAAAGGTTCTTGCTCCACAGTGTCTCTGGATGGTTACTCCAACTTACTAATGAACCTAAAGTTTCTTGTGTGTTTAAATCTAATGCTTGTATAATTCTAATTCCTGGATCTAATTCCTGAGGATCTCTGGAATCAACAACAAATGGTATTGCACCTGTTAAATCTTGACCAATTCTAAGTGTTGCTGGCACTAGGTTTTTTACTGCAGTGGAAATTGCTGCAATTGTTTGTCTTTTTACATACTGCATATATTGTTTATTTACACCACTTTTAAAATAACCTGGGCCCCAAATTCCAATAAGGTCTGGAGCCTGATGGACATGAGTACTTGATACGATAGTATAATCGCAACCAATTTTCTTTTTTACCTCTTTTCTGATATCTACAGCATCATCATATATAAATCCAACTGCATCAATACTTACAATAGCAATCTGAGTTTTTCCATCATCTAGAACCATCACTCTAGCCCATAGATCATCATGTACTCCTTGCGCAGGGCGATTATTATGAAAGCCTCCGATCCAAATAGGATCGAACATTCCATTATCATTTATATCATTATAGAACTCACCTTTTTTCGGCTCATATCTTGCATTACCATTTAAGTCATTCCATGTATCAGTTATATTGGGCGTAATTGGCATTTTTGCAAAACCAGCAGAAACTTGACCAAGCTGCCCTGTTTTATTTATAGTAATATCAATATTGAAATCAGGATGGCGATCTCTAAGATTATATTTGAAACGAACTCCAAGTATTACAATAAAGAATGCAAATGCTACAAATACATATTTGACCATCTTCATATCTATATTCTATCTTTATATCTTTTCATCATTTTTTTCCAATTGGTAAATATTATACCTTCATTTTTTAAAAAATTAATGACATCTGAATCAGAAAACATTTTTGCTTCCCATACTCTCTGCTGCCAAGAATTTGTAATTTTCTTCAAGCCATTAGTCTCTACTGAAGGGTGAAAATAAATTTCAGTAATACCAGGCTTAAGACCTTTAATCAACTTATAAAAATTTTCTTTTTTCTCATCATAGGTTTTAGCATTGGGAACTGGAACCATATTATCAATTTTTGGCAAACTATATTTTGAAGCACTTTCAATTAATTGATCAGTAATTGGATAACCTTGTTTCCTATATATTTCAACAAGTTCAGGGGTAAACTCAATCACATTCGCAGGAATTCCATATTCCATAGCTATATTAAAAAATAATTCTGCATATTCTACTTTACTATATAGTGTTCCCATATGCGTATCTATATGACCAGGTTCAATGCCATATTGTCTTGCGCGATTTATTTGTGCTCTTATTTCCTTTTCTATATCGTTTACAGAGACACGAGAAACAACATCCTCTACTTTTCTCCAAAGATACCCTTCGGAATCTGTTATATTAGAATTCATTAATTCATTTGAAACAGGTCCCCATCGATATTGTTTCCATTCGCTTGTTAATGTTAAATGTAATCCAATGTCTTGATTTCGGTTCTTTTTATACCAATCTGCAAAATCATTAAACCATGGGCATGGCACCATTACTGCAGCTGATTGTATGTGATTATTTAATAAATATGGGATTACAGCTTCATTTGCCTCAGAACACATACCAATGTCATCTGCATGGAGTATAATTACCTTACTTTTTTCAGGAAATCCTAATTTTTCTGCCCAATTATTTCCTTTTAATCGACTTGAATGTAATAGCTCAGCATTATTGTTTTTATTTGCTTCGCAACTTAGGAAGACAAAAGATAGAGTTAGTAATAACAAAAAGTTTCTCATAGTATTCTAGTCCCTTAAATATTTATTAAAAAACTTATCCATATAATGTTGCGTATAAGTATTAACAGGCTTTGCCGCATCCATCGTATGGGGCCACCCTTTTAAAATATGATAATCATGATAAACATTAACATTTTTCAATGAATGATCTAATATATTTGTTTGATTCAATGGAACAAGTTCATCTAAGGTTCCAATAAAAGTCATCGTTGGAGGATCATCTTTGCTAACATAATTAATTGGAGATGCATTACGATATTTTTCTGGTTGACTTAAATAATCAACTCCAACAAAAAAGTTCGTTTCTTTTCTAGAAATAGCATAGTCTGTGGTTAAATCAGATGGTCCATAAAAATTCACTACTGCATCGACACGATGAGAAGCAGATCCGCTATCACAATTTTCTTTTCCAAATGTATTGCCCATAGTATAAGCTGCCATTAAGGCTAAGTGCGCTCCAGCTGACCCCCCAACTATTGCAACACGATTAGAATCAATTCCATATTCAACCGAATGATTTTTTAACCATTTAATTCCACAAATTATATCTTCTACTGCAGCAGGGAATTTATCTTCTTGAGCAAAACGATATGATAAAGATGCCGTGACATATCCTTTCTCAGCATACGATAATAAATAAATAAGATAATCCTTTTTATCGCCTTTTGTCCAACTGCCACCATGAACAAAAATTATTAATGGTGTAGAATCAACTATATCTTTTTTATGATAAATATCAAGAAATAGAGATCTTTGTTCAGTCTCTTTAAATTTTAGATCACTTAATACTTTAATATTTTTTGGTATTTCTGGTTTAGTATTAACCAGATCAATCCAACCAAACATTGCAGACCATTTTAAAAATGTATTATTTAAATATCCACGAGGTGGTTTCATATCTCTCTCTTCCGCCTGTATTATAGAGAATGAGATAATTAAAATAATATATTTATATTTCACTTTAATTTAATGGAATGGTGATGCGCAAAGAAAGAGGACTATTAATATTTGCATTTTTATTTCTTATTCTATCTTGATAACCTAAAGCAAAACCTCTTCCTACAGCCGTGCCTAACGCAGCTCCAAATATAACATCACTTAAGTAATGCTTGTTATCATGTATCCTACTTGTCGCAACTAAGGCAGCCAAACAGTAAGAGACTAAACCAATTTCATTGCCATAGAGTTCATTGGCAATTGTAGCAACGGTAAAACTATGAGATGTATGTCCAGAAGGAAATGATTTACAACAACCACCATTTGGACGCACTCTACCAAAAGATCTTTTCATTAATTCAGTTATCACACCATTGGTAATCATACCCAATGTTGAAAATTCAAGTTTTTCAGAAAAATTATTCTTTTCTTTATTTTCTATAGAAGTAGCAACTATAGATGACCATATTATCCAATGAGCCCAATAACCTCCATACATATCACCAAAATGCGAAATTTTCTCAGGTAACAATCCTTTATCCTGTGCATATACTTTTATTTTTTGATCAATTGTTGTTGATGCTAACGCTGCTAATGCAGCAGATCCTAAAATAAATTGATTTGAATTGTTTGATAATATTTTTTTGCTGGACTCAGAAAAATAATCTGTTAACTCTGAATTACTTTGCGCATCTAGTATAGATGATGAAAACAATATACAAATACATACACTGTTAATAATGATCTTCAAAACACTAAATATATAACAATAATTAAGATCATTGCGGATATAGCAAATGGTTTTAGATTAATTTCTTTTCCCGATTTTGCATCACTCAGAATAACTTCCGATTCAGGCAAATGATATACCCAATAAGTAATTGATAAGAAGTAAATAATAAATAAAGATTTAGCAATGTGAAGATTAATATTAAGTAGAATATCTCTCATGAATTGACCGGGTATTCGTAATATACTAGAAATAGTATCTGCAATAGATACAGATATAGATATAATAATTGTTAATATATCAATCATATCTATATACCATCCCTCTTAATTTTTCATCCGGCTCTTGTCTAGTATATATACTTACAAAAACTGTAAGGATAATAGAAAGAATAAATGACCATAGAGCAACATATAAAAATGGTTCAGAGACTTGAAATAATGGTATTGTAGATGTACTATGAACCCACATCAGAAGCGCAGAAAACAAAACGCCACCAATTAAACCTACTAAAGCACCTGTCCCATTAGCCCGTTTCCATAAAACGCCCAAAATAATTATAGCAAGACTTGGTCCCTGGAAAAATGATAATAATGTTTGTGCTAAATCATAAATACTTTCAAAACCTGTTGCAAATTGTGCAACATAAATAGCAACTAGTATAAAAATAATGGTAAAAGTCCTACCAACTAATAAATAATGGGTATCATCCGCATTAGGCTTAAAATATTTTTTATAAATATCTGTTGTCCATACTGTTGCGGCAGAATTTAAAAACGAATCAACACTAGACATCAAACCAGCTAGAAATGCAGCAAAAAATATCCCTAACAATCCTGTGGGCATAATTTCTTTAATTAATGTTGCCATTGCTTTATCTGCATCAGCTATATTTGGATTATAAGCCAATGATATTATTCCTGGAACAACCATAGCGAAAGGGATCAAAATTTTTAATAATGCGCCAAAAATATAAGAGGCTTTGGCATCAGCCATTGATCTTGCGCCTAATGAACGTTGTACAATTGATTGATTTCCAATCCAGTATGCATTTGCCAAAACAAAACCTAAACCAAAAAGGATACCTGACCATGGGTGTGGCGTTTTAGTATCCACAGGTAATACAAGAGAAAAATGATCTTTAGTTCTTTCTCCCATAGATGTAATTATTTCTACAAATTCGCTAACTCCACCAAGTTTAAATATTCCAAAAAATAATACAAAAAGTGATCCTCCTAACATCACAACACATTGAATAACATCAGTATATACAACAGCGCGAAGGCCACCTAAAAAAGTATATACTCCTATTACAATTCCCATAATTAGGATTGAATAAAATATGTTCCAATCTGGTGCGCGCGCGCGGTTCATATTTTTTTCACCCCAAGAAGGACTAATTTCTTCTTCATTAAAGGAGATAATTGGAATGTCATCAAATAAATCATTATTTTTAGATTCAAATGAAAGTTTACTATCAACAAAAACGATAATAGGATTCCGATCTTTAGATAGTTGGATCCCTTTATCTATCGTATTAGCATAAATAAAATCATATTTTTTTGCATCAGTAGAACGAGCAATATTTTGAATAGCAATTTTATTTTCACTCAGAATTAATACTTTAGGATTAAGATCTAATAAAACATTAAGCATTGCAGCAGAAGCATATAATATGATACCTAAGTTAATAGGCATATATATTCCCCATATTAATGCCGAAGTAGTTTGTACAGATGAATTATACCTTGCGCCTAGCCATTCAGGAATAGTTGAAACTTTCTTCTTCCAAAAAATAGGTATAAATAAAAAGGCAGCAATAATCATAACAGGAACACTACCCAGCCAATCATAATTCCCGAGTACAATACCATATAAGTAAGCTGATCCAGCAATTCCTACCATATCTACGGCACCAATATCAGAAACGACTAAAGACATACCTATAGCCCACCAAGGCAAAGAACGTCCTGCTAAAAAATAATCTTTTCCAGATTTTATCTTTCTACCTATATAAGCACCAAAAGCTACTGTGCCAATTAAGTAAATAATTATTATTGTATAATCTATTGTTCCAAGTACCATTATAATAGCATTCAATTACTATGAATAATAATTTAAATATCTATAACCATAATAAAACTATAAAAAAGGATGTAATGATGAAAGCATTGGTATGTAAAAATTTTGGACCTATTGATAATCTTGTCTGGGAAGAAGTAACAGATCCAATCCCAAAAAATGGCGATGTAGTTGTTGATATCAAAGTTGCAGCACTTAATTACCCGGATAATTTGATAGTGAAAGGATTATATCAATTCAAACCAAATTTTCCATTCTCTCCAGGTTCTGAAGGTGCTGGAATAATTAGCGCCGTTGGAGAAAATGTACATGATTTTAAAATTGGTGATAAAGTCTCATTTATATGTCAATGGGGTTCCTTTGCTGAAAAAATTTCAATTAACTATAAGCAACTAATTAAAATGCCAGAAAATATAGATTTTGAATTAGCTTCAGTTACTCAGTTGACATATGGAACTAGTTATCATGCCTTGATACAAAGAGGTAGATTAAAAGTTGAAGATGAAATTCTAATCCTAGGATGTTCTGGAGGAGTTGGTTTAGCTGCTTTAGATATCGCAAAAGCATATAATGTTCGAGTTGTTGCTGGCGTTTCTTCAGAAGAAAAGGCTGATTTATGTAAACAATATGGTGCAGATGAAGTAGTGATTTACGGATCAAAGAAACTAGATATAGAAGATCAAAAAGAATTAACAAAAACCTTGAAAGAAAAAAGTATCAAGGGTGGATTTGATATTATCTATGATCCTATTGGAGACTGCTATACTGAACCTGCGTTACGTTCTATAAATTGGAAAGGTCGATATTTAGTAGTTGGATTTGCTGCAGGTGATATTCCAAAAATCCCTTTAAATCTAGCGTTACTTAAAGGATGTGAAATAGTTGGTATTTTTTGGGGAGCATTTACTGGATACGAACCAAAACAAAATATTAAAAACATAATTGAAATAGGAAAAATGATATCATCTAATAAAATAAACCCTTTTATTTCTAAGAAGTTACCTATGGAGAATGCAGCAGAAGCTATAAAGATGATTGGAGAAAGAAAAGCTCTAGGAAAAGTTGTTCTAATTAATAAATAGAATTAACTATATATATAATCCCATATATATTGAATCATCATCTCTTTCTAATTCATCCATACCGTACTTACTATAAAAATTAAATGCACGTTCATTTGTAATGCCTAGTTCTAAATGAACTCCTGAAATATTATTCTTTTTTAAATGTAAGATATAATGATCCATCATCAACTTTCCCTGGCCTCTCCCTTGAGCTCTTGGTAATAAATCAATATGTAAATGAGCAGGAAAATCAGTGAATAATTTGTTATTCATGGGCTGAAATAGAACATTGATTGTTTTATCTGTTCTACTCCACTTTGAGGTTTCACCTGTTGGTTGGTTGTAATTTTTACGTATAGAAGGAAACCAATCTCTATTCATCCAATCATAAAACGCATTAGAGTTCATTGTACCAAGTATATAACCACATATTCCATTCTCATCATTAAGAATAAACACAGATTGCGGTTCATACTCCATATATGGACCCGCATATATATGACCAAGAACTAATGAATCATTAAATAGTTTTGTGGCATCTTTACCAGAATCTCCTGTCTGAAGACATATATTATATACATGATCTTTATCGGAAGAATGATAAGACCGAATGTTAAAATCAGACATGCCTCACAATTTTTATTCGATTTCTAGTAATTCAATTTCAAAAAGAAGCGTGCTATTTGGTGGAATTCTTGCACCACTACCTCTAGCTCCATAACCTAATTTTGAAGGTATGGTTAATTCCCATTTTGCTCCAACTTGCATTAGCAATAATGCTTCTGTCCAACCTTTGATTACACCTGTAACCTGAAAAGATATAGGTTGACCACGATCATATGAACTATCAAATACAGACCCATCAGTTAAAGTACCTTTATAGTGAACTTTTACTTTATCTGTTTGTAAAGGACTTGGCCCATCACCAGGCCTAATTACTTTATATTGTAATCCACTAGGTAACGTAACCATGCCTTCTTTTTTAGAACTTTCAGCTAAATAGAGTTCTTCCGCTGCTGATGCTTCCTGAGCTTTTCGTTGCGCAATCTCACGTTGTTTTTGTTGAAATTCCTGACGAAACTTAGTAAGAGTTAATTGAACTTCTTCTTCAGATAGTTTTATATCTTTCTCATTAAATGCATCATCTAATCCTTTTGCCAAAACACTAGGATCAATATTCATTTCCTGATAACGAAATGATTTACCAATATCTACACCTACACTGTAACTAACTGTATCCATATAATCATTTAATTCAACTTCAGTCACCTCTTGTCCACTATTTGAACAAGATATTGCGATTATTAATGTTGAAATGATTATTGTACTTAAATATTTCATTTATTCATCCTTTTCTGATTCATTTTTTTCATCGGGTTTAATTCGATATTTTAATACTGTCCAGACAACCCAAAAGTTGAGAACAGAAGTTAATAAAAAAGCCAGTATTGTACGGATATCTAAATATCCACCACCAGTTTCAGCAAATAAGAAGTATGCGCCAATATTTGCCACACCAAACATTAACCAAGATAAAACACTTACTCCACCAGGGTCATGTGTTTTCCACAACTTAACTAATTGTATTAATGCCGCTCCTGGCAGTACAAGCGCAGGCATCCATGTTAATAATTCAATCATTAATATTATCCATAATTAACTATAGCTCTAAATGTAATATAAATAATGAAAAATACTTATTTAATTTCTTATAAGCTTTACTGCAGTTCCATATGCTAATAATTCCGCAGATCCTTGTAAGACCATTGAGGTTTGAAAACGAACTCCCACTACTGCGTCCGCATCCAAATCTTTTGCCCGATCCAGCATTCTTTGCAAGGCTTGCTCCCTTGCTTGCGCCATCATCCCAGTATATTCTGGGATTTCACCACCTACCATACTTCGTAAAACGGCAGTTATATCTTTTCCTAAATGTCGTGCACGAATTGTATTTCCCATCACCATACCTAATGCTTCACTAATATCATAACCAGAAACAGTTTCAGTAGTTACAAATTTCATTCTTCAATATCCTTAAATTCATCTTTCTCTCTTTCCTCCTGAATAATACTATAAAGCAATACAAATACTCCAAGCACTACAGACATAAGAGCTAAACCAAGTAAAGGGTTATTAAAAATGAGTGCAATAATTTTTCCTATAAATACTAAAATAAATACTACTGCTCCTCCAAGAATTAGATAAATACCTGTTTGTTTCATGCTTAAACCTCTATAAATAATATTATTTCACTAAAAATAGTGCATTTCAACTATTCAGAAGATAAACTATTGCTTAATTAAATCATTTGAAAATATTTAATGAAGATAGAAACTGATTTTTCAATACGAACATTCCGTGGAGGATATGATAACAATTTTTCATATTTGGTTTCCTGTATGCAAACGGGAATACAGTTTTTAATTGATGCAGCAATCTCTCTTGATAAAATTAAACCATATATTAATCAACCTTTAAGTGCCCTGCTTATAACACATAGTCATGGAGATCATATAGCACATTTAAATGATATTTTGCATGAATATCCAAATGCAAAATTTATTGGCTACAAAAATTTGATTCATAAAAGTAATAAATATGAGTTTTCTCCTGTTAATGATCAAGATAGAATCCTCTTAGGAAAAATAAATATTAAAACAATACATACGCCTGGACACTTCCCCGATTCTGTATGTTACCTAATGGAACATATTATTTTTACTGGAGATACATTATTTGTAGGAAGGACAGGTAGAACAATAGGCGCTAATGCAAGCACCAAAGATTTATACTATAGTATATACGATAAGATTTTATCATTACCTGGTAATACACTAATTTACCCAGGTCACGATTATGGAGAAAAGCCTACAATAAGCTTAAGGGAAAACATAAAAATAAGTCCATTGCTTCAAGCAAAGAGTGAAAAAGATTTTATTGAGCGAATGGCAAATTATGAAGCTAATCGTTAACAAAATAAAGGAGCAACTAATATGAAAAAATATCTTAGTGGATTGATAACAGGGACTATTGCAACTGTATGCATTTTTATGTTTATAGGCGCAAGTCAAATTGATGATGATTCGTTAAAAGTAATGCTTGGCCGTATTGATGCCTATTTAAGCGGAGATACTAGCATTGGTCCAAGTGGAAGGTATCAATTACAAAGTTTTAGTATTGATCGTACTCATTGGCATTATCTTTTAGATACAACTACTGGAGAATTATATCGTATGGAACCTAGTCGGACACCAGATAATGCTCGGTGGGTGCTCAGTGCAAAACCAAACTTTAAAAAATAATGATGGGTATATATAAAAAAATACTTAATGGAATTATCTCTATATTATTTCTTGCTTTAATCACTTGCCAGGATAATCCAGATTGCTCGGATTGTGGTGGCAATCTTCTTGATGGCTACCTATTCAAAAAAGTGACGCAGGATGATTTAGCAGATATTGGAAGTATTGATGGTGTAAATATTGGTATTTGTATCCGGTATCAATTAAGTGGTTTAGCTGAAGGTGATTTTGACCTAGAAACAATTGAAGTTGTTGAAGACTGTTGCTGCGATTAATTAGATATGATTCTTAATTATTATCAAGAATCAGATAAGATTAATACTGCAATTATTGGACTACATGGATGGACCGGTACAGAACATTCTATGGTACCAGTTGCTAAATCAATGAAAATATCTAATGCAAAATGGTATATCCCAAGGGCTCCATACAGTGCAAGTAGTGGCAAAGGATATACCTGGTTTAGTGGGTCACCTGAAAAGGGTTGGAAAACAAAAAAAACATTTAATTTAATGGATGCTCTATTTCAAGAAATTATTAATGAAGGTTTCTCTCCAAATAAAATAATTTTGTTTGGTTTTTCTATGGGAGCGAGTCTATCGTTACGATATGGATTAAGCTTAGATTATTCACTTAAAGGTATAATTCCCATAGCTGGATATATTCGAGATACAGACGAATTATTAGATACTTCTTCTATTGAAAGTAAACAAACTCCCATATTAATGATTCATGGGAAAAAAGATTCCGTTGTAGATTATCATAATAGTATTAATCTTTCTAATTTATTAAAAAATAATGGGTTTACATCTCATGCAGAAATTGTGGAAAGTGGCCATATAATTAGTATCCCTACTTCCAATCTTGTTAAAAGATTTATTGAAACTGGAAGTATCTCTAATTTAGAATTAGCATTATAAAGGATTAAAATGAAGCAAACAGAAATACACCCTTTTCTTGATGAAGAAAAACAAACAAAAGCAAAAACCTATGAAAATGAAAAAAGAAAAATTGGTATTGTTGCTTCATTAGTATCACTCATTTTTATTTTATTATTTTATTTTAGTGGACTAAGCAACTATTTAGCAAACATTAATATTTCATTTATATATGTATTTCTCATTTACATTATATTATTTCAAATACTATCAACTATTATTGGTTTGCCGCTAGGATATTATTCAAGCTATATACATGAACATAAATGGGGTTTTTCAAATTACACGAATAAAACATGGATTATTGATCAATTAAAATCATTTGCAGTTAGTTTAATATTGCTGCCTATTTTACTAGGACTTTTCTTTTGGGTATTATGGCGATTTCCTGAAACATGGTGGCTAGTTGCAGCCACAATTACCACACTTGTATCTATTGTGTTTGTAACATTATTCCCTGTAATAATCCTTCCAATATTTAATAAATATGATGCAATAGAGGATGAAAAACTAACAAGTCAGTTATCTGAAATACTACATAAAGCAGGTTTGCGGCCCAGTGGTTTTTTTCGTCAAGATATGAGCAGACAAACAAAAAAAGAAAATGCTTTTCTTGCAGGAATGGGTAAAACCAGAAGAGTTGTGATTGCTGATAACTTATTAGAACATATGAGTTTATCAGAAATTAAATCTGTTATTGCCCATGAAGTTGGTCATTATCGTTACTCACATTTACCAAAAAATATTCTAATAGGAACAATTCAACAGCTAATAATTTTTTATCTACTAAATATTATAATGAAGATATTATACCCAGAGTTTCTTACTTCAAATACGAATAATCTTACTCTATTTCCAATGTTTAGTCTGATTATGAGTCTATTATCCAGCCTACTTTTTGGTCCATTAAATAATTTAATATCGCGTTACTTTGAAAGACAGGCAGACAGAACTTCATTAGAGCTATACCCTGATAAAGATTCATTTCAAAAGGCAATGGCGGGTTTGGCAAATAGGAATCTTTCAAATGCGTATCCAGAATGGTGGGTAAAGTTATTATACTATTCACATCCACCAATTGGTGAACGTCTTTTATTTGCAGAAAATTATAAGATATAATAATTAAATAGGACGAATATTGATTGCCTTATCTCCCTTATGATCATAATCAATATCAAAAGCAACTTGCTGGCCCTCGCGCAATCCAAATTTTTGCAGCTTGGGACCTATTCCTGAAATATGAACAAAATAATCATCTCCATCTTCACCGGTAATAAATCCAAATCCTCGGTCTCGATTATATTCTTTTACTTTTCCTTGCATTTATAATACTATGTAAAAGATTTCTTTAATAAATCTATACTTTTAGGAACACCTGTATTGGCATCTTCTTTGCCTTCAAACTCTAAAGATATATAACCCTTGTAATTTACTTTCTTTAATATTTCTGCTATTCGTGGATAATCAAGATCTAAGGTATACCATTCACCACCACCATAATATGTTTTTGCTTGAACAAATACTGTCTGAGGCGCAATCTCTTCAAGTTTCTCATATGGGTCTTCAAGAAAGTTTCCCGTATCCATTAGAACCCCTAGCCAAGGTGAATCTATAGAATTTACTATCCGCAAGAGACCTTCTGGGGTCCGAGTTAACCCCCAATGGTTTTCTAATGCTAGTACAACGCCTGCTTGCTCAGCATGAGGTAAGCATTCATTAATAGAATCAATACACCATTGAAAACCTTCATCTTCAGTTACCCCGGGAAGTATTGGTTCTACTCCTTTATTTGCCATCAGTTCATCAAACGAATCAATTGTATTCCAACGTCCAGAATTGAGACGGATATAAGTAATACCCAAATCGTGAGCTATATCAATACATTTCTTTGTATGATCAATATTCTTATCTCGTTTCTCTTTATCTGGATCAACAAAATCCTGATGTATAGATAAACAAATTAGCTCTATATCCTTATCTTGGGCTCTATCTACAAGAGACCGTATATATTCAGGACTTTCATTATCCATTTGTACATGAAGCACATCTACGCCATCTACTCCAATATTATGAGCATGATCAATCACTTGCTGCACTGTTACTTTTGGCTCACGAAAATGCCAATAGGAATAAGTTGCTATTGCAAATTTATAATTAGAATTCATATTTATTTTCCCACATGTTTGTAAAAAAGAACCAGCAAATGGAGCAAGAAGAGATGTCGAAATAAATTTTCTACGATCCATAATTATTTTTTTTCAGCAAAACGATAATCATTTTCGCCAAATATCTCCTTACAATCAATTTCCTCACTATCTTCACGTTTATAGCACTTTTCTGAAGTTAACTCACCGTTATTAAAATTAACTTCACTCATTATATTTCCTTCTTCACCTGGTTCTCCTCTGTTCATATAATACCAAATCCAAGGACCATCTTTTTTATCATCCTTGTAAAGACCTTGAAAAGCAATCTCATCTTTACGGTAATAATCTACCCATTCTCCGACACGTTTTCCATTTGCAAATTCACGTACTCCACTAATTTCACCATCAGGAAAATATCGAAACCATTGTCCATGTTTTTTCCTATTTTTATAACTGGGCTCTTCTTTCAGTTGTCCATTTTCATAGTATTCATATTCAAATGTATCATATAATTCTCCCATACGCCACTCTTCAAATCTTTGATATCCTCTTTCATCCCAAAATGCCCATAGTAAATGTTTTTTTCCGTATTCATAGTAACCTTCAACCATTGGATTCTCGTCAATATACCATTCCTTATAATCGCCATGCATTAAATTATTCTCATAATTAGTTTCTGTGGATACTTCAAACGTTGAATCAAAATGCACATACCAAGCTCCTGTCTTCTTCCCTCCATCATATACTGAAATTGTGGAATCTTTACCCTCTTCAAAATATGTATACCACTTTTGATCGCGCTTTCCGTTTTCTAAAAATACTGCATCAGCTTTACTTTGATCATTATCATAATATTCATAAATAAAACCATCAATTATAGAATCTGCATCATACACTTCATACTTTATTACTGAATCATTTTTCGCATATGTCCATAATGCAGACATTAAATCATTTTCATAGTATCCTCTTTGAACTAATTCTTTTTTAATTGTCCATTCTTCATACAAACCATATTTTTTACCCATTTTGTAGGTGGTTATGTATTGCAAGCGCTCATTATCAAATAACTGCCTCCATTCCCCATCACGAAAATATTCTGTAAAAGATGGCTCTTCCATAAGGTTCCCATTATCATAGTATTTAAAAAAGTATTTCAATTTTGCTACACCCATATCATAATACTCATATGACTCCTGCCTTTTTAAATCTGGATCAAAAGTGATCCAGACACCATGTTTAAGATCATTTGCGTATTCCCCTTCTTTAATAATTCTACCTTCTTCATCCCAGAGTGAATACATACCATTTGCTTTGCCACTAAAATAACTTAATCGCTCTTTCTTTTTTCCGCTAGGATACCACGTTAACCAATCGCCAGTTTTTAGTCCCATCTCATATTCCCCCTTGGTTTCTTTTCTACCTAGACTATCGTAGGACATAAAACCACCATTCAACTTTCCTGCAGTATAAGACGTTTTTACTTTTACTTCTCCATTTAAATACCATTCCTTTGAAGCTCCATCAAGTAAATCATTTACATATGATTGCTTCAATAATATTTGCCCTGATTCTGTATAATCAGCATATTTCCCTTCTAATTTATCATCTTTATATGTTCGTATATACTTTGTTTGACCACTTTCATAATACCCAGTGAATTTCCCATTTTTTCGACCTTCTTTGTAGGAAATCTTTTCTATTAATTGTCCATTGGGATAATGTAAATCTGCATATTCAGAAATAAGAGAATCTTGCATCCAATATTGATAATATACATCTCCATTCTCTTCATAGGTTATCCATTCCTCATTCTTTTTACCCATTTCATATCGTTCTATCTTTTTAGTTGTGCCATCTTCTTTAACAAATTTCCACTCACCCATTGGTTTATCTTCTTCATACCGTTTTACATATTCCACTTTACCGGAAGGGTAATACCCAGTGAATTTTCCATCTTTTAAACCTTCTTTGTAGGAAATCTTTTCTATCAATTGTCCATTAGAATAATGCAAATCTGCATATTCAGAAATAAGAGAATCTTGATCCCAATATTGATAATATGTATCTCCCTTATCATCTATACGAAACCATTCTTCTACCTTTTTACCCTCTGCATAAATCTGCACTTCATTCTTATCTCCTCCTGCAGTATAAAACTGCCATTTACCATCCGGCTTATCTTCTGTGTATTTTTTCTTATACTTCGTTTCTCCGCTTTCATAATACCCAGTGAATTTTCCATCCTTTAAACCTTCTTTATAGGAAATCTTTTCTATCAACTGTCCATTGGGATAATGTAAATCTGCATATTCAGAAATTAAGGAGTCCATATCCCAAAACTGATAATATACATCTCCATTTTGCTCTAATCGATACCACTCATCATCCCGTTTTCCATCAACATAAATTTCTTCTGCATTTGTTTTTCCTGCCATTGTATAATATTGCCATTTGCCAGCTGGAATATCATTCTCATATCGTTTTACATATTTTTTTGATCCATTTTGATAGTAACCAGTAAATTTTCCTTCTTTCAAACCTTCTTTATAGGATATTTTTTCTTTCAATTGTCCATTGGGATAATATAAGTCTGCATACTCTGAGATTAATGAGTCCATATCCCAAAACTGATAATATACATCATTCCCTTCGGCCTTTTTATACCACTCACCATTTCGTTTATCATTTTCATATAATTCTAACGAATGAATATTTCCTAATTCTGTATAAAACTGCCACTTACCCTGTTTTTTTCCATCTTCAAATCTTTTAACATGTTTCGTCTCACCATCTTTGAAATAACCAATCCATTTCCCATGTGGAAGACTATCCTTATAAGCATATTTTTCCATTAATTGAAAATTAGGATAATAGTGTTCCGTGTATCGAACTATAAATTTATCCTCCCGGTACTCTTCATAATGGATATCTCTTGTTTCTAAATCTTTTGTATACCAAAGCCCATCTTTCAAATCATCATTATATACTTCAACTCGCACTAGGACTACATCGTCATTATAAAAATTCCATTCACCATCTTTTAAGCCATCTTTATACATTTTTTCCGAATCTTTTTTTCCTGTAGAATCATAATCAATACTCACTCCATGAAGATTGTCGTTTTTATATGTATACTCAAGCTTTAACGTATTATCTAAATACCATTCCTTCCATATACCATGTAATAAATCCTTTTTATACATTTTTTCAATAATTTTCTGGGCATTTGCAGAGTCATAAATAGCATAGGATCCTTCTAATAAATCTTTTTTATAATGGTAAATCTCTCTTGGTGATTCATCCACAAACCACTCTATCCATTCTCCCTCTTTTAATCCTTTCTCATAATAATGACTAAATTTTTTGTTTGCATCTGATGGAATAACAATTTTTTTAAATCCAAAAAGACCATCATAAAATATGCTGTCAATCTGGCTTCCTTGAACTACATATAATTCTTCTTTAGGCCCTTCATCAGCAAACTTATATACTTCAGAAAAATTCTTAAAAATATCTATCTCTTGTTTTGTTAGTCTGCCTGCAATCTTATTAACAGCCATTTTTGTCGTATCAATTTGAAACGGATGAAATGCTATATATGTGACAGAAAGCGTGTCTCCATTATTCTCAATACCTTCCGATATTTGACGGTTATATCTGTCTTTACCTTTAAAAGGTTTTTTCTTAGCAAATACCCCTTCAGGAATTAGGATAATAATGAATAGTAAGAATATGACCATTCTATAGATAGAATAGTCATATTGAATCATATTTGAATATTTTGGATTCATTTGATTAAACATATGATATTGAAATTACAATCTTATACGAAAAATAATTATGTTCTTAATTCTTTATCAATAGTTCTGAATTTTCAATTATCTTATTTACCATCAAAGGCCCAAGTGTTGATCCATAAAAACTAACGCTGGTTTCATATCCTCCCTTTTCATATTCTTCCTCGGATAATATATAACTAATCCATTCATTGGCCAGCCCACCAATAGTCACAAATTCTATTTCCGTTATTTCTCGCACTCGATCTTTAATCTCTTTTCCTAATTCCGCCGTCATTTCTCCCGGAACTCCAACAATTAATAAATCTCCGATATTGAGAAAACTACTTGATGTGCTATCTGGGAACAATAAATTGATTATATAATCAGCTTGCTCGCTATTTATTCCATATTCCTTACCACCTGTCATCATAAATGTTGGGTGCCATCTACGTGGAGGTAATGCTATATCAAAATGATGATAATCAAACGTATATATTTGTTTTGTTTGAATATTTTGAGCCAATTCCCATGATAAATTACCTAAATCCGTACCATACGTTTCCGCTTGATCCCAATTATTCGCATCATCTAAACGAGGAGTAGGACTTTGATCTCCTTCTGATCCATTATAATAAAATACTGTTGTGTTGGATGGAGATAGATCTTCAACCGTACGCTGTAAATGACCCGGCCATCCTCCCGAAAATTCCATATCTTCAGGACCTATAAACGTTGGATGCGCTGTCCAATTAACCAAAATTGCTAATGGAGATTGATCCATTCGATCGATTCTTGTAATTGTAAGATCATTATCAATAAGACTATTTCCTTTTCTTCGATTTCTATTCCAATCATTAAGCTGTTTTCTGTTTGTACCAATGGTAACTGGCTGCAGGTTTTTTTGTGCTTCCAAAATTACACTTTTAATTTTCTCCTTAGTAAATATAAGAACATCATTATTATAAATACCAATCTGTGGAATATTTAAATTATTCTTACTATGTAAAGACATCATTTCTATGCTAGAATGTGAGTGGCTTGGTAATAACAATATATTACTATCCTTCCATCCATATTCTTGCAATTCCTTTACAAGTTGCGATTTGAAATAAGGTGGAAACGATTGCATATCTGCAGTAACAATAGCATAGACTTTATCATAATCCCTCAATACTATTGCCTTGGCATAAATATAATCGTGGATGCCTGTTGCTGGTTGGCTCATTCGATCTCCATAGCCACCAAGTATTGGATTTAATTCTAGAGGTGGAGTAATATTGATTGTGGCAATTCCAGCATGGATAGGTTCTCTTTTTTGTTCACAACCAAAAAATGATACAATAAATAAAATGAGAAATAATCTGATTATATAATTGTTTATAATAGCAGAAATCTTACCAGGGAGTAAATCCCATTTGTTTTTTACCAAGATCGGATAAATCATCCATTGTAGCCCTATCCAAATAATTTACTTCATAATTCTCATTTGAGAAGTCAGGGGCGCTCTTTCCTTTAAGAAAACGCTCCCCTTGAATAGTTAAATAATCACTATTTTTTTCACATAATGGAGAAGATCCAATATACATGACATTACTATAATTTTCTCCGATATGAAGATCTTCTACTGCATGGGTAATATCTGGGTGCCACCAGATTGTATCTCCAGGATATAACTGTGGAATGGATGTAAGAGCTTTTAATGATAACGCATGCCATTCAGAAGAAGTATTTAGAGCTCTTCCAGGCAATGCTCCGCACAGTGAATCATCCGGCACATCATCCAATAAAGAACGATATAAAATATATACTATATTCTTTGCAATCGGAATCAACTGCAATGTGCCATCATTTGGACCTTGCTTAGTTAGGGCTGTCCATCCTTGGAAGGTGCGAAAAACATGGCTTACAGCTGGAGAAGGAATTTCACTTATTTCTGTGCGAAATGAAGCATCAAAAGGATCATAATCATTCCAATTTCCATTAAAAATATGACGGTATACTTTTTGATACCCTTTATCAATCCATCGTTCAACAGATCCCGCATCAGAATGTGGTGATAATCCAAATGTGTTATCTCCTGGCTCACGTCTCCGAATTCTATCGGCATACGTGCACTCCTTATTTGGATCAAAAACTGTATTTCCATTCTTTTCATATACCCATAAATTATTTAACCATGCCTTTGTCTTAGCCATTGCTTCATTCTGGCGAGCTTTAACTTGTGGTTTTGACCAATATATTCCGAATACCTGCGGTTTAGAAGCTTGCAACGAACTAAAATATTGATCTAAATGTGCTTTGTCTTGGCATTGTTCATAATAACCATTGTCTGTGATATATTTTCCAAGGTCTTGATTCCATTCATCAATCAGAGATTGTGAAAACACATTTCTAATAACTACACATCCTCTTTTTTTCACGTAATCAATAGTATCTAAATCAATATTTCCATTATCAATATCTTCATATGAAATCTCAGGAATCACTGACTTTCCTTCCTTAATTGAAGTTTCAATTATGGAAACTTCTTCAGATATATAACGCTCTACATCTTTAAAAATTTCTTTAAGATCAGGAAGGTTGCTTTTCAATTGTTTTTTAGTATTAACAATTGCTTCTTCTATATTATCTATAATTAGATCCATATCATTATTCTATTTATACAGCAATTTCACTATCGGCTTTGTTTGATTTAATAAATGGATAGTATAAATGAGATTTCCAATCATCATCCGGATCATCTGGTATTCCATATACAGTAGGATATTTTCTAGTAATTCTCGCTGTACCAAATATTATGTCCCAAAGAAAAAACATATTACTAAAGTTTCCATTTGGATTACTAATTCCATCATCTGCAGTTTTTCCATGATGTGCAAAATGCGTGGCTGGGGTGGAAATCACTCGTTCAATCACCCAAGCAATTGGATGTAATAATTGATACCTATACAAAAATGAATCCCATCTTGCCTCACTATGCGCACCAGTAACAATAATCTGTTTTAATATAATTGCCAAAATCATTTCTTGATATAATCCAAAATATGTTACCATTGCAAGCCACCATATATTTGGCATCAACACATAATACATGATTGCATTACGATAAGAAACCAATACGCCCATTTCTCTTGAAGAATGATGGGGCCGATGTAATTTCCACAACCAAGACCATTTATGTGCTTTACGATGATACCAATACTGTAAAAAGTCATCTCCAAAAATTACTACTAATGATGATATCCAAAAGGTTGCATCACTAAATATATTTCGGTACTGAGGTAAAATATTTATTAAAAGATACGTCATAGAAAAGAAAATGATAGGTTTAATAAATACAAATAAATGGAACGTACTAAAAAGCTCCACATACCAATCATTTTTAGAACGTTTTGATTTTTTTCCATATAGACCTCCAAAAGCCTCAATCAGACCAAATAGAATTAATATGGAAAAGACTACATAGACATCTATATATTTTACATTAAGTATAGCCATTATTCTTTTTTATCCATCACCTGAGCAAATCTAATGAATTTTATAAAAAAAATTATATGGAAAAAAATCCCCACAACTGTGGGGCTTTTCATTATTTAAGTAATATCATTTTCTTCGTTTGAATAAAATCGCCAGCTTGGACTTGAAAAATATAAAGTCCTGCGCTTACCGCTCTTCCATAATCATCCTTGGCATTCCAAAAAACTGATTTATACCCTGGGTCTTGTTCCTCATTCACTATGGTTCGAATTTGCCTACCCATCATATCATAAATCGTTATATCCACAAATGATTGTTCTGGTAAATCATAGCTAATAGTTGTTCCGGGATTAAAAGGGTTTGGATATGCAGGGAATAATCTAAATGAATTTGGTATTACATTTGAATTCATCGTAAATAATTCTTCTGTATTACTGGCCCCAGGTGTAGGGTTCATTTGTTGCCATGCATCTGATCCATCTGGATATCTGCCATACGATACATCCACAGTCTGCTCTCCATAGGATAACGTATCAACTACTGTAGTTGAATCAGGCATAAAAAGCGCCACTTGCTCTCCACTACCACTTAATTTGATCTCTAAATGAAACACTCCCTGTTCCGAATCCTTATCCGCCCAAAGTACTATTATTCCACCTGGTTGAATAATAGTTGAATCGTTTCCAATTGGGATTTGATGATAATTATCATAGTCACCAATATTGTCTGTGATTAAATAACCACCTATATCAACTGATTCATTGCCATAATTATATAGCTCAATATAATCATCATATTCTCCATTTGGATCGGTACAGCATACGTCATTTAATGCCAGAAATTCATTTACTACTATGGTTGGTTCTATGGCCGTTGCGCAATCAACTGGACAGTTTGTTTCTGTTTCAGGGCCACCACACGTTCCATCACCGCAACAAGGAATTCCAGGAGGAACGTCATCGCAATCTGGTGGATTGCCTCCTCCGCCGCCGCCGCCGCCGCCGCCGCCGCCGCCAAAACCTGTCCCTAATGTTCCAGCAAAAGCACCTATTATATAGGGCTGAGTATAATTGGTATGATAATGGTAAATACTATCGGGGAAATCAGGTGTTGGACCATATTCTCCATGAAAGTCATCAAGATTTTGTACGTTATTCCCATCCGGGTTCTTTGGCCCATATACAGGAAATCCATCACCAGCGAACCCTAAAAAGTTATCTTCTGTTACTGTAATTAATGATTCAGGCGGAAAATGATAATGGTAATTCCCTTGCTGAGCGGGATGACCATTCGCAGGATCAAATGATTGGATAACTTGATTGGTAATTGTCTGAGTAGGAGATTCATATTCATTAAAAAAAGGAACACCATTAATGGATAATCCAATAGGGCCCAGAAACGTATCCGTTGGTCCATTCGGATTAATTTCCGGATACAATGGTATTCGAAATTCATAGTTTTGTTGGGCAATTCGGTTTGGATTGAGATTCATATTTGCAGGTGTCTGCATCCATAAATCATTTACTCCATCTGCATCATTATCTTCCCAATAATACATTCCATTGTTTGTCTGACTATATGTCTCAACGAAATAAGGACTGAAGTGACTTGGGACGCCATCTCCCTCCATTACAATCTCATCTCCATCTACATATATTGTGACCGTAGAATCAAAATAATCCAATAGTACTGTCATATCTGGTTGATTTTGGGCAATTAACCCCATGTTAATTAATAATATCAAGGAAAGGATAATTTGTTTTATCATCTTCCGGCTATTCATATTTGATACTCCTTTTTTAGTAAATATATATCTTCGATTAATCGATTCATTTCGTGAACATTTGTACCGTTGTAAATCCCGCGCAATCTTCGTTGTTTATCAACTAAAACAACATTTTCCGTATGGATAAACCCATCATCACTCAAATCAGGTTGATAGGAAATAGCAAAATATCCTTTTCGGGATATTGTATATAAATCTTGCTTGGACCCGGTTAATAAATGCCATTTTTCTGAGTTTATATTATGCTGCTTACCAAATGCATATAAGACAGATACGGAATCATGTTCAGGATAAACTGTATGCGATAAAATTAAAATATCATGATCATTTAAAAACTCATCTTGAATCTTTTTAGTGTGCTTTGTTAGTATAGGGCAAATCCCTGGACAAGTCGTAAAAAAGAATTCTGCAATATATATCTTTCCTTCAATAGTTTGTTCATTTACTACTAGACCATTCTGATTAATAAATTCAAAATCATTGACTACATGCGCTTCAGTGCTATTTTTAAGCGATGAATCCACCCAGTCTGGGTCAAGGTCTGCTGGCGTATAAATTGGTAAACGAAATTCGTTATGATTTTTGGTATCACAACTGATAAATACAAACAGTCCAATTATACTGATGATAGCTATCGGTATGTTTTTCAATTTTATCCTTCAGGTCCTTGACATAGAGATGCACCCATAAAACCATATCGTTTGCCATTTACATACGTATATTTAAATCGCAAATCCCCATTTTCCTTCCAACCGATTTGCTCCCCCTCTTGCATCCCTTGATTGAATTTCATGTTTCTTGATAATATTCCATTGCGATACCATTCTTTCTGTTCTCCATTTTGAATACCTCTATGATATAGTTTCGTATATCGCTGTTGTCCATTCGGATACCATTCATGATACTCACCATGTCGCCTTCCTAAATCATAAGATTGTTTTGATTGTATCTTTCCATTATGATAGCTACTAGTAACTATCCCTGAAAATGGTT
>Ga0208764_10000378_pt1 | contig 28329 bp, 22 predicted proteins | sample ETNtaG_18_FD_185762 | JGI IMG/M metagenome (GOLD analysis project Ga0208764, IMG submission 185762) | Marine microbial and viral communities from oxygen minimum zone, Eastern Pacific Ocean - ETNP201302SV91 (SPAdes) (version 2) | ecosystem: Environmental > Aquatic > Marine > Oceanic ... | reverse complement strand
CAGAAAGTTGTTGCAGCAGGTGCAAAATATAAGACTCAATTATTTTTATCTGCAGCTTCTTCAGCTATAGTTCCTACTATGACTGCTGATGGAGATACTTTAGAGGTGTCGAATGGAAGAGGTTATTATGAGTTTGTTGCTAAAGGAGGTAATTATGATGGAGAAGGATTATCAAAACAAAGTTATATTGGATCAATTAGTGTTACCCTTCCAGGAGGAAGAGACACAACTTTTATTGATACAGTTGAATATTTTGTTGCTAGACCTGTTATCCAGATTCAATCTGCTTCAGTTCAAGCATTGTATTTTAATTGTGGTAATGAATTAACTGTTAATGTTCCAGCACTAGGATCAGAATATAATCCTACATTTTCTGCAAGAGGAGGAGATGTTGTTAGAGGTTCAAAGGCTGGTGTGGTAACTATCATACCAAAGTCTAAGAAGGTTGATCTTAATGTAAGTAATGCTGGAAACTTTATAGGTTCTCAATCTTTTGGTGTAAGACAAATTCCCGCACCTGAGATAAAGGCAAGGATTAAAGGTAAAGAGATTGATGCTAAATCAGGTATCCCAGTTAGCACACCAAGTTTTAGCTTGGACGCAATTGCTGACTTTATAGGTTCTCAATCTTTTGGTGTAAGACAAATTCCCGCACCCGAGATAAAGGCAAGGATTAAAGGTAAAGAGATTGATGCCAAATCAGGTATCCCAGTTAGCACACCAAGTTTTAGCTTGGACGCAATTGCTGATGCGAGTTTTGCCGAATTTTTACCAAAAGATGCTAGGTTTCAAGTTCGTGAGGCTGAAATTAATCTCGTAAGAGCAGGAAGAGGAGTATCTAGACAAAGGGTTAATAGTAAAAACGTTAACCTCAATAAACTTGCTGGTAAGAGGAAAGGAGATAACATTGTTATTGAAATTAAAAAGGTAGCTAGAGCAAACTTTTTAGGAGAAGTTGAAGAATTTAAGAATTTTGCTCCTAGGTATATAACTATACCTTTAAAATAAAATTATGAATAAAATAAATAAGATTCTTGTACTTTATTTTTTGCTTTCAGTTGTATCTGTAGATGAGACCTATTCTCAGGTAACATTTCAAGAAACTACTGGATCAGAATCAAACGGATATAATCCATTGTCTTTGAGACAAGTACATGAATCTTATTTAATGTGGAAGAAAACTCTGTGGAGAAGAGTTGATCTTAAAGAAAAACAAAACAAACCTTTTTTTGCTAGAAATAGAGAGATGTCTAAAATAATTATAGATGCTGTAGAAAGAGGTGTTTTAATCCCCTATAGCAGTGATTCTGTTAATGATAGTAACGTAATGTCAAGAGAAGAATTTGTTGAGAACATACAACAGGTTGATGAGGAAGTTGAAGAAGAGGAAGGGTTTGATTTAGATGATCCTTTTGCTTCCTTTGATGAAGCAGACCCATTTGCTGAGGAAGTTGAAGAAATTGAGGCTGGACCAATTTTTATACCAAAAAGAGAGTTTTCTATTTTTGAAATTAAAGAAGATTTATATTTTGACAGAATTCATTCAAGAATTTATTTTGATATTCAAGCCATTACAATGTTTTTGCCTGGTGATAGCTTTTATAATCCTGCTGGATTCGAAAAGCCTATAGCGTCATTTAGATTTATTGATCTTTATAATCTATTTAAATCTATGCCAAAAGGAGCTATATGGTTTAATGAAAACAACATTGCTCAACATAAGAATTTAGGAGATGCTTTTCTTTTAAGGTTATTTAAAGGAATCATAGTAAAAATTGCTAATGCTGATGACATAAGGGTATCTGAATTGTATGCTAGGTCTAGAAAAGAAGGGATTATGGCTAGCTTTAAGGTAGAGCAAGACCTTATGGAGTGGGAATCTAATCTATGGGAATATTAATTAGATTCATTTCTAAAAAAGTCTCTTATATCATTTGCTCTTTTTTTACCAACACACTTAGATAAAACTTTAATATCCTGATTTATAGTATTTTCAAGTGACCCAAATTCATTAATTAGTTTTGATCTGGTTTTTTCACCAATACCTTTTATTTCTTCAAGTTTAGACCTAAGAAAAGTTTTACTTCTGAGTTGTTTGTGATAAGTTATAGCAAACCTATGTGCCTCATTTCTTATATTTTGTATAAGCTTCAAGTGTGCTGATTTTTTACTAAGTAACACAGGTATGGAGTCATTAGGAAAATATATCTCTTCAAGTTTTTTAGCAATACCTATAATATTCATTTTATTATAAATATTTAATTCTTTGATCACGTCACAGGCTGAACTCAGTTGCCCTTTGCCGCCATCAACTATTATGAGATCAGGCAGACTTCCTTTCTCTTTTAATATCCTTGAGTACCTTCTGAATATCACTTCTCTCATAGATTCAAAATCATCAGGTTTGTTGACAGATCTTATTTTAAATTTTCTATAACTTTTTTTGCTAGGGTATCCATCCTTAAACATTACCAATGAAGCAACAGTATTCTTCCCTTGAATATTTGATACATCAAAACATTCAATATGAAAAGGAATATTTTTAAGGTTGAGTTTATTTTTAAGATCTACTAAAATTGATATTTTTTTAGTTTTTCTTTCTTTCTTTTCATTATATAGATTCTTCTTAAAAAACAGCACGTTTCTCAGACTCATATCTATCAATTTCTTCTTGTCTCCTGATCTTGGGATTTGAAAATCGTTTTTATTTTCTATATGTTTTTTTAAATCAATATTAGAAATAAGTTTATTATTTAAAGTATTATTTTTTGATCTTAGATTAAAGATTATTTGTCTTATCTCAGATAGATTATTTAGGGTTTTCTTTGTTTTAAAAGTTTTAGAGGAATTGATAATTCCATTATTTATTTTCATAAAATTAATGAAGTAAGATTTTTCATCATCAATAATTCCAATAATATCTAGATTATTAATCTTATTATTTACAACAATAGATTTTGATTGATATCTATCAAGAATTTCTAATTTTTCTTTAATACTTTGAGATTTCTCAAATTCTAGGTTTGACGAGTATTTTATCATTTTTTTGCTTAGATATTCTTTGACGTTTTTAAAATTTCCATTTAAAATTTCTCGTACATATTTTATGTTTTTATTGTATTCATCCTCAGACAATAAATCTTTCTTTTCTTTAGAGTATTCTTGAAAGCCTAGTATCAAGATGTGCCCATTTTTAGAGTGGATATTCAACCCAATTCTGTTTTTTGTATTATTTATTTTTTTTTCTGAGAAGTTATAATTGCTCACTCTAACCGGATAAATGTTATTAATAATGTTTAACAATGTGTTAATTGTCTTTACACTTGTAAAAGGACCAAAATATTCAGATCCATCTTTTATATGCTTTCTAGTTAAAAAAACTCTAGGAAACCTTTCATTTTTTATACATATCCAAGGGTATGTTTTATCATCTCTCAATAAAATATTATACTTTGGTTTGTCTTCTTTTATTAAATTATTCTCTAATAGTAATGCGTCATGTTCTGATTCTGAGAGTACAAACTCAATTTTTGAAACCTCTTTGACCATTCTTTTAATTTTTTTATTTTCAACATTTTTCCTAAAATAACTATTGACTCTTTTTTTTAGATTTTTAGATTTACCCACATAAATTATTCCTGAGTCTTTATTTAAGAATTTGTAAACTCCTGGTGAGGTAGGTAGATCAGTCTTTTTTAAGTTAATCATTCAACTAGAAAATATCAGAAGCGTCAATTTTATCTAAAATAAGATCTAAAGAATCAGATTTTATTTCATTATTGTATACTGAGCAATCAATCTCAACATTTATTTTTTTGGTAGGTTTATCAAATCTTCCTTTTTCAATACTAAGATTATTATCTGCATAAACATTTAGCATATATTGTTGCCATATTGGCATTGCTGTTCTTGCTCCTTGTCCATATACCCAGTCCCTAAAGTGTATACTTCTATCATCACCACCTACCCATGCACCCGAAACAAGATTATGAGTTACACCTATGAACCACCCATCTGACGCGTTTTGAGTTGTACCTGTTTTAGCGCCAACATCATTATTGAAAGTTAACTCTGGGTTTAGTCCTCTTGCGGTACCACCTTCTTCTTCTTTTGATCCCTTTAGCATGTGAAGCATTAGGTATGCGGTCTCTTCACTAAGTGCCTCTTGTTTTGTAGGTATAAAATCTTGTATTAAGTTTCCATACTTATCTTCAATACGCGATATAAAAAAGGGCTCTGTCCAAATTCCCTTATTAATAAACGTGCTATATGCACCGACAAGATCAAATAGAGACACATCACCCCCAGCCCCAAGACATACTGCCGGCACAGGGTCTAATTTACTTTGAATTCCCAATTTCTTAGCGTAGTCTACCACAGTCTTTGGAGATAGTTTTTTTGTCATAAACGCGGTTATTGAATTAACAGATTTAGCCATGGCTTGTCTTAATGTCATAGTTTCACCTGTCCACTTACCATTATGATTATCTGGCCTCCAGTATGGTGGGTCTTGCCCTGGTAATTCAAAAACTACTGGCGCATCTACTACTGGGTAACATGGAGAGTAGCCGTTATCTATTGCAGCTGCATATACTATTGGCTTAATTGTTGAACCAGGCTGTCTCTTCCCTTGTTTTACATGATCATATTTAAAATACTTATGGTTTATTCCCCCTACCCATGCTTTAATATGTCCGGTTTTTGGTTCTATTGAAACGAAACCAGCCTGAAGAAATTTTTTATAGTATTTTAAAGAATCCATTATGCTAAAGGTTGTGTCAATCTCACCTTTCCAGCTAAAAACTCTCATCTTTTTCTTTTTATTTAATAATTCAAAAGTTTTGATTGTATCGTTATCATTGTTTTTTAGGAGATTTTTAAAATAGCGTGTTCTCTGAATATTATTCTTCAAAAAGTCCTTTATTTCAAATCCTTTTTCATCAATCCAAGGATTCCTCCCGTCCCAGTGTTCACTAAAAATATTCTGTAATCTATTCATCTGCTCGATTACTGCCTTTTCTGCATGTTCTTGCATTTTGCTATCAATGGTAGTATAAATTTTTAATCCGTCAGAAAATAAATCATAGCCATTTTCCTTTGCCCAGCTAATCAAATAATTTCTGACTACAGTTCTGAAATACGTTGCTTGACCTACATTCTGATTTTGTACTTTATAATTTAAATTTAAACCTGTAAGTATTAGAGAATCATACTCTGTCTTATCTACAATATTGTACTTATATAGGTTATAAAATATCTCGGATCTTTTATTAGTAGCGTTTTCTGGATTAAAAAAAGGGTTATATTTTGTTGGTTTATTTAATAATCCTACAATTATTGATGACTCATTGTAATTAAGCTGAGAGGGTTCTTTATTAAAGTATGTTTTAGCAGCAACTTTTATTCCATAAGAATTACTTCCGTACTCTGCTGTATTAAGGTACATTGCCAGAATTTCTTTTTTAGTGTAGAATTCTTCAAGTTTGACTGCAACAATCCACTCTTTAACTTTTGATATTACTAGACCTAAGAAAGGAACATTACTTAGTTTACCTTTTTTTTCTCTACGAATCTTAAATAAATTTTTAGCTAGCTGTTGTGTGATGGTACTTCCACCACCATCAAGCCCAGTTGAACCAAATGTTGCAATGTTTTTAATAATGCCATAAGTTGCCCTTACAAGTCCTTTCAGGTCAATACCAGAGTGGTTATAAAACCTTATGTCTTCTGTAACTAAAAGGGTTGTTACCAGCTCATCAGACAATTCGTCAAATTTTACTGGAGATCTATTGTATCTAAAATACTTTCCTAGTAATATGTTATCACTTGAATATAATTCTGATGATAGCTCTGACTCAGGTTTTTCTAAATCTTGAAGACTTGGCATCCCACCAAAGAGATTAGATACATTATAGTTAACGGAAATAATAAATATAGCTATGAATGTTATTCCTGATAATAGGATAACCCATAATTTTTTTATATTTCTTTTTAATTTATTCATCTATTATAAAATTTTACAAACTCATTAAAATTTTTAGATTTAAAAATTAAGTTCATGTTTTTTTCTCCAACAACAAAATTAGCATTTACTTTTATTTCTTTAGTATCTAAGTTCAAATTGAATTTTTCTTCGATTTCTTTCAGTGAATTCAGATTGTTATCTGAGATAGCGTCAAAGTAAGTTGTATCATTAAGCCTGAATGAATAAATAGGAATTTTTTTATCAAGTTCTTTGAGAGTATTTTCAAGTTTTATAGAAAAATTATCTGTCTGGTTTTCTGTTTTTATTATTATGAAAAAATATTTATCATCTTTATTAATTTTAAAACGCGGAAGACCACTAAATATAAAATCATCATGTACTGTTTCAGCAGAATTTAATAGAGATGATGCAAAGTCAATAGTTGACCTGCCCTTTGCTGAATTTAAATATTTTTTCAACTCAAATTGTAACGAAAAATTTCCGCCTTTTTTACCTAAAGCAATAGATCTAAGTAAATTTATATTTTCAAAAAACGGATTTTTAGAATAAATCTTTTGTAGTGAATCAACCTTATTTATTACGTGATTGTTTTCTTCATTTTTTAATTTATCATATAGTGCACCATAGAGATTTCTTAATAAATTATATTCTCTAAATTCATCAACTTCAAAATCTGGATTTACTATTAATTTATAAAAAATTGTTTCTTTAAAATTCTTAAGAATAATGTTTTTATATTTTTCATTTTCTTCATCAATTAAATATAGTTGATAGATGACCTCGGCATAATACTCAGAGTTGCTAAACCTTTCAATGAAAATTTTAAAGGTATTTATCCCTTTTAATTTTTCATCTAATTTTTGTACATATATTTTACCTATAGCAACGAATGCTTTCTCGGTTTCTTTATTTAATTTATTTTTATCTTCATCACTAAATGGTAGACTTGACATTAAATCTTCTGCGTTCATTTCATTTTCTTTTTCTACACTTTCTTCATCAGAACTATCTTCAGCCACCTCTTCAATAGTATCATTTATAGATGTGAAACTTATTTTAGAGCTGATTCTCCAATTATCTGCTAATTCTCTATTTCCCCATTTTCTTTGGAATTCATTTCTCCCAGAACTAACCATTGAAGGATTGTTAAAATACCAACTTCCTTTATTATTATTATTATCAATAATTGTTGGCTCACTTAAAAGGAAGTTTTGACTTTCCTTTTTAACTCTCTTTTCTCTTTGTTTCTTTTCATTATTTTCTATGTTTAATTCAATTATTTTCAAGAGTTCGTCTTCCGGGATGGATGTTAAATGAATTAGACTATCATTTCTTTCTATTATGTCAAGATTATTAACAAGATCTGTTAACACATCACTCTTTTCTTTGAGTAGGCTATAGTCTTTATTTTCTCTATTTATGTTAGCTAGAGCACTATCATAATACAGTTTTGATAATTTATACTCTATCAAATTATCATAATAAATATCAGCTATATTTTTAAAGGAATTATATAAAAGCTCTCGTTTAGATTTATTCTCTACAACAGATAACTTGAAGTTATTTATTGCATTATTATACTTTTCTCTTTTTATATTAAATAATCCTATTTCATAGTATATTCTATCAAGCTTATCAATGTTTTTTTTATCTTTTAAAAGCTTTCCAAAATATTTGTTTACATCTTCGGAAGAGGAGTTAAAAAGAGATTTAGAATAAAATATTTTAGCATTAAATTCCATATCAAATGTTGGGTTGTTTTTAAGACATTTTTGGAAATATAATGCAGCAATATCATATTCATTTTGTATCAAGTATATCTGGCCTATAGCGAAGAAAACTTTATTTATTAGTCTTCTGTTTTTAACTATCTTTTCTAACTCAAATAGAGTATTAAGAGTTTCCGTTAGGTTATTAGTCTTTTTGTGTAAGTAATGAGCGTTCAAGTAATATTCAATTGCTAAATCTTTTTCTATTGATAGTTTTTTTAAAAACTCATTTACCTCTAACGCTGCTGAATAATCTTTTTTTTCTGTATAAGCCCTCATCAGATATATTAATGACATTTGTTGGGCAGTAGCATTGTTGGTTTTAGAGTTGACATATTTCAGTGTTGTTATAGCCTGCCCAATATCCATAGCAAGAAGTCTACTTTTACCAATTAGAGCATAACTTGGGTATACATATTTTGAATCTGGATGCCTTTGAATTAAAATCGAAAGTTTTTGAATGCTATTATCTTTTTTTTCTTTTAACCCAGATACTCTATTTGTATCAATCTCGTATGTGAGATTAATTAGGCTATCATAATTATATTCTGCTGTTTCAATTAGTTCTTTCTCTATTTCACTTATGACTTCATTAGCAATAAAATATGCATTATATCTTGCTGTTGTATCATCATATAATGTATTAATAACTGAATTACATGAGTATAATACTATGATAATAAAAAAATATGAAGGTTTAATTTGCATTGATTTTATTTATACATTAGGTAAAACGTACCTATTAAATATTTATTTTTACATTTTACTTTAAAGAATAACCAATTTTACATTGAGAAACAAAGTTATTAAATGGTTCAGAAATAGACTCCAAATAATCTTTAGAAATAAAAGAGATTTTAAGGACCTTTCACTTTATGAATTTTCTAATTTTAGTTTGGTCATTTACTCTACAATACTACTTTTAATAATTTTTTCTATTTCTTTCTTTTTATCAACGACAATTTTGAGTAAGTGGTTCGATCCGAGGTATGTTGAAAAGAAAGCAAATGAAGAGTTAATAAAACTCTCCAGTTCTATAGACTCATTAATAATTGAATCAGAAATTAAAGATCAATATATTGAAAATATAATGATTGTTTTATCTGGAGGGGAAAATGAATTTATTGAAAAGAAATCAGAAGATAATAGTGATGAATTAAAAACATTGACTAATGATTATTCAGCAATTGACTCTTTTTTTAGAGAAGAATATGAAAATAATTTCTCTTACTCTGAAATAATAAGATCAATTGATTCGGAACAAAACATTCTTTTGATTTCGCCTGTTTCATCTGGTATTGTTTCTTCAAATTAAAGATCAATTGATTCGGAACAAAACATTCTTTTGATTTCGCCTGTTTCATCTGGTATTGTTTCTTCAAATTATGACCCAATAAATGGACATTTTGGTATTGATTATGTCTGTAAAAAAGAAGAGCCGATAAAAGCAGCCTTTGACGGCACAGTCTTACTTGCTTCATGGACTAAAGACAGTGGATATGTTATAAGTATAATTCACCCAAACAATTTGATATCAGTTTATAAACATAACTCCAAAGTTTTTGTTGAACCAGGACAAATTGTTAAAACAGGAGAGGTAATATCTATTATTGGCGATACCGGAGAATTATCATCAGGGCCACATCTTCATTTTGAGTTATGGTTAAATGGTAAATCTATAAATCCTTCGGAATTTATTTCATTATAATTAAGTTTGTAGAAATTTAAATGTATAGTTGTGGAAAATAATAACGGTTCAAATAATATTATAGGTGAAGGAAGTGTTCTGAAGGGTAATCTTAACACATCTGGAAATGTTAGACTAGAAGGCAAAGTGGTTGGTGATTTATCTTCAACATCAAAAGTAGCTTGTGGAGAAACATCGGTAGTTGATGGGAATGTTATTGCAGATAATGCTGAGATAGCAGGAAAGGTTACTGGGAAAGTTACTGTAACAGAACTACTTATTCTTAAGTCTACAGCCTCTATTCATGGTGATATTTCCACAAATAATCTAATAATAGAATCAGGTGCGAATTTTAACGGAGCATGTTCTATGGGTAAAGAGGAGATTGAAGCAGATGATTCTGATAATGAATAAAAAATACTATTTCAAATATCTTAACTTAAGTTTCCAGTTTTTATTTATCATTTTATTTTTTGTTGTGTTAGGCTATCTTGGTGATAAGTTTTTTTTTAAAAAAATTGGAATTTTAACTTTCGTTCTTCCAATTATCGGTTTTATGATTTCACTCTTTTGGATATATAAAAATGAAAGTAAGTGATTTTTTTATTTAGAACTCATATTGTTTTTTATTTTTTTGTCTTTACTCTTGCCTCTGTATTATTTTTAACTTAGAATTTATACATAGTTATATATTTTATGTTGTCGGGTTCAATATTTTAGTGGATGTTATATTTAAATTTTTAAATAATTTAAACGCTAAAGATAGTGCCATAATCAGAATGATTATTTCTACAATTTTTAGATTCTTTTTTTCCCTAATTTTCATATTATTTTTCCATTATTTTAGCGGAGAAAGTACGTTGATTTTCATATTAAATTTTTTGTCTGTGTATTTATTATTTATAATATTTGAAATAACAATTCTATTAATTAATTTGCAACGTGAATAGCAAAATAATGAATCACAAAAAATTTTTATATATATATATAGTTCTCTTTATTTCATTCTTTTCCTTCAATTCTTATACTGCATATTCTGCTGATGCTAATGATAATAATAAATTAGATATTGGTGGGATGATTATGCATCATATCCTTGATGATTATCAATATGAAATTACACATGGTGTTGTGATTCCTCTTCCTATAATATTATATGTTGAAAATGAGGGGTTGACTGTATTTTCTTCATCTAATTTGTTCGATGAAAACCATAAACCACTAAAAGAAGGATATAATGGAGTTTATTATGATCACGGCAAGATATACCCACTAGATGAATCTACTTCTTATATTGATCTATCTATAACAAAAAACGTTTTTTTCCTATTTATAACCGCCGCACTTATGCTAATGATTTTCCTTCTAGTTGCATCTAAATATAAAAATAAGATGGAGACTCCTAAGGGGATACAATCTCTTTTTGAACCACTAATTATTTTCATTAAAGATGACATAGTCAAACCTAATATAGGACCAAAATATGAAAGATACCTTCCTTATATGCTCACTTTATTTTTCTTTATATTTTTTGGAAATGTTTTAGGCCTTCTCCCTGCTGGAGCTAATTTAACAGGAAATATTGCCATAACTATGGTATTAGCTTTAATCACATTTTTTATGACAAATCTTTCTGGAAATATGAATTATTGGAAACATATTTTTTGGACTCCAAATGTGCCTAATATAATGAGAATAATTATTTTGCCAATTGAGATAATTGGTGTCTTCACAAAACCATTCTCTCTGATGTTAAGACTCTTTGTAGCTATCACGGCTGGACATATTGTATTACTGAGTTTTATTGGGATGACTTTTATTTTTGGTAGTTACACAGTTGGAGTGATGAGTTCCTTATTTGCGGTTGCACTTAATATAATTGAGTTACTTGTTGCAGGTATACAAGCTTATGTATTTACAATGTTTTCTTGTGTATATATAGGTTTAGCAGTTGAAGAGGAACACCATTAAAAATATTTTTATGTTAAATTTTAAATTAAATTAATTATGCTAAGTTTTTTAATACTTGATATGAGCACAGCTTTACTTGGAGCAGCAGTTGGTGCTGGCCTATCAGCAGTTGGTGCTGGAATTGGAATTGGAATTATTGGTGGAAATGCTATGACAGCAATTTCTAGACAGCCAGATGCTTATGGTAGAATTTTTCCTACTATGTTAATTATTGCTGCACTTGTAGAGGTAATCGCTTTAGTCGGTTCACTTGTAGCTATGTTAATTGTGTTTGGTGTAGTCCCTGATACATATTTATAATTTTTAAAAAAAATTAATTATGGATTTGCTTACACCAGGTACTGGTTTAATTTTTTGGCAACTTCTCATTTTCGGAACACTATTTGTTGTTTTATCGAAGTATGCCTGGAAACCAATAACTCAGTCTCTTAAAGAAAGAGAAAAATTTATTGAGGATTCTTTAGATTCTGCAAAAAGAGCTGAAGAGGAATTAATAAATCTTCAAAACAAGAATGAACAATTATTATCTGATGCTAGAAAAGAACGAGAAAAAATTCTATCTGAAGCTAAAAAGTTGTCAAACTCAATGAAAGAAGAAGCTAAAGATAATGCCAAAGAAATGGCAGATAAAATTATATCTGACGCTAAAAAAGTAATAGAATCAGAAAAAAATAATGCAATGAATGATGTTAAAAATACTGTTGCAGAGCTTTCAATTGATATCGCTGAAATGGTTATTAAAAAGGATCTAAGTAAAGATTCTTCTCAAAAGAAGTATGTTGAGGACTTAATTAAAGAAATTAAAGATTAAATAATGAAAACTACTAGAGCTTCAGAAAGATATGCTAAATCACTATTGACTTTGTCTATTGAGAACAATGTTCTTAATAAGGTTAAAGTAGATATTGATATGTTAGGTAAATCTTTTAATGAGTCTAGGGAAATCTCAAACTTATATCTAAGTCCTATTATTCCTATTAGACATAAGTTAAATATTACTAATAAAATATTCAAAGGGAAAGTAAATGAAAACACATTAAATCTACTACTTAATTTAATATCCAGAAAAAGAGACAATTTAATTGAGTCTATTTTAAGAAAATTTAATGAGTTATATAATGCTCATAAAAATATAGAGAAATCTCTTATTACTTCTACTTTTAGTTTAGATGATAAAACATTGGGCGTTGTAAAAGATTTTGCTGAGAAACTTACAAAAAAGAAAATATCTCTAGTTAATATAGTTGATGAAGCTATTATCGGAGGATTTAATTTAAAAATAGGAGATAGAATGATTGACTGTACAGTTTCAAATAAATTAAACGAATTAAGAAAAAAATTAATAAATAACTAAAAACAAAATAATGTCAAATATTAGACCTGATGAGGTCTCTTCAATAATAAGAGATCAGCTATCAAATTTCAAATCAGAATCAGAATTAGAAGAAGTAGGTACCATTTTGCAGGTAGGTGACGGTGTTGCTAGAATATATGGATTATCAAATGCTAAAGCCGGGGAACTTTTAGAGTTTGGAGGAGGAGTCAAGGGATTAGTGTTGAATTTAGAGGAAGATAATGTAGGTGCGGTGTTAATGGGAGATTCTAGTAATATAAAAGAGGGTGACACCGTAAAAAGGTCTGGGGAAATTGCTTCTATAAATGTAGGAGAAGGTGTCTGTGGCAGAGTCCTAGATACTCTTGGTAACCCAATTGATGGTAAGGGAGAGATTAAAGGAAAAGTTTTCACTATGCCTTTAGAGAGAAAAGCTCCTGGTGTTATTTACAGACAGCCAGTTAACGAACCATTACAGACGGGTATAAAGGCTATAGATTCAATGATTCCTATAGGAAGGGGTCAAAGAGAGTTAATTATTGGAGATAGGCAGACCGGAAAGACTGCTGTTGCTATTGATACTATTTTAAATCAAAAAGAATTTTATGATAAAGGGGAACCTGTATATTGTATTTATGTTGCTTGCGGGCAAAAAGCTTCAACTGTTGCTCAGGTAACTAACATACTAGAAAAAAATGGTGCTTTACCATACACTACTGTTGTTTCTTCTCCTTCATCTGCTCCAGCTCCAATGCAATTTTTTGCGCCATTTGCTGGTGCTGCAATCGGAGAATACTTTAGAGATACAGGAAGACCGGCATTAGTAATTTTTGATGATTTATCAAAACAGGCTGTTTCCTATAGGGAAGTATCACTTCTTCTAAGAAGACCACCTGGTAGAGAAGCTTATCCTGGGGATGTATTTTATCTACATTCTAGATTACTTGAAAGGTCAGCAAAAATAATAAACGATAATAAATTAGCCTCTGAAATGAATGATTTACCAGATTCACTTAAGGGTGAGGTGAAAGGGGGAGGATCATTAACAGCACTTCCTATTATTGAAACTCAAGAAGGGGACGTTTCTGCGTATATACCAACTAATGTAATCTCTATTACTGATGGTCAGATATTTTTAGAGTCTAACTTATTTAATTCAGGGATAAGGCCTGCAATTAATGTAGGTATTTCTGTTTCAAGGGTTGGTGGATCAGCTCAAATAAAATCTATGAAAAAGATAGCTGGAACTCTGAAATTAGATCAGGCTGCATTTAGGGAACTTGAAGCTTTTTCTAAGTTCGGTTCTGACCTTGATGCCGCTACTCAATTAATTATTGATAGGGGTCAAATTAATCAGGAAATTTTAAAACAACCACAATATTCTCCATTAAGAGTAGAGGAACAGGTTGCGGTAATATATTGTTCTTCAAATGGATTTTTTGATGGTGTAGATTTAAGTAAAGTATCTAAGTTAGAAGAAGAGTTTTTACAACATGTAAACTCAAAATACAAAAAAGTTTTAGATGAATTAGCAAATGGTGTTTTAAATGATAAAAGTTTGAAAATACTTGAAGATACTGCAAAAGATATTTCTAAAAACTATAAATAGTATTGTATGCCTAGCATAAAAGAAGTAAAAAACAGGATAGGATCTGTTAAGTCAACACAACAATTAACAAAAGCCATGAAAATGGTTGCTGCAGCCAAATTAAAAAAAGCTCAGGATAAAGTTGTACAGTTAAGGCCTTATTCTAGGAAGTTAAACGAAATCCTTTCTAATTTATCAGGCTCTGTTAATAATGATCTCTTTTTAGAAAAAGAAATAAACAATGTTTTAATAATAATAATAAGCTCTGACAAAGGTTTATGTGGCAGCTTTAATAGTAACCTAATTAAACAATTTACTTCATATTGTGATAATATAAACACTAAAAAAGTCTCTGTGTTGCCAATTGGCAAAAAAGCCTACGATTTTTTTAAGAAATCTGAATATAATCTCATTCTAGATTATTGGCAATCTTTAAATGGATTTAACTATGAAATATCTTCTGAGATTTGCGATTATATAATCTCATCATTCTTAGATTCTAAATATGATAAAGTAGCTATTATTTACAATGAATTTAAAAATGTAGCAGTTCAAAAGAGTGTTATAGAAGATTTTTTACCAGTTATACCAGAAAGTGACGAAAAAAAAGAGGTTAATAATAACTATATTTTTGAACCTAATAAAAATAAAATTGTTAATAATCTTATTCCTCAGTCTCTTAAAACACAATTTCTCAAGGCAGTTTTAGAATCAAATGCTTCTGAGCAAGGTTCTAGAATGACAGCTATGAGTCAAGCAACAGACAATGCTGGAGAGCTTTTAAAAGAACTAAAGCTAACTTATAATAGAACAAGACAAGCTGCAATTACAAAAGAAATTTTAGAGATAGTTGGAGGTGCCGAAGCTTTAAACAACTAGTTTTATTTTTTAACGATTCTCTCAACAGGTATAGACCTATCAAAATTATACCTATATGTGTGGTGAATTTTTGCTGGTTTAATTTCATTAGTAGCCTGTACCTGCGTAGCTACTTTGATCATTGCTGTATTAAAATCAGGTATCCAATTCAGTTCCATATCAGTATAAGATAACTCTTTTTGAATTGTATTGCTGCTTGCCATTATTAGTGCCCCATCAACACCTTTGCCTTGGTGTTTTGGTACAATCCCAAAAACTAATCCAATAACCTTTTTACATGATTTTTTTATTTTTAAATGATAGAACGTTTTGATTTTTCCAATTAAATCTAATTTCCCATTTACGTATTTAAAAATTTGATTCATCTCAGGAATACAAATAAAAAAGCCAATAGGCTCATCTTTTTCATAGGCAAACCATAATATTTTTTCATCCATGATTGGTTTTAATTGTTTGAATATAGAGTTAGCTTGAGCTAATTTTAATGCTGATACTCCTGGATATTTTGCCCAAGCCTCATTATAAATTTTCATAAAATCTAATATGTATTTATCTATTTTTTTTATTTCTAACATTCTAAAATTATAGTCCGGATTTTTAAGAGCCCTATTGGCTTTATATTTTAATTTTTCAGATAGAGGTGTTTTAATTTTTTTAAAGAATGTAAGCTGCTTAAAAAGTATTTGAAACCCATAGTTCTCAAATAATTTAGGGTAGTAATCTTTCCCATAATTTTGTTGGTAGTTTGGATCAATGTCAAAGCCTTTATATAAACAGCCCCACCACTTATCTCTCTCTCCAAAATTTATAGGACCATCCATAGAGTTGTATCCTCTTTCTGTAAGCCAACTTTTAGCTTTGTCAAATAATAAATTTGCCGCATCTTGATTATCTATACACTCAAAAAAACCACACCCTCCAACTTTTAAACCATCTTTATCAACTTTTTTTTCTATATAAAAGGCGGCAACCCTTCCGATAGTCCTACCGTTATCTTCTAAAACCCAACGAATAACATCCCCCTTCCTAAATGCTTTATTTTTGTTTTTGTTAAACACAGAATCAATATCTTTATCTAGAGGTCTGATCCAACTTTTTTCGTTTTTATAAATTTCAAGAGGGAGTTCTATAAAGGCTTTTTTGTCTTGTTTTGATGCAACTTTAATGATATTCATTTATATAGAAATAGTCTATTATTAATAAAAGTTTCAATAATTTAGTTCATATTTTTGCTAACTAAGACAAACCATAAAAATATTTTTATTAAATGGAAAACGCTTCCAATTTGACAGTGCTTTTTAATATCCTTATCACTGGGATGCTCATTGTTTTCTTTGTATTATTTCTTGTTTTTTTTTTAGGAAAAATAATAATAAAATATTTTAAGTTATTCCCAGTTGAACAAATTGATAAAAATATAGATACCGAGCAAATCATCAATGAAAAAATCCTAAAAATTTCTAATGGTAAGGGTAAAGTTTTGAATTACAAAAAGCTAGATTAAAGATGTCTAAGGAAATTAAACTTTGTTTGGTTTATAGAGATATGTGGCAATCATCCGGAAAGTATATGCCAAATGCTAGTCAATTAGTTAAAGTAGCTGAACCAATTATTGGTATGGGCTGTTGGGATAGAATAGAAACTAATGGAGGTGGTTTTGAACAGATTCAATTACTTGGTTTTGAACAGATTCAATTACTTGCAGGAGAGAACCCAAATGATGTTGTAAGACAATGGACCAATCCATTTAATAAAGCTGGAATTCAAACTCAGATGTTAGAAAGGGGGTTGAATGCATTAAGTATGTTCCCGGTTCCTAAAGATGTTAGGAAGTTAATGTTTTCTGTCAAAAAGAAGCAGGGCACTGATATTGCAAGATCTTTTGATGGATTAAATGACATTAGAAATCTAAGATTATCAATAGATTATGCTAAAGATGCAGGTATGATTTCTCAGTCTTGCTTATGTATAACTCACTCTCAGATCCATACGGTAGAATATTATATCAATTTAGCTAAGCAACTAATAGATTTAGGTACTGATGAAATTGCAATTAAAGATATGGCTGGAATAGGTAGGCCATCATCTTTAGGTAAAATAGTAAAAGGAATTAAAAATTATAATCAAAATATTATAATTCAATACCATGGACATTCTGGGCCAGGGTTTTCAGTAGCATCTTCTTTAGAAGTTGCAAGGGCAGGAGCGGATATAATTGATGTTTCCATGGAACCACTTTCTTGGGGAACTACTCATGCTGATCTATTAACTATACATGAGATTTTAAGAGATGATGGATTTCTGATAAAAGATTTTGATAGACAATCCTATATGGAAGTAAAAAAATTAACACAAGATTTTATAGGTGAATTTTTAGGTTATTATATCAACCCGAAAAACAGATTAATGAATTCCTTGTTAATAGACTCAGGACTCCCTGGAGGAATGATGGGCAGTCTAATGAATGACTTAGAGAAAAGCAATAAGAGTATTAACAAATGGCTTCAAAAAAATAATAAAAAAGAAATTAGTATTGATGACTTGTTCTCAAAATTATTAGATGAGGTTAATTTTATTTGGCCAATTCTTGGGTATCCTCCATTAGTAACTCCTTATAGTCAATATGTCAAGAATGTTGCGATTGTGAATGTTTTAAATAATATTAAAGGTAAAAAAAGATGGAGCTTAATAGATGATAATACTTGGGATATGTTGCTTGGAAAATCAGGTCAACTTCCTGGTCAATTAGGAAATGAAATTGTAGAATTATCTAAAAAATTAAATAAAACTTTTTTTAATGGAGAACCGCAGGATTTAGTAGATGACACCCTTGAAAAAAATAGAGGAGAGATGAAAGAAAAGGGATGGGATCTTGGAAAAGACGAAGAAGAATTATTAGAATTTTCTTTGCATAAAACCCAATATCTTGATTATAAATCTGGTGTTGCTAAGAAAAAATTAGATGAAGATATTTTAGAAAAAAAGAATAGTAAATCAGAAGTTTCTAACGAATCTAAAATTAAAAAAGAGATAGTACAAATAGGAGAATCAAGATATGAGGTTGAGTACATTAATGAAGAAAACAACTCTTCTGAAGAACATAATCCTCCAGGGCAAAAGATTTTATCTCCAATTGAAGGGAGAATTTTCTTGACTAAGGATCCTAAAGATCGACAGGTAAAAGTAAATGACAATATCAATAAGGGAGATGTAATTTGCTATATAGAATCTATGAAAGTAATTAATGCTATAAAATCAGAATATTCTGGAAAAATACTCAAGATTTGCTTCAATGAAGGGGATGATATATTTGATGATGATATTTTATTTATTATAAATTAGTACTATGGAAATTTTTCAAAAAATAATTGAGATGACAAGTTATAATGAACTTGTAAGTCAACCTAATCATCTAATAATGATATTCATTGCTGCTTTTTTACTTTATTTAGGTATTGTAAAAAAATATGAACCTCTTCTCCTAGTCCCTATTGCTTTTGGTGTTTTAATTTCTAATATCCCAGGTTCTAATCTAGGGGTTGTTGAATTAGATGAGTCTATTGGTTTAATCAAAATAGCTCAAGAATATGGAATAATTAATTTTTTATATTATTCATTGATTAAGACGGGCTTCTTACCACCATTAATTTTTATGGGAGTGGGAGCATTAACAGATTTTGGCCCTATGTTAAAAAATCTAAGGCTTGTGTTTTTTGGTGCTGCTGCCCAAATTGGAATTTTTTCTGTTTTAATTATTTCATCGTTACTTGGATTTACCAATCAAGAAGCCGCTTCTCTTGCGATTATTGGAGGAGCTGACGGGCCAACAGCTATCTATACATCAATCATTTTAGCACCGCATCTTCTAGCCCCAATTGCTATAGCTGCTTATTCATATATGGCATTGGTTCCGGTCATTATTCCTTTTATAGTAAAGTTTACAGTTTCTAAAAAAGAGATTTTGATTAATATGAAAGAGCAAGATGGAAAAAATCCAAGTAATAATGAAATAAAAAATTTAGATGCAATGAAAATTATATTTCCAATATTAATGACTCTTGTTGTTTCTTTAATTGTTCCATCTTCAACTCCATTAATTGGTTTTTTAATGTTTGGTAACCTTTTAAAAGAAATAGGTTCAAGTACTGCTAGATTATCGAAAGCAGCATCTGATAATATTTTAAATACAAGCACTGTATTTCTTGGCTTATCAATTGGAGCTACCATGACACCAGTTTCGTTTTTGAATATTCAGACTTTAGGCATTATAGTTGGAGGTTTATTAGCTTTTGTTATTTCTATAACAGGAGGAATTTTTGCAGTCAAATTATTTAATTTATTTACAAAGAAAAAGATTAACCCTCTAATAGGTGCTACTGGATTGAGTGCTGTGCCAATGGCTAGTAGGGTTGCAAATGATATTGCACTAAAGCATGATCCAAATAATCATTTAATGCATTATGCTATGGCTAGTAATATATCTGGAGTTATTGGTTCAGCTGTAGCAGCTGGAGTCCTAATTTCTTTCTTAGGATAAACTAAAGGTGTCTTCTTAGGTCTTCTGTCTTATTAATTGTGATAATTTCTTTGAAAATATCTGTATATAAAAAATTATTATCTTTCATAACTTCAAATTGTTTAAATAAGAAGTCATAGTATCCGTCAATATTTATTATAAAAATTTTTTTATTTTGTATGCCTAAAACTTTCCACGTAACAACTTCTGCAAATTCTTCTAATGTTCCGATTCCTCCAGGGAGGACTATAAAAGCATCACTTAAATCATACATTTTTTTCTTTCTTTCGTGCATGTCTTCAACTATAATAAGGTCTGTTATATTTTTATTTATAATTTCTTTTGTTGATAATACTTTTGGAATTACACCTGTTACTTTTCCTCCTAAATCAAATAAATTATTAGATATTTGACCCATTAAACCAATACTAGCCCCTCCATAAATCAACTCTAATTTTTTTTCAAAAAATATTCTCACGATTTTGTTTACCTCTCTTTCAATTTTTGAATTATTCTTTGGTTTACTTGATCCACAAAAAACACATATTTTCTTAATCATATTATATAGTCTTATTTTGTACCTTTGTATCTAAGATTGTAATCTATTGGAATTTTTTAATAATTTTTCTTCTGACTCAATATTATTCCTAATTACATATTTTATAATATGTATTTCTTCATTTCATTTAGGTACTTACTTTAAAAAAACAGGTCTTCCTACCATAACAGGTTTAATTATAGTAGGTGTTTTAGTTGGTCCCAGTTCTTTAGATATAGTAGATGAAAGTGCAATTCAAAGTTTACAGTTTTTGTTCGATCTTTCACTTGGTTTTATTGCGTTTGCTGCAGGTTCTGAGCTCTTTTTTAAGGAAATAGAAAATAGTTTTAAAAGTATAAAGTGGAATACATTAAGTAACATTTTTCTCACATTTTTAATTGGATTTTGCCTTGTTGGAATCTCTTTATTAACTATCCCTTTTTTTGATGAAGTTAACACATCTATAAAATTTTATGTTTCTCTACTTTGTGGTTCCATATTTGTAGCAAGATCACCTGCTTCTGCTATTGCTGTTATAAATGATTTAAGAGCTAAAGGTAAATTTACATCTACTTCGATGGGGGTATTGTGTTTATCAGATTTTGGAGTAATATTACTTTTTGCAGTAGTATTTTCAGTAGTTAAGTCAATAGATTCTGGAACTTTTCAATTCTTGAATATTATAATTATAGTTTTTGAAATTATTTTTTCAATTCTTTTGGGACTTGTTTACGGCACATTTATAAACTCATATTTAAACATTAGCATAAAAAAGTATGTTAAATATTTTTTATTAATTCTGATCGGGTTTTCTGCATTCTTATTTGCTGACTATGTAAGAGAAATCTCTTTAAGATCACTTGAGAAAGAAATAATATTTGAACCGTTACTTATTTGTATGGTTGCTGGGATTTATATAATTAATAGAACTAATAAAAGATTAGAGTTTTTAGATTTTATTCAAGTTTCAGGTAAATATATATATGTTGTCTTTTTTACTTTAGTAGGAGCAAGTTTAAATGTTGAGTTAGTATTTACTGTTTTTGAGTTTTCTTTACTATTTTTTTTCCTTAGGATAATTTCACTTTTTATTTCTGCATACGTAGGAGGGACTCTAGCAAAAGATGATTTTAATTATAAAATGTTGGGATGGACTCCTCATATCACTCAAGCAGGCGTATCTCTTGGTTTAATTCAAGTATTTCAAAAAGAGTTTAGTTATTGGCCAAATGAAATAACTAGTCAGATCTCATTAATTTTAATCTCATCTATTATTATTAGTCAGTTTATAGGGCCAACTGTTTTTAAGTGGGCTCTTAATTATTTAAATGAGACAAATAAAAGAAAAAAGATAGTATTATCTGAAAAGAAAAGAGTACTGATTTTTGGTTTAGAACCCCAAAGTATTTCAATAGCTTTAATTCTAAAGTCTAGAAATTATATAGTTGATATTATTTCATTTGAAAAAAAACCATCAATAAAAATTCCAAATGAAGTTGGGCATCAACTAATTAAAAATGTAGATAAATATAACTTTGATGCTATTGATTATTTTAATTCTGATTCGGTAATATGTTTGTGTTCAGACAGCTTAAATGAAGAAATATGTGATTTATCTTATTCTACATATGGAAATAAAAATGTTATTGTTAGAATTAATGATCATCTAAAGGCTGATATCTTTTTAAATTTTAATGTAAAAATAATTCATCCATCTGACGCAATAATAAATTTGATAGATCAGTATGTGAAGTCACCTCAGGGAACATCTCTTTTTTTAGGAGAAGAAAAAGATAAAGAGATAAGAGACATAAGATTATTAAATGATAAAATTTCAGGATCTTTGCTTAGAGATTTAAAGCTTCCTCAAGATGTTTTAATGTTATCAATTAAAAGGAATGATGAGATTATACTTAGTCATGGTTATACTAGGCTCTTGAAAGATGATATAATTACATTCATAGGCTCAGTTAATAGCTTAGATAAGTTAACATTAAGATTTGATAGTTAGTTTAAAAAAAATTGTAAAGGTATATTTGTCGAATGGATAATAATGATTTCTTAAAAAAAGTAATATCTCACTCGAAAGCTAATGGGTTTATATTCCAATCTAGTGAAATTTATGATGGTTTAAGCGCTGTATATGATTATGGTCCTTATGGAAGTGAATTAAAAAATAACCTTAAAGATTTTTGGTGGAAATCTATGACACAACTCCATGACAATATAGTCGGAATTGATTCAGCTGTGTTTATGGATCCCACTACTTGGAAAGCCTCTGGTCACATAGATGCATTTAATGACCCTTTAATTGACAATAAAGATTCTAAGAAAAGATATAGAGCCGATGTATTAATAGAAGATTATATAGCTAAAATTAATTCTAAAATTGATAAAGAGATCATTAAGGCAAGGAAGAGATTTGGAAAAAAATTTGATGAAAAGGTCTACAGAGAAACGAATGAAAGGGTAAAAAATTATATTTCTCAAACTAGTGAAATATCTGCTAAGATGAATGACCTTCTTAAATCTAACGATCTTAAAGGGTTAAAAACTCTTATTGACGATCTAAAAATAAATGATCCGGTTTCTGGCACTTCAAACTGGACAGATGTAAAGCAGTTCAACTTAATGTTTTCTACAGAGATTGGATCTACATCTGAATCTTCAAAGAAGATATTTCTTCGTCCCGAAACAGCTCAAGGAATTTTTTTAAACTTTTTAAATGTAGTTAATTCAACAAGAGTAAAGATACCTTTTGGTATTGCTCAAATTGGAAAAGCATTTAGAAATGAAATAATTGCCAGACAGTTCATTTTTAGAATGAGAGAGTTTGAGCAAATGGAAATGCAATTTTTTGTTGAGCCTGGTAGCGAAATGAAATGGTATGAGGAGTGGAAAGAGAAAAGAATGAAATGGCATAATGCTCTTGGACTAGGTGATAATTTGTACAAATTTCATGATCATGAAAATTTAGCACATTATGCTAATGCTGCATGTGATATAGAGTTTAATTTTCCAATGGGTTTTAAAGAGCTTGAGGGTATTCACTCTAGAACAGATTTTGATTTAAAAAATCATCAGAAACATTCTGGAAAAAAAATAAACTATTATGACCAAAAGTCAGGTTCTAGTTTTATACCGTATGTTGTAGAAACTTCTCTTGGTTTAGATAGACTTTTTCTTGCAGTAATAGCATCTTCATTAAGGAATGAAAAACTTGAAGATGGAACAGAAAGGGTTGTCCTTAAGGTTCCTTTTGAAATTTCTCCAGTAAAAGTTGCTGTTATGCCTTTGAACGCAAAAGATGGACTACCAGAAAAGGCACTTAAGATCTATGATGAATTAAAGCTTAATTTTAAAACTCAATACGATTATAAAGACTCAATAGGAAAAAGATATAGAAGACAAGATGCAATAGGAACTCCATTTTGTGTGACTATTGACTATGATTCACTAAAAGATAATTCTGTAACTATACGGAATAGAGATTCAATGGAACAGGACAGAGTCCCAATTAATATATTAGCAGATCATATTAATAAATTTACGTCTATAAATAATTTATTAAAGAAAATTTAATGGCAGAAAAATTTTCAAATTTTGTTTTAAATAACAGAAAAATTTTCATTTTAATAATTCTGGCTTTTACTTTCTTTATGGGTTATAAGGCCCTCGAGGTTGAATATAATTATGATTTTTCTCAAACTGTTCCTGACACAGATGAGGAGATGATGTACTACAATTCGTTCAAGGAAACTTTTGGTGAGGATGGTAATGTACTAGCAATTGGATTAAAAGATTCTTCTATTTTCTCAATTGATAAATTAAAGTTATACAACAATTATATTGAAGAAGTTCAAAATGTCTATGGAGTTAAGGGTGTATTAGGTTTACCCAAATTACAAGTTTTAAAAAAAAATAATCAAAATAAAAATTTCAACTTTGTTAATGTTTTTGAGCCTTTTCCAAATGATCAGAATTCATATGATAGTCTGCTTGATCTAATAAGTAAAGAAAAGTTTTATGAGGGAAAGATTTTAAATGAAGAAGGTGCATTAACCCTCTTGATTACTATTGATAAAAATATTTTAAACTCTGAAAGTAGAAATAAGTTAATGCTTGACTTGATTAATAAGAGTGAAGAATTTCAATTAAAATCCAATATAAAACTTCATTATGCGGGCCTCCCATATTCTAGATATATAATAGCTGAAAGTGTTAAAAAAGAATTAGCTAATTTATTAATAGTCTCAATAGTTGTTTTAGCTATTATTTTGTTTCTATTTTTTAGGTCTCTTGACACAGTACTTGTTCCTTTAATTATTATTGGAATAGTTGTGACGTGGGTGTTTGGTACTTTAGCATTATTTGGATTTAAGATCACATTATTAACTGGTTTACTTCCTCCAATAATTGTTGTTATAGGGATCCCTAACTGTGTATATATGTTAAATTATTATCATTTCTCAATTGATAAATTAAAAGATAAAAAGAAAGCAATTGTACATGTTATAAAGACTATTGGATTAATTACATTAATTACTAATTTGACAACAGCAGTTGGTTTTTTTGTTCTTTCCACTACGGATATAAAAATATTAACTGAATTTGGAATTGTTGCTGGGATCAATGTTTTAGCTACTTTTGTAGTTAGTATATTTCTTTTGCCTTCAATTTATTTAGCACTTCCAAAGCCAAAAAGTAGTCAGGTCAATTACTTAAATTATAGTTTTATAAATAATCTCATTTTTTATTTTCGCTATATTTCTTTTACTCACAAAAAAAGAGTTTTTTTAATTTTTTCTACAATTGTATTGGTCTCATTATTCGGTCTTTCTAAAATTAAATCGGTTTCGTTTTTAGTAGATGATGTTCCTACAGAAAGCGCTTTAATGAAAGATCTTAAGTTTTTTGAGTCTAATTTTTCTGGAGTTATGCCTCTCGAAATTGTTGTAGATACAAAAATGAAAAAAGGAGTTCAAAATCTTAACCTACTAAAAAAGGTTGATAGATTTGAAATTTTTTTAGAAGATAAGGAGTATGTATCAACTCCAATATCATTAGTGACATTTATAAAGGCCTCTAGACAAGCTTATTATAATAATAATCCTGCGTTTTATAGCCTTCCAAATAATAGGGATAAAAATTTTATTTTCAGATATTTATCAGAGGGATACCAAGAAAATGTTTCTAGCGATAATATTTCAAAATCATTTGTTGATTCAGTTGGTCAAAAAATGAGAATATCTTTAAACGTAGCTGATTTGGGTTCTTATAAACTTGATTCGGTGGTTAAAAATGTTTTTAGACCCGAAATCGAAAAAATATTTTCAAACTCAAAGGCAGAAGTAAAAATGACAGGTACTACTTTAATATTTATTAAAGGAATTAATTTCTTAGTTGAGAATTTACTTCAAAGTATGTTATTAGCATTTATAATTATAAGTGTAATAATGTCATTACTATTTAAAAACATTAAAATGGTAATAATTTCTTTGATTCCAAATATTATACCATTAATAATAGCTGGCGGTATTATGGGTTATTTTAATATACCATTAAAACCCAGTTCTGCTTTGGTTTTTAGTATTGTCTTTGGAATATCAGTTGATTATTCAATTCATTTTCTTGCGAAATTTAAGAATGAATTAAGAAGCAAAAGTTTAGATGATTCTATTATTGATACCATAAATCAAACCGGAAGGTCAATGATTTTTACATCCTTTATTCTATTTTTTGGATTTATAATATTTACTTTTTCTAATTTTGGAGGGACAATTGTATTAGGTGTTTTAACATCTATTATATTATTTGTTGCAATGATTACTAATCTCACTTTATTGCCAAGTATAATTTTACATTTTTACAAAAAGTGATATGATAAATGATAAAAAATTTAATGAATATGATTCAATTAATTACTTTGATATAAGTAAGGAGGTTATATCATTTTGGAAGAAGAATAAAATTTTTCAAAAATCAATAGAGACTAGGCCTAAGGATAAGATCTACCCTTTCTACGAGGGACCACCCTCTGCAAATGGAATGCCCGGGATTCATCATGTGATGGCGAGAACAATTAAAGATATATTTTGTAGATATAAAACCCTTAAAGGATATAGGGTTTACAGAAAAGGGGGTTGGGATACGCATGGTTTACCTGTAGAATTACAAGTTGAAAAAAAATTAGGAATTACAAAAGATGATATAGGAAGTAAAATATCAGTAGAAGAGTATAATAATGAGTGTAAGAAGGCAGTAATGCAATTCAAAACAAAGTGGGAAGAGCTTACAGAGAGTATAGGGTATTGGCTAGATATCAATGATGCTTACATAACTTTTGATAATAATTATATTGAGTCGGTATGGTGGTCTTTAAAAAAGTTATATGATAATAACTTATTATATAAAGGTTACTCTATACAACCATATTCACCAGCAGCTGGCACGGGACTCAGTTCTCATGAGCTTAACATGCCAGGAGCATATAAGACAATTAAGGACACCTCACTGACGGCACAGTTTAAAATATCAAAAAACGAAAAAACAAATAAAATTTTTGGAGGTAAAGAATGTTATTTCACTGACGGCACAGTTTAGAATATCAAAAAACGAAAAAACAAATAAAATTTTTGGAGGTAAAGAATGTTATTTTTTAGCCTGGACGACAACACCATGGACACTTCCCGCTAACAACGGTTTGGCTGTAGGAAAAAATATAGACTATGTTCAAGTTGAGACATTTAATAAATACACAGAGAAAAAAATCAATGTGATTTTAGCTGAAAGTTGTGTAAATAAATTTTTTGATAATAAAAATGAAAGTAAAAATGAGTCTATAACTTTTGACAAAAAGAAAATTGAATATAGAATTATTAAATCTTTTAAGGGTAAGGATTTTATTGGGTTAGATTATGAACAACTTCTTCCTTATGTCAAAGCTGAAAAGCCAGCGTTTACAGTTGTTTCAGCTGACTTTGTGACAACTGAAGAAGGTACTGGTATTGTACACATAAGTTTAACTTTCGGTTCTGATGATTTTCATGTTTCTAGAAAAAACAATCTTCCTGGGATTTTTGTTTTAAATGATAAAAACGAGAAAGTTCCTATAGTAAATAAATCAGGGAAGTTTGTAGATGAAATTATAGATTTTGCTGGGCTTGAAGTTAAGAAATTTTCTGAATCTGATGGTTTAACCACTGATGAAAAGATTTCCATTAAACTAAAAAAAGAGAATAAGGCATTTGATGTACAGAAGTATGAACATAGTTATCCCCATTGTTGGAGGACGGATAAGCCAATTTTATATTACCCTTTAGAATCTTGGTTTATAAATACCACAAAATTAAAAGGTGAGCTAATTAAAAAAAATGAAGATATTAACTGGCAACCACCTTCTACAGGAACAGGTAGATTTGGAAATTGGTTAGAAAATTTAGTTGATTGGAATTTGAGCAGATCTAGGTTTTGGGGAACGCCCTTGCCCATATGGAGAACAAAGGATGGTAAAGAAGAAACTTGTGTTGGAAGTATTGATCAACTAAGGTCAGAAGTGAAAAAAGCTTTTGATAATGGTATTATGGATAAAAATTTATCTTCAGATATTGATCTTCATAGACCTTTTGTCGACGACATTATTTTATCTTCAGATAAAGGTAAGCCAATGTACAGAGAGAAAGACATAATTGATGTATGGTATGATTCAGGGTCAATGCCTTTTGCTCAATATCATTACCCTTTTGAAAATACAGATGTATTTGAAAAGATGTTTCCAGCTAAATTTATAGCCGAGGGTGTTGATCAGACTAGAGGTTGGTTTTTTACATTACATTCTATTTCTGTAATGCTTTTTGGGAAGGTTAGTTTTGAAAATGTAATATCAAATGGTCTTGTCCTAGATAAAGAAGGAAATAAAATGTCCAAGAGATTAGGGAATGCTGTTGACCCATTTGAGATAATTAAAAAATATGGACCTGACGCTACAAGGTTATACATGATCATTAACTCCAATCCATGGGATAATTTAAAATTTGATATGGATGGCATCAGTGAAGTATTA
>Ga0208764_10000377_pt1 | contig 28352 bp, 25 predicted proteins | sample ETNtaG_18_FD_185762 | JGI IMG/M metagenome (GOLD analysis project Ga0208764, IMG submission 185762) | Marine microbial and viral communities from oxygen minimum zone, Eastern Pacific Ocean - ETNP201302SV91 (SPAdes) (version 2) | ecosystem: Environmental > Aquatic > Marine > Oceanic ... | reverse complement strand
CTATTTTCGAGTTTCAAAAAAGAAAAAGAAGATTTGGAGGATTATAAAATGAATATGAAAACCTATTTATTTATAATATTATTGATGTTTATAAATGTAAACAATTTATATAGTCAAATATCATATAAATTAAACCAAGATCAAGAAAATCAAATTATAGTTAATTATTCTAATCCAAAAAACTATGAAATTGGAAAAATTGATGTTTTAGGATCAAAATATTTAGATAAAATAGCATTAATTTCAATATCAGGATTAAAAATAGGAGATCAAATAACAATTCCAGGAGATGCGATATCAGGTGCAATAAAAAAATTATGGAAACAAGGAATAATTGGAGATATTCAAATTTATGCTACTAAAATTGAAGGAAATAAAGTTGATCTAATTATAAAGCTCTCCGAAAGAGCAAGGCTCAGTAAATTTAAAATTGAAGGTTTAGGGAAATCTAATACTACAACATTAAATGAAAAAATTAATTTGATTAGAGGAAGGATAGTAACAGATGCTGTTCTTAAAAACACAAAAAATATAATAAAAAAATATTTAGATAATAAAGGTTTTACAAATGCCTCAATATCAATAAAACAAGAAAATGATACTATTTTATCAAATAGCATACGTCTTTTAATTAATGTAAATAAAAAACAAAAAGTAAAAATTAATAATATAAACTTTATTGGAAAAACCATCTTTTCAGAAGCAAAACTTAAAAGTAAATTGAAAAAAACAGGAGAAAAACCTAGAGTTACTCTTTTCAAATCTATTTTATATAATTCAATTGAACTTATTAAACCAAAAAGATTATTTCGAAATAAGAAAGGACTAGATTTAATTTCATTCCACAAATATCTTACTGACAATTTAAATATTAATGTTTTTAAATCAAGTAAATTTATAACTTCAGAATATAGAAATGATAAAGAAAATCTGATAAAATTTTATCAATCAAAAGGATATCGAGATATAAAAATAGTAATGGATTCAACATTTTTTGATAAAGGAAATCTTATAAATATTAACCTTGAATTAAAGCCAGGAAATAAATATTATTTTAGAAATATAACCTGGGCAGGAAATTATATTTATGATAATAAAATACTCAATGAGGTTTTAGCAATTGATAAAGGAGATGTTTATGACACAGAAACTCTAGAAAAAAAAATAACATATAATCCAAAAGGTGAAGATGTTTCATCTCTATACCAAGACAATGGATATTTATTCTCAAATATTCAGCCCATTGAAATATCTATTGAAAATGATTCTGTCGATATAGAAATGAGAATTTATGAAGGAGCACAGGCAACAATCGATAAAGTAACAGTAATAGGCAATGATAGAACAAGTGATCATGTGATAATGCGTGAGCTAAGAACAGTTCCAGGACAAAAATATAATAGATCAGAGCTAATTAGAACTCAAAGAGAATTATCTCAACTTGGTTATTTTGACCCAGAAAGTATTACGCCTGTTCCAACTCCTAATCCTGCAAAAGAAACCGTAGATATTAGATGGGAAGTTGAAGAAAAACCTAGTGACCAAGTTGAACTTTCTGGCGGGTGGGGAGGTTATTTCGGATTTGTAGGTACAGTTGGTTTAAGTTTTAGTAATTTTTCAGTTAAAAATATTACTGATTTTAGCAAATGGAAACCGCTGCCTGTTGGAGACGGACAAAAGTTATCAATTAGAGTCCAAGCTAATGGGAGACAATTTCAATCGTATTCTTTTAGTTTTTCTGAACCGTGGTTTGGTGGAAGTAAGCCTAATAATAATTTTGGCATTAACTATAGTTATTCAATAAATAGAATGTTGGATTTTTATGGAAGTGGTTATCCATATGGAGGTGGATATGGTGGATATGGTGGATATGGTGGATATGGTGGATATGGTGGATATGGTGGTGGATATGGTGGTGGATATGGTGGTGGATATGGCGGTGGATATGGCGGTGGATATGGTTTTGGCGGCGGCGGATATGGCTCATCAAAAGATAGTAAGGTAATAGGAGCTATGAAGGTTCATGCCGTAACTTTAAGTCTTGGTAGAAGAATAACATGGCCAGATGACTTTTTTATAATATCAAATTCATTAGTATATTATAGATACGATTTGTTCAATTTTGGACAATCTCTTGGATTTAATACTGGAATTACAAATACAATAGCATTTAAAAGCAATATTTCTAGAAATAGTATCGATAATCCAATGTTTCCAAGAAGAGGATCTTCTTTTTCTTTAGATGTTGCAATTACCCCGCCATATTCTTCCTGGAATGATCTTGATTATGAAACTGCAGAACCAAAAGAAAAATATAAATGGGCTGAATATCATAAATGGATGTTTGATGCAAAATTTTATACTTCAATAATAGGAAATTTAGTTCTAGAATCTAGAGCTCATTTAGGTTTCATTGGTGCTTATGGAGACGAAAGTAAAATTGGACCTTTTGAAAGGTTTTATCTTGGAGGAGATGGTCTATCTGGATCATATAGTAATTTCCTGTTAGGAACAGAAAGAATAGCATTAAGAGGTTATGAAAATAATTCTCTGGTTCCAATAGATTCCGAAAGGAATATTCAAGGAGGAACGGTATATAATAAATTCGTTTTTGAATTACGTCATCCAATTTCTTTAAACCCAACTGCTACAATCTATGGTTCAACATTTGTAGAAGCTGGTAACAATTGGAATTCACAATCAGAATTTAATCCATTTAACTTATATAGATCTGCGGGTGTTGGTGTTAGAATATTTATGCCTGCTTTTGGTTTATTAGGTATAGATTGGGCTTATGGGTTTGATAAATTACCAGGGCAATTAACTCGATCTGGTCCTCAGTTTCATTTCTCAATTGGTCAGCAATTAAGGTAATCATGACACATAAAGTTTTTATATTAATTTTTGGTTTTTTATTATTTAATTTTTCTTCTTTTAGTCAAAAATTTGGGTATGTTAATACAGATTTTATTTTAACTCAAATGAAAGAATATCAAGATGCATTAAATGAAATAAATTCTATATCTAAATCCTGGGAAAAAGAAATTAATGATATGTACAAATTAGCTGAGAAAAAAGAAATTTCTTTAAAAGCTGAAAAAATTTTATTAACTGAAGAAATGTATAATGAAAAAAGAAAAACAATTGATGATGAATGGGATGAAATTAAAAATTATCAGCAAAAAATATTTGGATTAGAGGGCTTGTTTTTTTTAAAAAAAAAAGAGCTTATCGAGCCAATACAAGATATAGTTTTCGAATCAATTGAAAGAGTTGCAAAAAAAAATAGATTACAAATAGTATTCGATAAATCAAGTGGTCCTGTTCTACTATATACAAATCCAATACATGATTATACTGATTATGTTTTAGAAGATTTAGGACTAACTGAAAAAAATAATTAGTTTTGTCCACTAAATTTAATTTTATGAAAAAAATAAACTTCCTCGTAATTAGTCTTTTACTAATAACATTAACCTCTTTTAGTCAAAATATTAAAATTGGTTATACAAATGTTGAATATATATTAAGTTTCTTACCTGAAACAAAGCAAGTTCAAGCTGAAGTTCAGGCATATGGAGCTCAATTGCAAAATCAATTACAATCTAAAATAACTGATTTTCAATCAAAGGCAGAGGTCTTCCAAAGAGAAGCGGCTTCAATGACTGAGATTATTAGAGCAGATAAACAAGAAGAATTACAGAATCTTCAAAATTCTATTGAAAAATTTCAAAGGGAAGCGCAAACAGCGATAACCACAAAAGAAACAGAACTATTTAAACCTTTATTTGAAAAAATAAGTAATGCTATAAATAAAGTTGCTGAACAAGAATCTTTTTCTCATGTTTTTAGCGCAGGAGTTCCTGGTGTTGATGTTTTATTATATGCAAAACCTTCAGATGATATTTCTAATATAGTTTTAAAAGAGTTAGGAATAGATCCTCCAAAAACAGAATAATTACTCTATTTAGATTTCAAACCTATCTCTTTAAGTCTTTCTTCAAGAAATCCTCTTGCATCAATATCTTTATATTGTTTAGGATTATCTTTATCTATACAGTTTTGAAGACAAGATAAGTCCATATCTGGTCTAGGGTGTAGAAAAAAGGGTATTGAAAACCTTGAAGTATGTAATAAGTTTTTGTCAGGATTGACCACTCTGTGAATTGTTGACTTTAATTTATTATTAGTTAATCTCTCAAGCATATCGCCAACGTTGATTACAAGATGATCTGCTTCAGACTCAATAGGTATCCATTTATTATTTCTTGTTAATATTTCAAGTCCTTTTGCGCTAGCTCCCATTAAAATTGTTATAAAATTAATATCACCATGGGCTCCGGCTCTAACAGCATTTTTATTAACATTAATATTATGAATAGGAAAATAATGAATTGCTCTCATAATACTTTCACCACCCCTAACTTTCTTTTCGAAATAGTTTTTATCTAAATTCAAATATAATGCAATGGATTTCAAAACGTTCAGCCCTATGTTTTCAAGTTCTAAGTATGTCTTAGTTGCATATTTCTCAAATAAAGGAAATTCTTTAGGCCAAACGTTTTGACCATAATCTCCTTGAGAATCAGGATGACCAACATGATAAAATTCTTTAAGATCACCAACTTTACTTCCTTTTGCATGTTCTTTTCCTTTACCGACATACCCTCGTTGGCCATTTTTTTCAGGAATTTCATATTGCTTCTTTTTTCTATCTTCTAAATAAAAGAATTCTTTAATTTGATCATATAAATTACTTATTAGCGAAGAGTCTAAACCATGGTTTTTTATAATTGCAAAACCTATTTGATTAAAAGAATTTCCAATTTCTGATACAAAATGTTTTTGATCATTTAAATTTCCACTATTGAATTTATTTAAGTCAAGGGTTGGCACCTTAGATAGTTGTGAACTCATCTTTTTATTCTACTTTAATTTTTATAGACGAAGACATTTCTTGACCATAAGAAGCATGAACGCCATCAGCAAATTGCAAAGAAAGTACATATTCTCCAGGAGGTAAATCCAGAGCAGTATCAGTTTGGCCTTGTCCATAATGAAGTGTTGAATCACTCATTGGTATAACTGATCCTTTAGGCCAATAATTTTGATTAATCAAAATATGATGGTGACCAAAACCAATATTAACTTTTCCAGCAGGTTCTATTTCCATACCCTCTAGCCCCATATCTACAAACACTGGACTTGAAACAGAGGTATTATCTTTTGGCCATTTAAAATAAACCCCATTCGATACCTTTTTATCTGCTACATTTAACTTCTTATCAGAGTTATTAGATTTCCTATTACAAGAAATAAAAAAAGCTAATATTATTAATACAATAAATGGTTTTTTCATATGATAAAAGTTAATTAAAAATTTTTTTTAATATATGATTTGAATTCAAATTCATATTTAATTCAGTTTTTTCTCTAAAATAAACAATAATTATTTCTAATGCTTTATTTCTAATGGAAGAAGTTGATTTAATATTAGAAGAATATTCAGAATTAATTATATCTGACAAGAAAGAAATTATTGATGAACTTTGATTTTTAATATTAGAAAAATCTGAAATATTACTAATTTCAAATCCCAAAAATTTTGAAAATTTAATTAAAAAAATTAGATGAAAATTTTCATAATTATTTTCCATTTTATCAAACTCTATTAAAGAATTTCTCACAAAAGAAAATTGATTTATATCGGGAATTTGAAAAGTAATCAGCTTTAATAACACTTCAGATATAAATAAACAAATAGAAATTTTTTTTTGTACATGATGATTCGTAAAATAAATTTTATCGAATTTTAATTCTTTAATTCGTCCAATTTCACTGTTTTTATTTTCATAAACAACTAAATCAAGTAACGATAAAGTTTGAAATGAGCTTAAAGTAAATCTTCCTTTTTTACTTCTAATACCATTAATGATATAGCTTTTTAAGCCAAACTTTTTAGTATAAATTTTAGAAATGATAGAGGTTTCTTTATACTTTATATAATTTAATACTATACCATTTGTCTTTGATACCATTTTAATTTCTAATTAAAATTTGTTGAATAAAAGAATCATTTCCTGAATCATCCGATAAATAAACTAAATAGATGCCAGGAGGAACTAAATTATTATTCATATCTAATAAATTCCAAGAAGCACCCCCTCCATTAGAAATGAAGGTAGTAATTACTTTGCCAGATAAAGTCATAATTTTTATTGTTGTATTTTTTACTAAATTTTGAAAAGTAAATAGATGGTTTTGTTTTAAGCTAATTGGATTAGGAAAGATTTTTACGTTTGAATAATCTTGAGAAGCCTGAGAAGCATCAGATAAGTAAGAAACCATTCCATTTTCTGAAAGAATAAATACCTCACCTGAAATATTATTAATTTCAATATCTAAAATTTTATTTGATGGGATTGGGCTATTATCAATATTAAAATTAAACTCCAATAAACTATTGTTTTTATTCAAAACCCAAACACCATTATTTGATGCAATCCATTTTCTGTTTGATTCATCAATTGCAATAGAATTTATTTTTTCATTTTCTAAAAATCTATAACCATCAATGATTAAATCATTTGCTTTTTGATTAGCATCTACAATTATTGATGAGTTAAAATAAACCAGCCCATTGGATGTGCCAATCCATACCTTATCCTCCTTATCAATATTTAAGGATAATATATCATTACTAGGCAAATTATTTTGATCCTTATTAACCCATAAAGATTTTTTTTTATTGGAATCAAACACTAATACTCCTCCTCCAAACTGTAAATCCAAACGAGACCAAATAAAACTATCCCCACCAATATTAATATCAATAGGGTAAAAAAACTTAAGATTACTAAATGTGTATTTATTCCAAATCCCATTGGAATCTAACTTATGCAAGGAAGATTTAACTCCATAATTTGCAATAAATAAGTTACCTTCAGTATCAAAAGTTAAATCTGTAATTAGTAAAGAATCCGTATTGCCAACTCTTTCTAAAGTAGAGCCTGCTGAAGATTCATTGATAATTATTTGATTTTTAAGATCATAAATACCTTTACCAAAAGAAGACAACAATATATTATTTGAGTTATTTTTTGATGCCGATGAAATATTTGAAAAAAAATCTAATTTAATATTATCCCACTTGTTATTCTCAAATAGAGAAAAAGAACCCAAATCCGAATTTTTACTTTTCTGTAAGTATCTTAAACCGATTATCTTATCATTTAAAGAAACTAATTTAGAAGCATCGTCTTTAATTGATGATTTAATCTTGAAGCTTTGATTATTTTCTAAATTAATAATTCCTTCATCATTAACAGCAGCCCAAATATTATTTTCTAAAAAAATAGCATCATTCAAAAATAATTTATCATTCTCATAAACAATCCTAATTTCTTTATTATTATTTAAGAAAAGAATTGCATTATCAGCAATGATAAAAAACTCATTATTATAATTCTTTATTTTTTTTATCTTATAATTTGAAAAAGACTTGAAAATATTAAAACTTTTCCCGTTATACTTTAATAGTTTATTGTTATTATAGGTGTATAAATTATTATCAAGAATTAGAGAGCCTAATATTAAAGAATCAGAAAAAACCACCTCGCTCCAACTATTATAATCCTTAAGGTTTATTTGATTATTAATTTTCGACTTCAAAATACCATTCTCAAATAAAACAAAAATGGAATCTTGAAAAATTTTAGTTTCTAAAGAGCTTATTTTCTCTCCATTATTACCAATATTTAAATAAACTTCTAATATTTCTAATGTTAAAAAATCAATAACCACTAGACCCTGATTGGTAGACACATAAATTAAATTATTATATAAAAAAATATCATTCACCGTTTTACTTATTTCATGATTATTCAAAACAGGAAAAAGATTCAGATTTTTTATTTTTCCATCTTCATATATAATATCTACAAAACCATTATTATAACCTATAATTAATGAGGTAGAATTTGAATACATAGATGTAATTGCAGATGAGCTTAAGCCATCAATATTTGATAACTTGTTAACACTATTGTCTTCAAAATCATAGTAATAAAAACCTTTAGAAGAAGAACCGAAAAGGTTATTATTAAAATATGAAATTATTTTCACATTTGAATAATCATAATGGGTTCTCCATGTTCCCATTGGAATTCCTATAGAGTTTTGAGAATAACTATAGAAATAATTAGCAAAAAAAATTACATACAAAAATTTTTTATTAAAAACACTCATAATTATTTGTTGAATAATTGAAATTAAAATAACTAATAATAAAAAAACGAATAATTAAATTAATAATTATATTTTTAAACTAATATTAAGATATTCTAATTTATGGAAAAAGATAATTTAAAAAATTTTTTACAATCTATTCTCGAAAAAATTACAAATAATTCATTAATAAAAAATGAAAATTTTTCTGGAAAAGAGATATTAGAATTTACTGATATTTATCAAGTGAACCTATTTATTTTAAAAAATATTTTTGAAGAATGGGAACAAAATATTGAACAAAATAAATCATCATATTTTAATTATGATAATGAAGAAGTAAAGTATATTTCTAGAGAATATTCTAATATTCTTTCCAAAAACATATCAATTAATTTCAGTCAAATTAATGATTTAGCTTTAAATGCAATTCAAGATTATATTTTGCTTGTTTTGAAACCATATGAGTTTTTTATTAAAGAATTTGAAAAAAAAATAAATAAAATTTCAATTGAAAAAATAGAAGATAGAAAAAAATACTATAAAATAAATAATAATTTATATTCTCATTTAATTGATGAACTTAAGAAAAAAAATAAAAAAAACATTAATAAAATAGACGTTTTAAATATTTTAAAATCAAATCAAATAGAATTAATTGATCATGAAAAAAATATAACAAAGCTTAAAACAACATTTGATCTTAATCAAGAAAAATATTTAAATCTAAGTCAAAATAAAAGCCTAATTTCTAGTCAATCAACAAATATCCTTGAATTATTTAATAATAATGAAGAAGAATTAAATCAAGCAATAGAAGCTGCAAAGTCAAAAGATAATTTTAAATCTGCAAGTGAATTTTTAATTAAAAATTATGGAGAAAAATATAACTGGAATTTAAATGACAGAAAGTTAAGTTTTCTTTTAAAGGATATTTACCGTCATTATAATAAATCATCTTCTTAAAATAGATGGCTGATAGCTGTTTAGCTTAATAAATACAAAAAATAGAATAGAAAAAGAAATTATTGAAGAACCACCATAACTAACTAATGCTAAAGGAATGCCTATTACAGGGAATAAACCCATCGACATAGCTATATTTAGTGAATAATGAAAAAAGAAAAGAGAAAATACAGAATAACCATATAACAATGAAAATTTATCTTTTTGCATCTCAGCTAAGTTTAAAAGTCTAAATAGAAAAAATGAATATAAAATTATGAATAGTAATGATCCGATAAATCCAAATTCTTCACCTATTACAGAAAAAATAAAATCAGTACTTTGCTCTGGAACGAAATCAAATCTAGTTTGTGTGCCTTGTAAATACCCATTTCCAAACAAACCACCAGAACCAATTGCTATCTTAGATTGACTTACATTCCAACCAGAGCCCAGTGGATCTGAATTGGGGTTAAATAAAGAAATAATTCTACTTTTATGCCTTGGCTCTAATATATTATCTAAAATAAAATTTTGACCTTGAACAATTATTAAGCTAAAAAGACACAAGATTGATATTTTAAAAACTCTTTTTAAATTATTAATAGAGATCCCTATAACAAATAAAGTCGTAATAATAATAATGCTAAAAAGTGTGATTTTATCTAGCACGATGCCAAGAAAAAATAATAAAGCAAAAGAAATTAGAATTAAAATAAGTTTTATATTAATAATATTATACCTATATAATACTATTATAAAAGAGAAAAAAATTAAAGCTGTTCCAAAATCGCCTTGTAATAAAATAAGTGAGAACGGTAAAAAAATAATACCTATTGAGATTAATTTAATTTTTAAATTTGATTTAACATTTTTTTTGTTTTCTAAATAGCTTGCTAAGAATAAAGCAGTAGTAAATTTAGAAAATTCTGAAGGCTGAAACCTAAAATCATATAGAGAAAACCAAGAGGTTGAACCAGAAATTGTTATTCCATAGATTAATACAAATAAAAGTAAACCTAATGATAATATATAAAGAGGAAAGGAGATGTTAATAATAAAACGATAATCAAATAGCTGAATTAAAATGACCAAAAATGAAATTGAAAATAAAAAAAATAAATGTTTTCCAGGTCTTGAAAAAAATGAAATCGATTGAAAAGTGTTTTCATTTACTTCGGAAGAATAGATAGCTAAACATCCAAATATAATGATTGAAATATAAAGCAATATAAGAATCAAATCAATACTAATAAATAAATTACTCTGTCTCATAATCTATAAATTCTCCTTTTAAGACATAATTTTCAAGCCATTTTCTTTTAATTTCTTTATTTAAATAATACTCAATGGCAAGGCTGGAAATAGAAGCTGCTGCTCTACCTCCCCAACCCGCATTTTCTATATATGCAGCAATGGCAATTTTTGGTTCATTTTTTGGAGCAAAGCCAATAAATCCAGAATGATCGTCCCCATGTGGGTTTTCTACTGTACTAGTTTTTCCACATATTTTTATGTTTTTAATGTATGCTCTTCTTGCTGAACCGGAATTTACAACTTCTTCCATAGCATCAATGATGTACTCATAATGTTCCTTTTTAATAAATGTATTTTTTGATTCTTTTTTTATTTTCAAAAAATTTACAGAATCTTTTTGAACAGATTTAATAATATGAGGCGTAATATACTTTCCTCTATTTGCAATGATGGCTGCTAAATTGGCCATTTGAATTGGAGAAACCAATAACTCACCTTGTCCAATACTAAGCGAGTAAATATTTGAAAATTTCCATCTATTTCTTCCATATAAGTCATTAAAGTAATTTTTATCAGGAAGAAATCCTTTGGATGCTGAATATAATTCCAAATTTATTTTACTACCTAAACCAAATTTTAATACGTAATCATTCCAAGTATCTAAGCCTATTCCTGAATCAACATATGTGTTTTGATCTAGATTTTGATTGATAATTTTTCTAAATAGTCTATAAAAATAGTTGTTAGAAGATAATACAATTGCTTTTTTTAAATCATAAAAACCTGCCGGTGCTAAGTCGCCTATTGTAGTGTTATTTATATAATACTTATAATTTGGATCTATGACACCTTCTTCTAATGCAATAAGTGATTGAATTAATTTAAACATAGATCCTGGTGGATACACTGCAGATATAGATCTATTAAAAAGAGGTTTTAAAGTATCTCTTTGTAAAAAATTAAAATTTTTAGAATATAATCTTCCTGTTAATATTTTAGGGTCATATGAAGGAGAAGATGCTATAGCTAATATTTCTCCAGTAGAAGGCTCAATCGCAACTACACTACCTATTTTATTAAATAATAATTTTTCTATATATAATTGTAAATCCGTATCTAAAGTGGATATTATATCCCTCCCCTTTTTTACAATAATATTGTCTTTTGTACCATTATAATCTCCTATCGACTCTCCTTTTACATTATTTATTTTGTAAACGTAGCCCTTACTTCCTCTTAAAATATTTTCATAAGACTTTTCAATACCAGAAATACCAACATAGTCGCCAGCAGAATAATAATTAAGGCTATCTTTTTCTAATTCTTTAGCGTTAATTTCTCCAATATAACCAAGAGTATGTGACAGGATGTTATTTGGATATTGTCTTATGGTTTTTGCTGAAATAGAAAAACCTGGATATTTTCCAATTTCTTGTTGAATAATATTAAACTCTTCACTGTTTATCCCCTTGTAGAATAAAGAAGGTTTTATTAAAGAGTATTTTTTTGCTTCATCAATTGTTTTTTTAAAAAAATCTTTAGAAATATCAAATAATTTTAGAAAAGATAGAGTGTCTTTAAAATCAATATCCTTAGGGATCACATAAAGATCATATATTGGTTGGTTTGCAACAATAATTTTTTTATTTCTATCTAAAACAATCCCTCTAGATGGGAAAATAATATTTTCTTGAACTATATTTTTTTCAGCTAACAATTTAAAATCTGAGGTAAATAATTGTAGCTGTAATAATCTAAATATAAAAATTGATGTAATTATAAAAAGTAAAATAAATAATATTCTTTGTTTAAAACCAATCATATTTTGTTTCAGATGAAAGTAGAAGGAACTGTAAAATTAAAATAAGAATAAAATTAAGAAAAGCTGATAATAATATTTTTAATATCAAGAAAAGAATAAAAATACCTGAACTTAATTCAAATATGTATATAAAAGAATTAAAAATAAATATCAAAGGAAAAGAATAAAAGAAAAATGACTGAATACCCAATTCATAACTATTATAAAATTTATTTGAACTAATTCTATCAAATGGAAAATAAAAAGGAATCCAATAATTTCTAACAAACACTACTAATGAAAGCCCTAATGAATATATGCCAAGAGAATCATTAAATATATCTAAAATAAAACCTATAAAAAATGCAAGCGTTAAATCACCAAATGAGTCTTTGGTGTAATTGAATAAAATAAAATAAAAAATGATTGGTGAAAACACTATGCCGTTAAAGAAATAGGATTTTTCAAATATTATCACTTGAAGAAAAAAAACGATAAAAAAAGATACTATTTTACTTTTCATTGTTTAACTCTAATAGTTTTTGCTCTTGTTTCATCTTATTTTCTACTATATATACATTATAAATAGAATAAAAATTTTCTATTGGATATGACTTAATATCTAGAAAATTTGAATTGGAATTTTTTTCAACTTTTTTAACAACTGAAATAGGAATCCTTTCAGGAAAAATGGATTCAAAAGATGAGGTAAATACAGTGTCTCCCTTATTAACATTTAAATGCTTGGGAACATATAAAACATTTAATGTTTCAGGACTAACACCAAGCCAGCTAACTGAAGAAATAATTTTAGATCCACCAATAGATGAAGGTATCATTAATTTAGAACTTAAGAGAGAATGCCCAACAGAAAAATTTGCAGATACACTATGGATTTTTCCTATAACACCATTAAAACCAATTACACCTTGATCAACTTTCACCCCGTCTAGTTCACCTTTATTTATAGTAAAGTGATTATTTCTTTTGTAAACTGAATTATTGATTATTTTAGCATTTATTACATTGTAGCTATCATAATTTGAATTATTAATTGAATCTTGATAATTGTATTGACTTCTGTTTTTTTGAAGGAGTTTTTTTTTTAAAAAAAAATTTTCTTTCATAATTTCATTATTTATCTGATTCAAAGTAAAATAGCTCATTATTGATGCCCGTGTTTGAAAAAATGTTCCAACAACATAATTCGAGGAGTTAAAAAAAGAAGAATTGTAATAAGGATTATTATTATAAATTGAGATAAAAGAAATTACTACTAGAAAAAAAAAATAAAAATCATATTTATTTTTAGCCAAAATCCTAATTAATATTTGCATAAAATATTTAATTAATTAAAACGGGCTTGTAAGACTCAAGATTTCTTAATGCCATTCCAGTTCCTCTAACAACGGCCTTTAAAGGATCTTCCGCAACATGAACTTGTAATTTTGTTTTTAATGCTAATCTCTTATCCAACCCCCTAAGCAATGCTCCGCCTCCAGTTAAGTATATACCATTATCATAAATATCTGCAGATAATTCAGGTGGTGCATTTTCTAAAGCTTTCAATACAGCTTCTTCAATTTTTGATATAGATTTATCCATAGCAAAGCCAATTTCAGAATAAGATATCTTAACAACTTTAGGAATTCCTGTAATTAGATCTCTTCCACGAATATCAAGATCATCAGGTGCATCCTTTAACTCAGTCATCGCTGAACCAACTTCTATTTTGATAGTTTCTGCAGATCTTTCACCTATAAGTAAATTATGTTGTCTTTTCATATAGTCTATTATATCAGCAGTAAAACTATCACCTGCAGTTCTAATAGATTGATCCGTTACGATACCTGATAAGGCAATTATTGCAATTTCTGTAGTTCCACCTCCTATATCTATAATCATCGAACCAAATGGTTTTTCAATTTCTATACCTATTCCTATAGCAGCAGCTATAGGTTCTTGTATCATATATACTTCTTTAGCCCCAGCATGTTCTGCAGAATCTCTTACTGCACGTTTTTCAACTTCTGTTATTCCTGATGGAATACATATAACCATTCTATGTGACACAGGAAAAAATCTTTTATTATTATCAATCATTTTAATCATACCTCTTATCATATGTTCTGCAGCATGGAAGTCAGCAATTACACCATCTTTTAATGGTCTAATAGTTTTGATATTTTCATGAGTTTTCTCATGCATTTGCATTGCCTCGGAGCCTATGGCTATTACTTTATTGGTAAGTCTATCAATGGCTATAATAGATGGTTCATCAACTACAATGTTACCATTGTGAATAACTAGTGTATTTGCTGTACCTAAGTCAATTGCTAAGTCGCTAGTAAAGTAATCTAAAAAACCCATCATAAAGCAAAAATAATTAATGTTTTAGAGTAAAAAGGGTTAGCAATTTAACATTATGAGAAAATAAATCCTAAAAATTAGGAACAAAAATAAGATTTATGAAATTAGCGATAAGATAAAACTTAATGATAAAAATGTCTTAGGCCTGTAAAAAACATAGCTATTTTTTTATCATTACAAGCTTGTATTGACAAATTATCTTTAACTGATCCTCCAGGCTGAACTATAGTTGAAATACCAACATTTGATGCAATTTCAACGCAATCTGGAAAAGGAAAAAAAGCATCTGAAGCCATAGAAGAGCCATTAACATCAAATTTAAATTGTTGAGCTTTCCCTATAGCAAACTTTAAAGCATCTATTCTTGAGGTTTGTCCTATACCGCTTGAAATCATTTGTTTATTTTTCACCAACACAATTGCATTTGACTTAGAGTGCTTAACAATTTTATTTGCAAATTCTAAATCTTCAATTTGAGCAACATTGGCATTAGTATTTGTAACTAAATTCCAGTTTTTTGAATTATTTTCAATGTTATCACAATCTTGTTGTATGACACCATTTAAAATATTTCTATAAGATAAATTTTGGATATTTGTTATTTTCTGATGAAGAATAATTCTATTTTTCTTTGATTTTAAAACATCTAGAGCTTGTTTGTCAAATTCAGGAGCAATTAAAATTTCAAAAAATAATTTATCTACTTCTAAAGAAGTTTTGTAATCAATTTTCGTGTTTGAAATTAATACACCTCCAAAAGCAGATAGAGGATCCGCTTGTAAAGCTAAAAGATAAGAGGATAGTGAATCTTTTGATGATGCAATTCCACATGCATTATTATGTTTAATAATGGCAAAGGTAGGATCACTAAATTCTGATATTAACTTAATCGCTGAGTCTACATCAAGAAGATTATTATATGATAAATCTTTACCATTTAATTTATTAAAAATTTTATCTAAATCTCCTTTAAAAAGGGCTTTTTGATGAGGGTTTTCCCCATATCTTAAATTGGAATACACACCGCATTTTAAACCAAAATATTCATCAATATCTTTATCATATTGAGAAATTAAATTGAATGCTTCATAAGCTAATTTTTTTCTAAAAGTAATTTCAGATGAAAAATTATTTTTCTTTAAATATTTTGTTACAGAACCATATTGTTTTTTTTGAGATACTATAATAATATCAGAAAAGTTTTTAGCGCCTGCTCTAATTAGAGAAACACCGCCTATATCTATTTTTTCTATTATTTCATTTTCATCATCAGAAGACTTAACGGTTTCTGAAAAGGGATATAGGTCAACGATTACCATATCTATTTTAGGAACTTCGTGTTTTAATATGTCAATTTGATCTTCTTTACTATTATTTCTTGATAAAATCGAAGCAAATATTTTAGGATGTAATGTTTTAACTCTACCTCCTAAAATAGATGGATAGCCCGTAACAGATTCCACTGACTTTACAGGTATATTTAAATTTTTAATATATTTTTCAGTACCTCCGGTTGAAAAGATTTTTATATTGTGTTGAAAAAAAACTTTACATAGTTCGTCCAATCCATCTTTATTAAAAACTGAAATTAGTACAGATGTAATTTTTATATTATTCATTTCTGCAAAAATAAAATTATAATTGATTTAAAATATATTTTTCAATAATTTCAGGATAATATTTATATTCAAGTTTATGTATTTTAGAAGCTAAACTTTTGATAGTTTCTGACTTATCTATGGAAACTTCTTTTTGAAATAACACTTTTCCATCGTCATATTTTTCGTTAACAAGATGAATTGTTATACCTGATTTTGATTCATTAGCTTCTAAAACACTCTTATGAACAAAATCCCCATAATATCCTTTACCCCCAAATTTTGGTAGTAAAGCAGGGTGAATATTTAAAATTTTATTTTTATATACCATAATAATTTCCTTTTCTATAAGATTTAAATATCCAGCCAAAATTAGATGAGTTATTTTTTTTGTTTTTAAAAATGACAATAATTCACTATTGTTTTTTGATTTAGCTTCTACTATTTTATATGAAAAATTCAATTTTTTTGCTCTTTCAATAACATAAGCATTTTTATTATTACAAATAAGAAGTTTAGGGCAAATCATATTGTTGTTCTTAAAAAAATTATAAATGTTTTCTACATTAGTACCACTTCCAGAAGCAAATAGAGCAAGTTTATATTTCATGATTTAGATGTTATTTGTTTTTTCCTAAAAGAAAGAAATAAACCTAAGATCAATAGAAAAAACCCAATCCAAAAAAGATTTATAAATGGTTTTTGAACTGCCTCAATGATAACCCAATTTTTTTGAGTTGTTTGAAATGAGATTTTAAATAATTCGTCATTTGGATTAATTTCTGATAAGTAAACCTTGATTCCTAAATCATCAACTATATCAGGAACTAACCCAACTTTATTATCCTCGATTATATATATTGGTTTTGCTATATATTCCTGATTGTTTGATAGAATTTTTATTTGAGCCTCAGCAACAAATCTATTACTAAATAAACTGTCTTTTTTAGCTTTTATTTTCTGCAGTGATGAAACATAATCATTTAAAAAAAATGTTTCATTTATTTTAACATACATTGAATCTTTTTCTGACCATTTAATCTCTTGGTCAGGGTCAGGATAGGTTCTGACATGGACATATAAGTCTTCAAGTAAATGGCTTTTTACATCAGGAGAAAAAATAATCATATCGGAATTTGAATCAGTTTGAACTTTTGGGAATAAATTAAAGTCTTGTTTTCTTATATCAAATGAGCTGTTTTTTAACTCAAATTTTAAATCGAAGTATGTTGTCTCATTATTATCTATTTCAACTGTATCATTTTCTAATAATTTATATCCATTAATTTCAATATCTTTTTTCAAAATGTATTTATTTATTATTGGTATATATTCTAAATAATTTTCGTTAACAAAGCCATTAAAGTTTTTAATTTTTTTTCTCTTTCCTAAGTATTCAACATCATACTCTCCAACTTTTCTTTTTTCATTAACAAAAATCAACATGTTATCTTGATTCACTTCATCCGGAAATTCGGTGTTCCAAACTAATCCAGTATAATTTTTTGATATAATTGAAGAGTAACCAGAAGAAAATAATATCCCTATAAACATAACAGCCATCCCTATATGAGAAACTGATGCAGAGGAAACTAATTGTTGTTTTCGAAAGAAATGAAGCAAAATGCTGCCATTTGAAAATATGGAAAAAAATGAAGAAGAAATTAAAATCATATAAGAAATTTGTTTTATTGGGTAGACAACTATAATTAAAGAAGAAATAACCATAGTTAACATTAGAGGTCTAAAGAACATTGTAATTTTATTTTTAGATTTTTTAGAATCCCACCATAAGATTTGAGCAATTCCAGATAAAATAGCGATTAATGAAGCAAACCAAATTTGCGCATTCGAATAAAATAATTCCTTTTCAACTGGAGGAGCCATATTTGATATCCCCCCAAACATTTCAATAATACTACTAATAACAGGTATAGAAGTTGGAAAGATTACTTGAAAAGACATCAATAGTAAAGTAAATACACCTAGTAACAACCAAAATTCTGGTGTGTAATTTTCAATTTTATTTTTGGAGTTTGGTAGAATACTCCATCTTTTAGTAAGATAGGCTGTTCCTAATATTACAAATGAAAATAAATATATAAGCAGCTGTCCACTCAAACCTAAATCTGTGAATGAATGGACTGAACTATCACCTAATATCCCACTTCGGGTTAGAAAAGTTGAGTAAAGTATTAGTATAAAACTTAAAATTGATAGAATTAAAGAGGTTGTAATATAATTTTTATTTTTTTGAGCAAGTATTATTGAATGCAAACTTGCAACTAAAAATAACCAAGGCACATACACTGCATTTTCAACAGGATCCCAATTCCAATATCCACCAAAATTTAAAGTTTCATAGGCCCAGTAGGCGCCCATCATAATACCTATTCCTAAAATAATTATGGAGTAGATTACCCATTTTTTTGCTGGTATTATCCAACCTCTAAAATCTGAAAGTCTTAATGATGAAATTGCATATGCAAAAGGAATTAAGCAAATTGAAAAACCTAAAAATAAAGTGGGAGGGTGGATAACCATCCAATAATTTTGTAATAAAGGATTTAAACCAGTTCCATTTTCGGGAATGAAATCAGGATTTAATTGAAAAATTGGCGCAGATACAGCATCCTTTAACATAATAAATGGGGAGCTGCCAATTTTAAAATCAAAAATTGTAATACCTAAAACCATAGAAGTGAGAAATAATTGAGTTAGGCTAATAATTACAAGAACTGAGGTATTCCACTTGCTAATTTTTTTATTAATAAAGATTATTCCAAGTAAAATGTTCCAAAATATCCAAAGCAAAAACGACCCTTCTTGGCCCTCCCAAAAAGATGATATTTTAAAATATAAAGGAAGTTCAATAGAAGAGTGCTGAAAAGCATAATAATATTGGAACAAATCATTTAGTATTAAATAATAAATTAATGATATAGCCAATATTGCAGTTACACCATGTAAATAAAAACTTCTTGAGGCAAATTTAAACCAGCTATCTTGATAGTTTGAAGACTCATGATACAGAAAGCCCAATAAGGATACGAAAGATAAAACAAATGAGGATATTAATAAGAAATGACCTATATCGCCTATTGTATCCATAAAAATTAAATGTTAACCTGATCTTCAGTATATTTTGATGGACACTTTAACAAAATTTCTTTAGCAATAAAGCGTTTCTCTTTATATGATCCAATAACAACAATTTGATCTGACAAAATAAAATCTGGAGGCATTGGTTCACCATAAAAAACATCTTCTTTTGTTCCTTCTTCATCTATCATCTCAAAAGAAAAGCTTAAGTTATCCTCACTTTTTTTAATTCCTATAACTTGATTATCTATATTTTTATTTAATCTTCCAACTACATGAATTGGAGATTTTTTTCCAAAATTATACAAAGACTGCGCGTCAGAAAAAGACACATAAGTACTAGCATCAGCAAAAGTTGAAATAACTATAATTATAGTTATTGAAAGGAAAACAAGATAAATAGGGAATAAATTTTTCATTTGTTTTTATTCATATCATTAATTTTTTTTTCAATTCTATACAAGTAAAGAAATATTCCGATTAAAATAATTAGAGCAACTAAAATAACAACATAAATTTTACCATCTGCCCTAAAAGTATCTGCCATTTCAACCTGAATATTGAGAAAAAAAGATAAAAAATTTATAATCATTTCAATTATCATTTTTTAATACGTTTAACACTAATTTAAGTTTTGAAATCCATATTCCTAAAAAGATAAAGCCTAAAACTGAAGGATAAAAAACCATTCTTAATTGAGAATTCATATCATAAACGTTAAACCCAGGATTACCTCCACTGCCAGGGTGCAAAGAATCTGTCATTCTTGGTAAAATAAAAATTAATGGTATTAACATAGAGAATGCAAATATATTATATACTGAAGATATTTTAGCTTTTTTTATTTCATCTGAAATTGAATTTCTTAATAAAAAATATGAAAGGTAAATAAGTAATGTTATTGCCGATCCATTTAGTTTTGGATCATTAGTCCAAAAAGATCCCCAAGTAAATTTTGCCCAGATCATTCCAGATAAAATACCCAAGAAACCAAAAAAAACAGCAACGCTTGTATACGTATAAGATTTAGTATCATATATTATTTTTTTTCTTGAAATAAAATAAAAAGAATTGATACATGATATCAATAATAAAAAAATCATTGTAAACCACATTGGAACATGAAAATATAGAACCCTAATGGATTCATTAAGTATAGGTAATGCTGGCACATCAAATAAAAAACCTCCTATAAAAGCATATATAAGTAATGAAACTGAAAATAATTTAATATACTTTAAGTTCTTTAGTTCTTCCACAAATAATTAAATAATATATAAGACAAACTCACTGCAATAATATTTATTAAAATCAAAATATAGAAGTCATTTTCTATAACATTCCAGGAAGAATTGATATGTGATACTTTACTAATATCAATTAATATTTTCAAAATTGGAATTATTACAGGAAAACTTAAAACACCTATAATGACTGAATTTCTTTTGACCTGAAAACTTATAGCTGAAATTAATGTCAAACAATTAGATATGCTAAAGGCTCCTAAAAATAGCAATAAAAAAAAATTCTTTGATAGAAAAAGATTTCCTAACAGTAAAGAATAAAATACAATAGCAATAAAAAATAAAATTAAAAGAAAGATAAAATTATAAATTAATTTTGCAACGATTAATTCTGAGGGAGAAAAAAGATAGTAGTAATAATAATTTCTATTATGAGATTCATGAAAGAAACTTTTAGATATTGATGTAATTGAAACAAATAAGATTACTATCCAGAATAAAGAAATCCAAATATCAAATTCATATATTTCACTGAAATCAAAAGTAACATATATAATATATATGGAGGATACCAAATATAAAGCTACAGACAAAAAAAGGTGTTTTAAATTTAGATCAATTTTTAAGTCTTTATAAAGTATATTAAATATTTTCTTTAGCATATTTGTACAAAAATAATACTAAATTAATTATGAACAATTCTAGAAATTTATTTCCTCATAATCATTTTGTTAACTCAGAATTAAGACAAAAATTAATAAAACAAAAGCCTTTACTGATTTGGTTATCCGGTTTATCTGGGTCCGGGAAATCAACTATAGCAAATGCTTTAGAAAAAAAATTATATGAAAATGGTTTTCTTTCTTATTTATTGGATGGAGACAACATTAGGGTTGGTTTAAATAATGATTTAGGATTTTCTGATGAAGACAGAAAAGAAAATATTAGAAGAATAGCAGAAGTTTCTAAATTAATGATTGATGCTGGAATAATTGTAATAACTGCATTTATATCTCCATTTGAAGAAGAAAGAGATTTTGCAAAAAAATTGGTTAAAAAGGAAAATTATTTTCTTGTTCACGTTGATTGTTCAATTGAAAAATGTGAAGAAAGAGATGTTAAAGGTTTATATAAAAAAGTTAGAAAAGGAGAAATAAAAAATTTTACAGGAATAGACTCTCCTTATGAAAACCCTCCAGATCCAAATCTGAAAATAAATACAGAAAATGAAATGGTAGAAGAATCAGCTGACAAGATTTTTTCAGTTATCCTAGAAAAAATTAAGATATAATGAATCATCATGAAATGATAAAAATTGCTTCTGAAGCTGCCTTAATAGCAGGAGAAGAAATAATGAATATATATAATGACTCAAAGATCATAGACTTTGAAAATAAGAAAGATAATTCACCTCTCACCAAAGCCGATAAGGCTTCAAATAGTGTAATTAGTAAAATTTTAAAAAAAACTAAAATTGAAATAATCAGTGAAGAAAAAAAAATTACAAAATATGATAAAAGAAAAAAATGGAAATATTATTGGTTAATTGATCCTCTAGATGGCACTAAAGAATTTATTAAAAAAAATGGTGAATTTACTGTAAATATTGCTTTAATTAAAAACAATCTCCCATATATAGGGATTGTTTATTGCCCAACCTTTAAAACCCTTTATTGGAATGATCCTAAAACTGGGAGTTATAAAAAACACATTGATAATATTGTAAAATTAAAAAAAAGAAAAGAATTAAATTTTAAAGATTCTAACCTAAGGGTGGTAACTTCAAGATCTCATATGAATAAGGAAACTGAAGGTTTTTTAACAAAATTAAATAACCCAAAAATTGTACCAGTGGGAAGTTCTTTAAAGATATTATTTCTGGCTGAAAATAAAGCAGATATTTATCCGAGATATGGGCCTACAATGGAATGGGACACGGCAGCAGCTCATGCTATAGCAAATGGGTCAAATGTCAAATTATTTAATACAAATTATGAAAGTGAAATATCATATAATAAAAAAAATTTATTAAATCCTTTTTTTGTTGCATACCCATAAGACTAAACTCTCCAAAAAAAAATACTATCTCATCATATTAATTATGGTAATATTTTTTTTGATTTCATTTATAACAAATATAATAGGTCCTCTTATCCCTGAGATAATTCAAAGTTTTAGTTTAAGTTTAAGTGCTGCAGCGATACTGCCATTTTCTTTTTTTATAGCATATGGTTTGTTTTCCATTCCAAGTGGTTATTTAATTGAAGTTTATGGTGAAAAAAAAATTATAATTTTTGGTTTATTTGTATCCCTGACAGGGTCAATGTTTTTTTCATTATATACCAACTATGTTTCGGGTATTATATCTTTATTATTAATAGGGACAGGAATGTCAATATTACAAGTTGCTATTAATCCATTATTAAGATCAACAACTAATGCTGAAAATTTTGCTTTTTTTTCAATTATGGGTCAGTTTTTTTTTGGATTAGCTTCATTTTTTAGTCCTATTTTTTATGTAGAAATTTCAAATAATAATTTAATTAATTTATTATATGACTTTAGTCCAAAATGGATAGCTATATATTGGACATTTAGCATAATATCTCTAATGCTTATTTTCATAATAAGTATCTCTAGATTTCCAAAAAAAAATCATAAAGAAGAAAAAATTCAATATGATACATTAAAAAATATTTTAAATAATAAATGGTCTTATATATATTTTTTTGGGATTTTTTTTTATGTTGGAACAGAGCAAGGAATCAATACATGGACGTCTCAATTTCTTTATTCATATCATAATGTAGATCCTCAAAATGAAGGAGCTAAGGTTATCTCATTTTTTTGGGGTAATATGACTATCGGAACATTAATAGGGCTTGTTTTAATTAAATTATTTGACTCTAGAAAATTGTTAATCTTTTTATCTAGTATGTCTATTTTAATATTAAGTTTTGGGTTATTTGGAGAAAAACGGATAGCTATAATAGCAATTCCAACTTTAGGTTTGTCTATTTCTAGTATGTGGTCAATTATTATTGCATTAGCACTAAATTCTTTTAAAAAAAACCACGGCACAGTATCTGGTATTATGATGACCGGAATTGCAGGGGGAGCAATATATCCATTTATTATAGGTTTTTTAGGAGATTTTTATGAACTTAAATTAGGTTTGATGATATTATATATATCATTATTATATATCCTATTTTTAGGATGGATATCAAAACCTAAAGTTCTAAATAAAAAAGTTAATTTGAATTGGTTAAACTCTATTATATCTTTGAAAAAGTCTAATTAAATATTATGCTAGATCAAATAAATAATTACAAGAAAGAAATAGAAAAATTAGAAATAAACAATTCTAGTGAGCTAGAAGATTTTAGAGTAAGGTTTATTAGTAAAAAAAGTGTAATTAACAATTTATTTCAAAAATTCAAAACAATACCAAAAAAAGAAAAAGGCAAAATAGGAAATGAAATAAATATTCTAAAAAATGTTGCAAAAAATAAATTAAGTAAAGCTTCAATCCAATTAAAAAATGATGGGAATGTAAAAAATAATTTTGAAGATTTAAGCTTGCCTCCACTAACAGAAGACCTAGGAAGCCTTCATCCAATAAGAATAATAAGAAATAAAATAAGCAGTATTTTTGGTGAAATTGGTTTTTCAATTGAAGATGGCCCGGAGATTGAAAAAGACTGGTATAATTTTACAGCATTAAATTTCCCTGAAAACCACCCCGCAAGAGAGATGCAAGACACATTTTTTATAGAAAAAGATCCTGATGTTGTTTTAAGAACACATACTTCTAATGTTCAAATTAGATTAATGGAACAAAAAAAACCTCCAATAAGAGTACTAATACCAGGTAGAGTATATAGAAATGAAACAGTATCATCTAAATCTCACTGTTTTTTTCATCAAGTTGAAGGGTTATATGTAAATGAAGGGGTTAGCTTTAAAGATTTAAAAGACACCTTATATTATTTTGCTAAAGAAATGTTTGGAGACAAAACAAAAGTTAGATTTAGACCATCTTATTTTCCATTTACAGAACCAAGTGCTGAGATGGATATTTCATGGAAATCAGGTTGGTTAGAAATTTTAGGCTCAGGAATGGTAGACCCTAACGTTCTAGAAAATTGTGGGCTTGATTCAAAAAAATATTCTGGATTTGCATTTGGTATGGGAATTGAGAGAATTGCAATGTTAAAATATCAAATTGATGACTTAAGATTATTTTCCAAAAATGATATTCGCTTTCTTAAACAATTCAGAGGGGCTAATTAGTTAAATTACATGAACTATATTCATTATCAATAGTTATAAAAATCTCTGATTTAGTAATTTCAAACCAATTATCAAGTATATCAGATTGTTTTCTGTTTAAAGCAAAAGTTCTAAATCTCTGATAATCTTCCTTTAAGTTCCCCAAATGTGGCAAAATTTTATTCTTATAAAATAATATTCGTAATGCTTGAGTACCATCATCCATTCTAAATTGCATAGGAGGTGAAATTGAACCTACTTTCATTGTGTCAATTGTAAAGAAAATAACTGGATCAAGTTCATCAACTAAAATTTTTTCTCCCCCAGAAGCATCCGTAAAATAACCACCAAATGATGAAGTAAATTTATCATCAGAAACCTTTCTTGCTAATTCTTCAAATGATATTGAGTCCATAACTGCTAAATTTTTTAAACTATCCAAATCTTTCTTACTATTAATAATGTCAAAATCAGAAATCTTCGGTTTAGTTAATATATGTCTAGTATCATACATATTTCCTCTTTTTTCAATTAGTTCAATTAAATGAAAACCAAATTTAGTTTCTATAGGCATAGAAATTTCACCCGGATTTAGTTTTAGAGAAGCTTCTTCATATTCTGGCTGTAACACACCCCTGCCAACAAAGCCAATTCTACCTCCTCTTTTTGCACTTTCATAATCCTCACTATTTAAAGTTGCAAGAATTTCAAAACTTTCACCTGAAATAAGTTTATTTCTAATATCAATTAATTTTAACCTTGCTTTTTCTTTTTGATCATCTCCAACATTAATTATTTTAACTATTTGCGACACTTGTACCTGGGTAGAAAAATAAGGGATACTGTCTTTAGGTATGCTATTAAAAAAATTACGAACTTCTTCAGGACTTACAGATATTGCAGATAAAATTTCGCTTCGCATTTTATTCGCAACTAGCTGTTGTTTAATATCATCAAATAATTCATTTTTAAATTCTGAAATTGTTTTATTATAATAATTTTCTATTTCTTCTTCTGAACCCACCTGATTAATAATTATGTTCATTCTTGAATTCAACTCTTGATTTACTTCATTATCTTCAACTATAACAGAATCAATTTCAGCTTTTGCTACTAGAAGTTTATTAGTAATTAAATTTTTTAAAACAGCACATTTTGTGTTTCCAGATAACCTTTGACCTCTTGATAACACATCCAAATATGTGCTTTCTAGTTCAGATTTTAAGACAATATAATCATCAATTTTTGATATAATCTTATCAATAACCACTCCGGATGATTCTTCTTGAGCATGACAAGGAAGAAATGATAATACAAAGAAAATAAAGCTAATATATTTCATATTCAACTTGATCAATAAATTTTAAATAAATACTATCCTGCAATTTATTTAATAATTCTTTTTTTCTATCATTTAATAGAATTGCTTTTATAATATCATATTCAAAAGAAATGGGAGATATATCCCCGGGTTTTTTGTAATCTATTATTTTTATAAAATAATAAAAACTATCGTCTTGGTTCTCTAAAAATTTATTATTGATCAAATAAGAAAAGCCTTGATCTAACTCAATAAACGGGATGTTAACAATTAAATCATCAAAATCTAGCCAAATTGAATCATCTAAAAAATACTGATCAGCAAATTTAAATGAATAAGATTTAATATCATTAATATCTGATTCAGGATATCTTTTTAATAAATTTTTAAAATCAACAATTGCAGGTGCTCCTAAAGGAATTTTTGTATATAAACATCTAACAATTTTTGATCCTAATATAAAATCCTTTACATTTTCATCGTAATATTTAGTAATCTCAATATCAGAAATTATAAAATTAAGATTATTGGATAACAATTCATTTTCATATTGATATAAAATCAAATCATCTTCATATTTTTTAAGTTTTTTATCAATGAAATTTCTATTATTTACATTATTATATGCATGAATCAAAATAATTTCATTTTTTATCCAATCATTTATTTGTTTAGATATAAATTTCGCACTATCATAATCAGCTTCAGAGCGAATAAGATCATCTAAGTATAAAAACTTATCTTCAACTTTCGCAACTGGATTAGATGTTATTTTCTCTTTGTTTTTATAATCAATTTTGCAAGAAATTAATACTAAAAAAAATATGTAGTAATTAAGTTTCATTTTATGATACTTTTATTGTTAATATAGTTATATCATCATTATATGATTTGTTTCCCTTAAAATGATTAAGATCATTTAGTATTTTTTCATTTATATTTTCGCCATTTATTTTAGAAGATAAAACAAAACTTTCTAACCTTTCTTCTCCATAATACTCATCAAAATCATTTTGGGCTTCTAACAATCCGTCAGTATAACATAATAATAAACAATTATTTTTATATTTAATTTTATGAGAAGTAAATTTAGGTAGCTCATTAAAAACGCCAATTAAAGTTGTCCCTTTATCTAAATGGACCAATTTATCATCAGACTTTAAAATTGGAGCAGGATGCCCACAGTTAACATAACTGATTGTTTTTTTATTGATATCAAACTTAGCAATAAAAAAACTTACAAATCTATCACCCGATTCTTTACTTTTAATCTGAAAATTTAATTCGCTAACTATATCATTCAAATTCTCAGTGTATCGTAATAAGGTTCGCAAAGAAGCTTGAAAATTTGACATTAGTAAAGCTGCTGGCATTCCTTTACCCGAAACATCCGCAATGCATATAATGAACTGGTTTTTATTTAAAGGAATATAATCAAAATAATCTCCACCTAAATCTGAATGAGGATTATAAGTAGAATAAATTTTCAATTTTTTTGAGTTAGGCAATGATTTGGGAATAAGAGCTTCTTGTACTTTTCTGGCAATAAGTTTTTCTTTTTGAAATTTCTCAAAAACTGTTGAAGTAGGCAAATTAAATACATTAACCAAAATTGAAATTAAAGAGTATAATAAAATAAAAACACTAACCACCATAAAATATAGAGATTTTGTAAGATCAAAAATTACTATTCCTGTAATATTTATTTGAAGAAAAATTCTTAAATAAAAAAGTAGAGATATAATAATAAAAAATATGTATAAAATACTTTTCCATTTTTTGTCAAAGCTTATATATGCAATCCACTTCAAATTAAAAGATAAAACAAACGCATATATAACTACAGGAATCCCTAGTATATAATAAAAAGAAGAAGGAAAAAAGACAGATACAAAATCAAATAAAAAAGTGAAAAAAATTAAATATTCGAAAATATTCCACAAGGATTTTGTTAAACTATTTTCATTTTCAAATAAAATAAATCGTTTATAAACAGTAAAAATAATAGACAAATAAGTTAATGAAATTCCAATATTTACATGATTTACAATATTTAATACAGAAACATTTCTAGTAATATAATTTCCAGATAAAAAATAAAATAAAATGATCCAAATAATTCCAACAGGAATAATAGATAATAAAGAAAACTTAAAAGTTTTATTTAAATATACTAATACGTTCTTAGGATTTACAAGTTTAAGTTTCTGATC
>Ga0208764_10000374_pt1 | contig 28449 bp, 25 predicted proteins | sample ETNtaG_18_FD_185762 | JGI IMG/M metagenome (GOLD analysis project Ga0208764, IMG submission 185762) | Marine microbial and viral communities from oxygen minimum zone, Eastern Pacific Ocean - ETNP201302SV91 (SPAdes) (version 2) | ecosystem: Environmental > Aquatic > Marine > Oceanic ... | reverse complement strand
ATGTTACCCATGAGTTAAAAACGCCTATTTCATCGATATCTGGCTATATCGAAACACTTCTTGAAGGTGCTATTAAGGACGAAAATGTAAATATCGATTTTCTTAAAAGGGCACTTGAGAATGTAAAACGATTAGAAGAATTAGTTACGGATCTGGTAGAAATATCCAGAATTGAAACTGGCGAATTACAAATGAATTATGATTATTTCAATATTTATACTTTGCTAAATGATATACATAAAGATGCTAAGCAGAGAAATAGTAATAAAAACACAAAGATTCAACTAGAAGTACCTGATAAAAAATTATTCATTTACGGTGATGAGGGACGGTTAGAACAGGTTATCGATAATTTAATTTCCAATTCAATGAGGTACACAGATCAAGGGCATATTAGAATAAAGGTTTTACGCCGTGATAACGAATTAGTTTTTTCAATTATTGATACAGGTATTGGCATTTCAAGAAAATCAATCGATCGAATTTTTGAGCGTTTTTATCGGGCAGATAAAGCTAGGGATAGAAGAAAAGGAGGAACAGGCTTGGGTCTGGCAATCTCAAAACATATAATTGAGGCCCATGGCTCAAATATATATGTTGATAGTCTTGAAGGAAAAGGGTCTACCTTTTCTTTTGGTATTACAACGATTAGCCCTTAATAATTATCCAATTATTTTTTCACTCTATATCCAATTGAATCAATAGGATTTACGATTGTAGTAGTAATATTTTTTAAATGGCTGCCAATACGCTTAAGATAGCGAGCATATAAAGCTATGGCAGCTGCTTCTGATCCAGATTCGAATTCGAGATCTCCCGCAATTATATTGTTGACTATTCTATCTGATGCCCCAGTTACTTTTTCTTTAATACCTTTCAATAAGTTACGTGCAATTTTTACATCCTGTGTTTTAACGGCATCTATTGTATGATCAAATCGCTCTTTAACTGCTTTTTCAACATCATAGAGATCTTTATGAAGATGTTTCGTATTTAGCGCATCTGGATAATTGATTGCCAAATCAAGAATATTTTTTGAATAATCACCGATTCGTTCAATATCTACGATCATATTTACCAGAACCATTAAACTAGTTATATCATGGGTACTTTGTTCAAGTGAATAATGTGTAATAATTTTTCTACGGACTTCCCGGTGAAAGGAATTTATTTTTTTATCACGATTTTTCAGTTGCTTCAAAACAGAAAGGTTTTCCTGTTTTTTTGATTTCTTTACTGCTTTATTAAACATATTATGCGATAGATCTAACATTTGTAATGATTCATCCCATGCTTGGGAAAGTAGATCTTCTTTACGCCACACGCTTAATAGATCTGTAAATATTGACATAGTTTAACTCCCTAGTATAATAATTATTAATGGTATCCCGAAAAATATGATAAGTAAATAAATGAATGGTAGCACCTTGTTTTTTAACGCCACATTAGCGATCCATTCCGCAAGTTTTATAGGAATATTTCGTAATAATGGATTCAAATATATAATTATTATACCAAAAATATTAAAAAACAGATGACTGAAGGCAGCAACCATTGCAGTTACATTAAGAGTTAATGATGCCAATAGTGCCGTTACTGTTGTTCCAATGTTTGCTCCCAATGTAAACGGATATATTTGTCGAAGCGTCAAGACTCCTGCCCCGGCAAGAGGGATTATTGTAGAAGTTGTAATAGATGAACTCTGCACTAGAATCGTAAGAATTATACCAAAGATAAATGCAGTAATTGCTGAACTGAAAAAATATTGATCAAAAAAGCTCTCCACTTTATTTAAAACCAAGCTTCTTAATATCTTTACAATACCAAAAAGCATAGCAAAAGTTAATAGAACACTAAAAATGATGAGCAGGACATTATTACCAGAACTCAATGTCTCCAAATGGTTCGATCCCCATTTGATTGCTGTTTTTATTGGACTATTAAATATTTCAGCTGTGCTAACCTTACCAAATAGCATATTTCCTAGACCTGTAGCGCTTTTTTCCAAAATCCCAAATGCCATTTCTAATGGGAATAGTATTATAACTGCCATCACATTAAAAAAATCATGTACTGTTGCGGCTGCAAAAGCACGTTTGAATTCATTACCTCTATTAATATGACCCATTGATACAAGCATATTAGTTATTGTTGTACCTATGTTTGCACCCATGATCATTGGGATGGCACCTGGTAATGTCAATGCGCCAGCACTTACCATCCCAACAATTAGTGAAGTAGTTGTAGATGAACTTTGAAAAATTGCTGTTGAAATAATACCAATAAATAATGCCACGAAGGAATTGCTGGTAGTAGATATAACAGTTCTGGCAAAGTCACCGCCAAGGTATTTGATGCCTATGGAAAGGCCCTTGATTCCTACCAAGAATAAATAAAGTGCGCAAATTACACCAACAATCTTCAGAATAGTATTATATCTATCGTTAGCCAAAATATTAGAATATTAATTGATTATTAATAAAAAGTAATTGAATTAGTTATTCTAGATGTGAATTCTATACTTCTTACAAGATATTATTTCTTATAACCGGTATTTAAAAATCAACAAATTGTAAACAGAATTGGTGTAAAAAGACTGATTAAATTATAAAACTTATTTGGAATTATTTTATTCGTGTGCTTTAATTTTAAAAAGCAATTCGTATTGTTCTTTAGTAAGATTTTCAAACTTTACGCCTTTTATTGTGATTTGGTAATCTTGAAGTTCTTTAAAATAACGTTTAGCTTTCACCTTTTTCTTGTCTGTATAATTTACTCTTTTCAATACGTAACGCATGGTGTTTAAACGGGCGATCATTTTGTTATCACTGTTAATTAAAATCCAAGGAGCATGGTCCGTAGAGGTTTGTTCAAACATTTGTTCCTTGTAGCGAGTATAGAGATGCCAGTGTTCCATTGCTTTTAGATCATTATCCGTAACTTTCCAATATTTTAATTCACTGCTTCGTCTTAAGAAAAATCTATACTTTTGTGTTTCTTGTGATACAGACAAATAAAATTTGAATAATATTAAACCATCATTAATTAATCTTTTTTCCCAATCATTAACATTGTTTATAAAATAGTAGTACTGACTTTTTGAACAGTACCCCATTGTAGGCTGTATAACAGCGCGAGAATACCATGACCGATCAAAGAATACAATTTCCCCGTCATTTGGTAAGTGCTTTTTATAGGTACTAAACCAATTCCTATTTTGTTTACGTGTAGGAACCCCTAATTCGACAACTCTTGTTTTTTTTGGCATCATGTGTTGAATAAATCGCCTAATAGTAGATCCTTTTCCAGCAGCGTCACGGCCCTCAAGTACGATAGCTATCTTTTTCTTCTCTTTAATCATCCATTCCTGCATCTTTAACAATTCCACCTGAAGTCTATATTTTTCTTTAGTATATAATTCAGATGGTAAGTCTTTGTATTCAGTATGGTTATATATTATTAGTGGTGCTTTCATTATTTACCCATTCTACTTGGAACCGCAAAAAAGAGAACCAATCCTAATATTAATGCAAAAAGTCCTTTATAAAAACCCAAATCGTTGGCAATTAGATTCGATTCCTGTAACCAGGATAGGAAAGCAAACATGATTCCAAAGGAGGATAATAATAGCCAGATGATTTTTAATAATCCCATCTGGATAAAGTATCAGGAAAAATTATTATACTGAAATAAACAAATTATTAACAGAATCGCTTGAAATGGAATCCTAGCTTTGCCAGGGACCAGTGATTGCTAAGGTTAACCCTGGTAATTGAATATTAACAAAAAGTATGGACCCATCTGGCGAAAAGATCGATCCCGCAAATTCTTTACTGTTCAAAGCATTCCTAGCTAGTTTATATGGTGCGCCATCTGGACTGACACCAATTAAATAATCCGTTCCACGACCGTCTTCACATATAATCAAATCGCCCCATGGCGCAATGGTCAGGTTATCACACATATCCATAACATCGCTATCTTGCGGTTCTAAAAAAAGCTCTAGCTTTCCTGGTTTCTCTGCTTCGTTTGATTGGCCTTCAAAGGGGCTGATGTGATAAACAAATAATTGCCCCAGTTTCTTTTTTCCACCTGTAGTACAAGTAAAATATACTTTACCATTATTATACCACATGCCTTCACTGCGAGCAAAAATAGCCGATCCAGCTTCATAACCTCTAAATCTTAGATCATTTTCAGGATTATCCGTGTCTTGCAGTGTAATCCATTCAATATCATATAATTCTTTTTTCAAAACAGTGGTTTCTTTCCAATTTCTTGTATCCATTGATGCTTTATATTTAAAGACCATAGCCTGTAAAACGCCGCCTTTATGTAATGCACCTTTAACCGTTGGCTTAAAGCGATAAATAAGACCGTTGCTTTCATCTTCTGTCTGGTAAGCAATACCAGACCTTGGATCAATAGCTACTGCTTCATGTGTAAAACGACCCATTCCTTTGATAGGAACTGGTTTGGTCAGCCCAGGATTTTCAGTCGCCGGTACTTCAAAATTATATCCATGGTCTTTCTTCCAATCTTCTCCAGCTTGCATTTCCGTTTCTTCACAGCTTATCCAACTATTCCATGGCGTTGGTCCACCGCTACAGTTTATAGTAGTACCTGCCAAGCTAAGGAATTGACGGACAACCTGTTTCCTTATTGGGTCATAAATGATTGTGGTAGTTCCTCCTTGACCGGGAATTCCATTATAACCGGTATCGTATATTAGATTCTTTTCAACCTTGGATAATAATTCAAGCTTCGAACCAAATGGACCACGTCTAAGGTGCGCTTCGCCACCAAGTTCGTGATTTCTAATGATAATAAGATTACCATTTGAGCCATTAAAAACAGCCATGCCGTCATGTGCTGCAGGTACAAGTAGACCATCGTCCATTGTCTCTCCGTATTCTGAAAAAATTGTATAAGAGAATCCTTTTGGTAAGTCAAGAATACCATTGGGGTCTTTTAGAAGAGGTCCATAGCCATGACCTTTAGTTTGTTCGAGAAGGGTATTTAAATTTGCTGCTTTTCCTAACACATGACCAAATCCGGCAAACGCTAAAGAAAAGGATCCAAATTGTTTAAGAAAATGGCGACGGTTAACCATGTTTAGTTGCGCAGGGGCTTCCCTGTCTTAAGCATAAAACGAATCCGCTCTTGCGAAAGTTTTTCCCCGGCCAGCGATACAAAAGCCTCTCTTTCAATATCTAGGAGGTATTGTTCATCGACTGCTTTTGTGAGCCCTGCTTTATCTCCGCCTGTAAGTACGTACGCTAATTTATTTGCAATAAATTCATCATGATCCGATATCTTTCCCTGAACTTTAAATCCTTTTAGAGCTGCAGCCATTGCAGTTCTGCCACCAGCGCCAGGGAGCTTAAGATCGTCTCTATATTTGGGTGGTTTATATTCACCAACCATTTCAAGAGCTTTTTGTTTGGCTGCCCAAATGCGGTGATCATTATTAAGTATTATTGTATCCGTTTTTAAGAGATAACCCAAATGTTTCGCTTCTTCGGCACTCGTTGCTACCTTGGCAAATCCGATTGTTTCAAATGCCTTCTGAGTAATTTGGAATGTGTTGATTCTTCCACCTGTTCCAGAATTATCCATTAGATTAAGCAACAGACGCAAATTCCCACCTGCACCAGGAATCAAGCCAACGCCAACCTCTACAGCACCAATATATAACTCACCAAGGGCAACCCTGTGTGCAGCTGGTGCTACAAGTTCAAATCCGCCACCCAAAGCTAGATGAAATGGTGCAGCTACGATAGGTGCCTTACTGAAACGGACTCGCTGGGTTACATCTTGCAGTATTTTGGTTCTGGCACCTATGGTATCATAATCGTTGTTTTCACAATATTGTATTATCCCGTTTAAGTTTGCTCCAGCGCAGAAGTTTTGTCCCTGGTGTCCGATGACCATAGCCTTATATTTCCCTGCTTCAATAAGGTCTAAACCATCCACAAAAGTTTGTACCATTGATCCATCTATCGGGTTTAATGTAGATTGTAATACAGAGTGAAATTCACAACACAAAACACTATCACCCAAATCGACTAAACTTGCACTCCAGCCACGCTTTACAAGATTACCGGCGGATTTTTGAAGTACCAGGTTTAGCGATTTATCCTTTTGTTGCACTGGTTGCATAGATTTGCTGCCAACTTCAAAATAACTCTTCGTGCCATTTTCTATAGAAAGGAAATTCTTTTGGCCTGATTCGAGCATATCCAGTACCCATTGTGGGACTTTTTTACCGTCATTAGTCATGCGGTTCACTGAAGATTCCACGCCAATAGCATCCCAGGCCTCAAATGGACCTAGTTCCCAACCATAACCCCATTTCATAGCATTATCTACATTGACAATATCATCACTGATTTCTGGAATGCGGTTGGCAGTATATAGAAGGGAGTCTGATGTTATTTCCCAAAAAAATTTACCTGCTTTATCATTACTTGATGCTAGCGCTTTTAGGCGCTCACCAACACTTTGACGATCCTTGGCCAAACGAAATCCGTCGAATCTTACTCGTTTCTGTGGTCCGTATTCCCCGGTCTTGAGATCTACAGATAGAATGCCATCTTCTGTTTTTTTATAAAAACCCGCCTTTGTTTTTTGGCCTAGCCGGCCAGAATCAATTAATATTTTGAGGATTTCAGGAGCTTGTAATATATCCCGCGCTTCATCATCAGGTAGATTATTATAACTGGTAGCTGAAACGCTTGCATGTACATCTAAGCCGACTATATCAGTCGTACGAAAAACTCCACTTTTAGGGCGGCCAACAATTGTCCCGGTCAATTTATCAACTTCCTCACAAGTGAGGCCCATTTCTATAGCTAGTCTAACTGCATTATTGCCTCCATGTACACCAATACGGTTACCAACGAAATTTGGCGTATCCTTGCCGTGTACAATTCCTTTACCAAGAATATTTTCTCCAAAAGAAGCCATTTTATTATAAATATCATCGGATGTATTTGGGCCCTTAACTAATTCTAACAAACGCATATATCTGGGCGGGTTGAAAAAGTGGGTAATAAGAAATCTTTTCTTTACTTCATCTGACATAACTTTAGTCAAATCTGCTAATGGTATGCCTGATGTGTTTGAGCTTACTATTGCCGTATCTTTTAAATAGTCCATTATATTGTTATAGACTTTGTGTTTTATTTCAAGATTCTCGGCAACTGCTTCTAATATCCAATCGACCTCTTTTATTTTTTCTAGATGTTGATCATAATTGCATGCTTCGATTAACTCTATATTTTTTGGTTTATATAAAGGAGCTGGTTTTAGTGATTTAAGGAGTCCTACACCTTTTTCAGCAAGTTCCTGCGATATATCAAATAAACAGGATGGTATGCCAGCGTTAGCTAGATGCCCAGCAATCTGAGCGCCCATAGTACCCGCTCCTAAAACCGCAACTTTTTCAATATTATTACTCATTAGATTATCCTCGGATTAATATTAAGAAAATTTCGTGATGTAGTTGTACATGACCCAGAAGTGTGCTGCGCTGCCAAGCAATACAAATAAATGGAATATTTCGTGTGCGCCAACAACGTTCGGTATTGGATTTGGTTTTTTTAGGCTATGTATGATCGCCCCAATAGTATAGAAAAATCCGCCAATAAAAATCCAGACCAACGCACCTATTTGCAGAGTTTGGATCATGGGCCAAATAGCGATTACTGACAACCAACCCATAAAAATATAAAATGTTACTGAGAACCAGTCCGACAGATTTTTCCAAAAAATCTTTAGTAGAATGCCAAAGATGGCCAAACTCCAGATCATCCCTAATAAACTCCAACCCCAAACTCCGCGTAAAGGAATAAGACATACAGGAGTATAAGTTGAAGCGATGAGCACATGAATCATGGCGTGATCTATCGTTTGAAGCCATTTTACATATTTTGGAGCAACAGGAAGCCAATGGTAAATTGCACTTGCTGTATATAAAAGAAACATTCCAGAACCGAAAACAGAAAACGCTACAATATGCCAGGGTTTAATGGGGTCAATAGATTCACGGATCAACAGAATCAAGGCCAATATGGCAAGTACTGCACCGATAGCATGGGATACAGCACTGAATGGTTCTTTAATTTTCATACCAAGTTATCTTCCAATGATTGTGGCAATTCCCTGGCCGGTACCAATACACATGGTTGCCAGACCCAGATGTGAATCTTGCTGTTCCATTACATTGATTAGGGTTGTTGTAATACGCGCTCCTGAACAACCTAAAGGGTGTCCCAAGGCAATTGCCCCACCGTTAAGGTTTATCTTATTTATATCCCAATTGCCTTCATTGATGCAATATAGTGACTGGGCCGCGAACGCTTCATTTAATTCGATGGTTTCTACATCATTCATTTTTACGCCCGCCTTATGCAGGGCTTTTTCGGTTGCTGGAATTGGCCCCATACCAAATAATTTCCAATCGACACCTGCTACAGCTCGACTCACAATTTCCGCCCTTGTTTTTAATCCGCGCTTTTCGGCAAAAGAATCACTGGTAAGTAATAGAGCCGCTGCGCCAATTGAAAAGGGACTACTGGTAGCAGCTGTTATGGTACCATTTTCAATAAATGCTGGATTTAAGCTCTTGATTTTATCAATATCTGGTTCTCGGGGTCCTTCATCTTTGTCAATAGTACATTCACCATATTTATCGATAGGAACCAATTCATTATCAAATTTCCCATCTGCTATTGCAGTCAAAGATTTTTTATGGGAATTGATGGCAAACTCTTCCTGTTCTTCCCGGGAAATATTTCCCTTTTCTGCTAATATCTCAGCGCCTTCACCCATGCCAATGTAGTATTCCTGTTCTGCAAGCTCAGGGTGGAAATCAGGGGCGAAGCCACCTTGCGGTACAGAGAACATGTCTTCCACGCCAGCAGCAATACCAACATCAATGTCACCACTTTCAATGGCAGTAGAGATTTGATGCAACGCATCCATGGAAGAGCCACAGAACCTATTAACAACTTTCCCCGCTGTTGTTAATGGTAAACCGGCTAACATGGCAACACTGCGGCCAATCAGCATCCCCTGAGGGCCTTCAGGAAAAGCACAGCCAACAACTACATCTTCCACCTCTTCATTCTTTATTTCTTTGTTTCTTTCTAATAGACCTATAATAACTTGCGCTGTAATGTCATCAGGTCGCATGCCAATCATTTCGCCATTTTTAGTGCTAATCGGCGATCGAACACCATCAATTATTACTGATTTATTGCTCATGTTTTTCTCCTAATATGGATAGCTTTTTTTGGAATATGCATATGCTGCAATTTCTCTTTTTAAACCAATAGTATTTGTTGGCAAATACATTCGTGAACGAAACATATTAAGGTTTTCATGAATCAATGTTGATAAATCACCATTATAAATTCCTTTTAATGCCGTTTCAGCGAGTTGCATCATTCGCTGTGCCACTTCTGCCACAAATATTTTCGCAACAGCTTCAACACTTGAGGGAGCTGCTGGATCTCCAAGAATTTTCTTTGCTCGCAAAACAGTACTTTCAGCTACATAGATATCTATGAAAATATTAGCCAAAATATCAGCAATCTGTTGCTGGTGCTTTAGATCTTGGCCGAATGCGCAGATACCTTCATTCAGTAAGAATAGGGCGAGTCTTTTGCTAGTTTCAACTACATTGCTTTCAGCAAGCAAGGTTTCGTTATCTGTCTCTAGTTTACCATTATTCATATATTGTTCGATTTCCCTAATTGCGCCTTGAATGGGGAGTTCTTCCATTAGTGCCTTTTTCATTATGTAACCGGTGATAATTTGTCTATTTATTTCGTTTGTACCTTCCCAGATGCGGTCGATCCGGCAATCACGGTATAACCTTGCCATGGTGTATTCTTCTATGAATCCATAGCCACCCATCATTTGTAATCCGCTATCAATGACCCTGCCATTCAGTTCACTACAATACACCTTGGCCATGGAGCTTTCAATAGCATATTTTTCCATGGCCTCCCCCATCATGATATAATAGTTGGGATCTGTCTTATCAAGCTCATCAACAGCATCCTGGATCATGCCGACCGTTCTGTAGGTCATACAGTCAGCGGAAAATGTCTCAACGACCATATCGGCAACTTTTCCAATAGTAGTATCAAAGTGCGCAATGGCCTTACCAAATTGACGTCTTTCCAGAATATAATCAATAGAGGCACTTGTAGTTAATTTTGCACCGCCGAGCAATGAGGCAGACATCTTAAAACGGCCCATATTCAATACATTAAAGGCTATGTGGTGTCCTTTGCCGACTTCGTAAAGAAGGTTTTCAACCGGAACCTTAGCATTTTGAAAAATCAACGGCGTTGTTGATGATCCCCTCATCCCCATTTTATCATACTCAGGACCCTGTGTAAACCCAGGTGTATCTCTTTCAACAATAAAGGCAGTAAATTTTTCACCATCTACTTTTGCAAACACAGTATAGACATCTGCCCAGCCCCCATTGGTAATGAAGACCTTTTCACCATTTAAAATGTAATGCTTTCCATCATCAGAAAGTACAGCAGTCGTTTTTGCAGAGAGCGCATCTGACCCTGCTGATGGTTCAGTTAGACCGTAAGCACCAATACATGTACCATCAATCAATCTTGGTAAATATTTTTCTTTTTGCGCAGGAGTGCCAAACCACACAATTGGTAATGATCCGATACCTAAATTTGTCGACCAGGTGACAACAAAAGATGAGCATTCAGAATAAGAGGATGCTTCGGCAACTATTGCTCCTGTTATTTTATCTAATTCCATACCACCATATTCTTCTGGAACAGTAATACCAAGCAATCCAAGCTCAGCAATTTTTTTTAATAAGCTAAAGGTCAAGTCTTTGTCTTTTTTTTCTAATTCTTCCTTAACCGGAGCGATGTGTTCTTTACAAAAACCTCGAACCATTTCTTGGATTTCACGTTGTTCCTCTGTGAAATCTTCCCGGGTAAAAATATTTGTATCGGTTATAGGTGTAATTAAAAATCTCCCGCCAGTTTGAGTAGTTTTTATTGGTTGTTCCATATCCAAAATTCTCCCTATTGTTTTTTTAATAGTCCTGAAAGAATGAAATCTGTTAGTGTGTTAAAATATTCTCTGGCACTGACACCGTGATCATCAAAAAGAGTAAACCAATTGATTGTTTCAATATTCATCATAATTGATAGAGCAGCAATGCGGGTGTCCAGGTTCTTGAATTCACCTGATTTTTTACCATTGGAAATTATTGATTCAATAACATCTAAAAAGGCGCCATATACTTTTTGTAGTTTTTTGCGAAAATCATTGTCCTTTTGCGCCATAGACCAAAATTCAGTCAAAGCTTTAAATGGCTCGGGATCCTTTTCATATTCATCAATAAAATAGCTAAATATTTTTTTCAGCTGGAGAGAAGCTTTCTGGTCTTTTTCCAAGATTTTGCTAACCATATCACTATAGCGTAATACCCAGTAGTTTACAAGATCGAGATAAATATCTTTTTTGCTATTATAATACCAATAGATTGCACCCTTGCTCATTTTTGAATATTTCACCACATCATCCATACGGCTATTCTCATATCCATGCTGGGTGATTACTTCCATGGCAGCATCTAAAATTTGGTTTTTTCTTAAATCTTGTTTTATAACATCCATAAACTAGACCGACTGGTCGGTCTAGTTTAGTTTACATACTATATTTTAACAAGTAAATAAATGGTCTGTTATTGTCCCGGGCGTGCTACAAATAATTGTATTTTATTGTTATTTAACTGGATATTTTATGATTTATCAATGGGGTTAAATAAAATAGGATGTGAATATGCTTGAGATATGGCGTACTATTATAATATTTATTCTAATCTTGCCGATTAAAATATATCAGATTGTAATCTCACCATTATTTCCAGGATCCTGCCGGTTTGATCCTACATGCTCTTATTATATGATTAAAGCGCTAAAAATTTGGGGGCCATTTAAAGGCTTGTGGCTAGGAATAAAGCGTATCAGCAAATGTCATCCGTGGGGTGATTTTGGTTACGATCCGGTCCCTGAGAGAGAAGAGAGGATTTAAATTAATGCTCTAAAAATTAGGACCTTGAATGTGCGTTTTAGTTATATTATCTGTCAGAAAATTGAATGCTTCTGACACAGAATCACAAAACTGAAAAAGATTCAAATCATTTTTTGATATAACACCTTTATCAACCAAATAATCCCAATTAATCACATTGTTCCAAAATTCGCTGTCATACAGTACGATAGGAATCTTTTTTCGCAGCTTTTTGCATTGAATTAACGTAAGTGATTCCATTAATTCATCCATGGTACCGTAACCTCCAGGCCAAATGACCATAGCTTTTGCTTGATATAAAAACCAAAATTTACGCATAAAGAAATAATGAAAAATGAGCCCTAGATCCCTTGGTATATATTGATTCAACTTTTGTTCTTTAGGTAGTGTTATGCCTAGACCAAGGGTGAGTCCTTTTGCTTCCTTAGCACCCCTGTTCGCAGCCTCCATTATTCCAGGTCCGCCTCCAGATGTAACTATAAATCGTCTTTTCTGATTTTTTAATCCCTTGCTCCATTTCGTTAGTTTAAATGCTAATGCCCGCGCGGCTTCATAATAACTGCTCATTTCCAAGTCGCGTTTCAGCTCAGTCAACTTAGTATCAGAAATATTTTTTGACTTATTAGCAAGGGCATTCTTTGCTTGGGATCTTGACTTTAATCTTGCTGATCCAAAAAATACAATGGTGTCCTTGATATTATTTTTTCTTAAGCGTTGAAAAGGACCAAAGTATTCTGAGAGAATTCTAATAGTTCTTCCATCAGGACTATTCAAAAAATCATTATCGGTATAAAATCTGTCTTTATTCATTTGTATCCTTTTTTTCATGAAATTTACAGATGAAATATCATCAATAATCGCAAAACGTAATTATTCCTAGAGTTGATTCACCCTTATCAAGACTGTATTTTAGGATATGCAATTTTATCATATTATTATCCTTATGTTAATATTATCCTGCACGAAGCCGCCAACTCCACTTGCACCAACTCCTACAAAATTATCTCACCCATCGCTGGATATTTCATCTCCATTATCAAGGGGCATGCTCACACAATACGATGTTTGGGAGTTTTTAAAAGAAGAACCAAAAGAAACCGAAGTATTTGGAATCTTAGGATTACCCGATTCTGTCTGGGTAGCTGAATCTCAACAATACAAGGTATTCTATTATTTTATAGAATTGCTTGATGATTATAATTCTGTGGAAATAGATATTACTTCAAAAAAGGTAAATGGATTTGAGTGGGACTAGAATAACTATAGGTGATTAATAAATGAACATAGAATTAAAAGGAAAAAGAGCCCTCGTATGCGGTAGTACGCAGGGTATAGGTAAAGCAGCTGCTCTACAATTAGCTGCGTGTGGCGCTTCTATAGTATTAGCGGCGAGAAATGAGGATAGTTTACAATTGGTAATAAATGAATTGGATATCAATGATAAACAAACTCATAGCTTTATCTGTGCAGATTTTGATTCCCCTGATATTCTTATCAATAAAGTAACAGATTTTGTAAATGAAAATACCCCCATTCACATTTTGGTAAATAATTCAGGTGGACCAGCGCCAGGTTCGGTTTTGGATTCTGTTCCTGAAGAATATATAGAAAGCTTCAGCAGACATTTAATAAATAATCACAATCTGGCAAAGGCATTAATACCTGGAATGAAAGCAGAATCTTACGGGCGAATAATAAATATTATTTCCACTTCAGTTAAACAGCCGATCCCTGATTTGGGTGTTTCAAATACAATTCGCAGTGCTGTAGCCAATTGGGCAAAAACTCTGGCAACAGAAGTGGGTAGATTTGGAATAACTGTAAATAATATATTGCCTGGTTTTACTGATACCGCTCGATTACGATCTTTGATAAAAAATATTGCACAAGAAAAAGGCCAAAGCATCGCTGAAGTTACCAAGGCAATGAAAGATTCTACCCCAGCAGGCAGGTTTGCTAATGCTGATGAAACTGCATCTGCCGTTGTTTTTTTAGCTGCTCCCCAGGCGGCTTACATTAATGGTATTAACTTACCTGTTGATGGTGGGCGGACACAATCATTATAGGATTGAATAGGTAAACAATGCACTTGAATCATTTCAGAACAGTAATGATAAGTGTTTTCATTATTTTTTCCTGTCAAGATGATCAAAGAGCCTTCCATTTCGAATCGTATGTGGCAGATACCCATAATGATGTCCTTGGTCGTGTTCTTAATGGCGATGATATTTTAATTAGGTCGAATAAAGGTCATACAGATTTGCCCCGTCTGCGGGATGGAGGTATTGACCTGGAAGTATTTGTAATTTGGGTTAATCCCAATGAGTATGTACCCGTTGGTTCATATGATCAAGCGAATAAAATGATTGATGCGCTGGAAGATATATGTATCCGCGCACCTGACAAAATTGCCATCCCGATGACTTTTGATGATTTATTAGTAAATGATGCCCAAGGAAAAATATCCGCAATGGTAGGTTTAGAGGGTGGACACCCCCTGGAAAATAGTCTGGATAAATTGCAGTATTTTTATGATCGTGGGATGCGGTATTTAGGAATCACTTGGAATAATTCAACTGACTGGGCAACATCAGCGAAAGATGAGGCATCGGGGAAATTATTACCATTTAAAGGACTGACCGAATTTGGAAAAAATGTTATCAAGAAATGTGATGAACTTGGCGTAATTGTAGATGTATCCCATTGTGGCGAAAAAACATTTTATGATATTCTTGAAACAACTGCCCATCCCATCATAGCATCCCACTCTTCTGTATATAATATTTGTCCCCATTTCCGAAACTTAAATGATGCACAACTATTGGCCATCAAAGAAAATGGAGGTGTCGTATTCGTTAATTTTTATCCTGCATATATTGATAGTACATTCGAAAAACGCGCCAATCAGGTACGGAAAAAACACCAACCTGCACTGGATTCCTTAAAGGTTCTTTATAATGAAGAAAGCGATGATTACTGGTATAAGAGTCAGGATATCATTAATAAAGATCTTTCTGCGGTCGCACCATCATTGGACCAATTAATTGATCACATCGATTATATTGTGAACTTGATTGGCCCTGATCATGTAGGTCTTGGTTCTGATTTTGATGGTGTACCGGTATTGCCAAGGGGAATTGAGGACTGTTCAAAAACACCTGCTATAACGAAGAGATTATTTGAAAGAGGGTACACAAAAGAAAATATTAGAAAAATACTTGGGGAGAACTTTAAACGTGTCTTCCGGCAAGTGGTTGGATAATTGGTATGAATAATATATTCCCTTTTATTAAACTCAAGCCCTAAATGACTTTCAATGCATTCAAACTAGCGCCATCAATTTTATCTGCTGATTTTGGTGATTTACGTACTGCCTTAGACCATTGTAAAGATGGTGGCGCGCACTGGATTCACATTGATGTGATGGATAATCAGTTCGTGCCTAATCTCACAATTGGCCCGCCTGTTGTACGGTCTTTGAGAGCATATACGGAAAAGTTTTTGGATGTACATATGATGGTGATTGAGCCAGAAAAGCTTGTGGAACCATTTGCTCGTGCTGGTGCAGATGGAATTACCTTTCATATTGAAGCAGCAGATGACCCACCTGCAGTCATTGATTTAATTAAATCAAATGACAAACAAGTTGGTATATCTCTTAAACCAGGAACGCCTCTCAGCACAATAGAACCTTACCTTGATCAAGTTGATTTGGTACTTATCATGAGCGTGGATCCTGGCTTCGGTGGACAAGGTTATCTGCCAGAGTCTACAGCAAGGATTGCGGAACTGAGAGGAAGACTGGACGAGCTTTGTCTTGATCGAGTGATTATTGAGGTAGATGGTGGTGTAAAATTAAACAATGCCAGAGAAATAATTTCTGCTGGTGGCGATGTCCTTGTAGCGGGCTCAGCAGTTTTTGGTGTTCAAGACCCTATTCAAAGAATAAAAGACTTCTATACTGTTTAACCCCTGAATTAACAATGCCTAACTTTAAAGATATTAGTTCTTTTTCAGAATGGGCGGGGGATGATAAAGATCAATTTGCACTGGCTGTCGTTAAAGGTTTAATAATGGACACAGTTCGAAATGCAGACTCAGGTCATACTGGTGGTCCAATGTCCTCTGCAGATTTCGCCTATATATTATTCGCGGAATATTTGAATTTTGATCCAAAAAATTCTGAGTGGTTCAAGCGTGATCGTTTTGTCCTCTCGGCTGGTCACGAATCAGCATTACTTTATGTTTTATTAACATTGATTGGTTGGTTAAAGATCGATGATCTACGAAGGTTTAGACAGTTGCATAGTAAAACGCCGGGTCATCCAGAAGTTGAATTAAATGGTGTTGAAGCCACTACTGGACCACTTGGCCAAGGAGTGGGTATGGGTATTGGTATGGCAGTTGCGGAATCAAAATTACGTTCAATGTTTTCACACCACATTAAAAATGCTGATGATCTTATTGGTCATTTTAATTATATCCTGGCCAGTGATGGTGATTTGCAGGAACCAGTTTCCATTGGTGCAGCTGCATTGGCCGGACACTGGGGATTATCAAGAGTAATAATATTTTATGATTCTAATAAAGCACAAATTTCTGGAAATACACAGCGGTCCGATTCTGCTGATTATGGGACCATTTTTGAAGGGTACGGTTGGCATGTTCAGCGCATCAATGGGCATGATCACAAACAGATCAGGTCAGCGATAGAAAAAGCGCAGGTAGTAAATCGACCAAGCATTATAATTGGCGAAACAACAATGGCCTATGGGACGGCTGAAATGGAAGGTGATCATGAAACTCATGGCGCACCCTTACCGCAGGAAGAAATTGATGCGACAAAACAAAAATTGGGTCTACCAAATGAAAAATTCTATTTACCTGCTGAAGTAATTAACTATTTTCAGCATCGTTTTGATTTATTAAGTAATAAAGTTAAGGCTTTGGATAAGAATGTTGAGACCGCAAGGCTCAATAAAGATGTTGACAAATTATGGCGGCTATGTATAGCAGATGAATTACCAGAGCTTGAATTGCCTGAATTTGAAAAAGGCACAGTATTAGCGACACGCAAGGCTTTTGGTGCTACATTAGACTTCTTTGCAACACAGCTTCCTAATTTGATTGGTGGTTCAGCTGATTTGGAACCATCAAACTATACTGGGAATTTTGCGGCTAATTATGGAGATTTCCTTAAGGACAATCGAAGCGGTAGGAATCTTGCTTTTGGAGTACGTGAGTTTCCAATGGCAGCTATAATGAATGGTATTGCACTGCATGGCGGTTTAATACCATTTGGAGGTACTTTTCTTGTGTTTGCTGATTACGAACGGCCAGCGCTACGTTTGGCAGCGATTCAACATTTACAAGTAATTCACGAATTTACTCATGACTCATTCTATGTTGGTGAAGATGGCCCTACGCACCAGCCTGTGGAGCATGCCATGGGCCTACGGTCCATTCCAAATTTTAACGTTTTTCGACCAGCTAATGCTCAGGAAACGGCTGCCTGCTTTCAACTCGCCTTGCAAACAACACAAACCCCAAGTGCTTTATTACTTACAAGGCAGGGAGTCCCTGTAGGCACATTGCAGATGGACACAATTGTTTCCGGTGTGCAAAAAGGGGCTTATATTATTAAAGATGCTTCAGAGCACCCAGAATTGATCTTTCTCGCAACTGGTTCTGAGGTTAGTCTTGCCTTGGAAGTAGCAGATTTAATGAATGATAAACATATCCGGGTAGTAAGTATGCCCTGTCTGGAAATATTCGACCAGCAATCGACTGAATATAAATCTCAAATATTACCTAAACGGGGCTGTATGAAAATTTCAATTGAGGCTGGCATAACCCGTGGTTGGGAAAAATACATTAGTTCAAATGGGTTGGCCATTGGTATTGATCATTTTGGTGCATCAGCTCCATACAAAGATTTAGCCAAGGAATTTGGTTTTACTGCCAGTCAAATTGAAAAAAAAGTTAGAGATCATTTAGCAGCATTGTTATGAAAATACATCTAGCTACGGATCATGCTGGTCTGAAACTGAAAAACTCAATCAAGGCGTATCTTACTAAAGAGGGTTATGATGTTATGGATCACGGGGCCCATGATCATGATCCACTTGATGACTATCCAGATTTTATTTTTCCTTGCGCCAAAGCTGTGGCTGGGGAAATTGGTAGTCGTGGGATAATTCTTGGAGGGTCGGGTCAAGGAGAGGCAATGGCTGCAAATAGAATTAAAGGTGTACGTGCTGCAGTGTATTATAATGGTCCTGAAAAGATTGTAAAACTATCCCGAGAACACAACGATGCTAATGTTCTGTCTCTTGGCGCACGTTTCATGACTGCAAAAGAAATGTACGATGTTATCGATCTGTGGCTTAATGAACCATTTGCGGGAGGTCGCCATCAGCAGCGGATTGATAAACTAGATAAGTAGATGAATGATCATGTATGGTTCATTTTAACAGCAAATTGAAAAAGTAGGTTCTTTAAGATAAAAAATATTATTAATGTCCTAGAAAATACTCATTAATTAGTCGGACAACTTTTCAATATTGTGTTTTTTTAACATAGATGGCCAAACTTGCTATAGTACTGCAGTTTTATGCGTTCTACTCTGTTATATTCTAAATTATAAATATCACAGCTGTCGAATGGCTTTGCATAGATATGTAAGCTAATTGCAGAGTCATTAGACGGATTTTCTACAGAGTGAATATCAGCTGGTCCATCCAAATAATTAGGACCGCCCAATACTTTTTCTACCCTTTTAATTAAGAGAGGATTATTAGACTTTTGTTCATAATTACAAATTTTAAGCGTACCACTTTGAACTCTAGCCCAGCATTTTTCACCTTCATGACCATGAATAGGAGCAGCTTGCCCTGCAGGCCAGCAAATAACTAATATTTCGAAGTCCCGTTCCTTATGTACAAGATTCCGCGTATAAAACCCATCATTAAAATGACAATATTTTTCCAACTTTTCTCTAGGGATGTCTAAGTCAGTCAGGTAAGAAGAGACTTCCGCTACTGGGAAATTTTGTTCTGCAAACATTTTTAACTTTTTTATTAGCGATTTCATTAAATATATGTTTTCATGATAGTTTTAACATTGGCCATTTCTTATTGATTATTAACTAATTTCAGGTTAGTTCATTTAATCATATTTAGAAAGTATTCAGCTTGTCTTCTAAAATCTACTGAAATTTAAATTGCAATAATGCAATAATAGAAAAGTAAAAAATTTACAGTTTGATTTATTACTTTTCAATAGACTCTCGAATAAAATTACATGAATTACGGATTTGTAATAGATAATCGATTGTGTATCGGCTGTCATGCCTGTACTGTGGCCTGTAAAAGCGAACATGATATTCCAATAGGTGTGAATCGTACTCATGTGAAGTACATTGAAAAAGGTAAGTTTCCAAATAACACTCGGGAATTTTCTGTTCATCGTTGCAATCATTGTTCCAATGCACCTTGTGTGGAAATTTGCCCGACCACTGCTCTTTACACCCGCGCAGATGGTATCGTGGATTTTGATAATGACCGTTGCATTGGCTGTAAATCTTGCATGCAGGCTTGTCCCTATGATGCCCTTTATATTGATCCTGATACTCATACGGCATCAAAGTGCAATTACTGTGCCCATCGCCTTGATGGTGGATATGAGCCGGCCTGCGTAATTGTTTGCCCTGTAGAAGCTATTGTATCGGGTGATCTTGATGATCACGATTCCAAGATTTCCCAGTTGGTGACGAAGGAAGTGACTATGACTCGCAAACCAGAAAAGTTGACCAATCCCAATTTGTATTATATAAATAGTTCTACAGAAATGCTGGATCCAAACGCTACAGCTCAGGAAGGAAAATATTTATGGTCAGAGCAATCATCAGGTGTGGGGCATTTTGCAAAATATGCTGAAGAACGTGTTGCTGATTCAAACACAGAAAACCTGCTTATTCAGTTAGCAATGGAAACTTCATCCCAAACTGGAAAGCCTATTGACCAACGAGCAATTGATAATGTAGCGCAAGAAATTAAACAGGATTTAGACACTCAGGAAGTCCGTCGTGTGTACGATAGTCCAAGCAAAGGTGTACTCTGGGGCTGGGAAGTCACGACCTATGTCTTGACCAAGGCCATTGCCACGGGGACCTTTCTTATGATGGCTGTGTGGACCTGGTTGAATAATGGTTTTGAACCAAAATTGGAAATGTATTGTCTGCTCACATCTTTGGTATTTATGGGTATTACTGGTGCATTGTTAGTTAAAGATTTGGACAGACCGGACCGATTTCTTTATGTATTGTTACGCCCCCAATGGAAATCTTGGTTGGTCCGTGGTGCGTATATCATTACGGGGTTTGGTGGTGTGATTACAATAAAAATATTCGATTATTATTTTTCGTGGGGATTCTACTGGCTGCTTTTCCCCGGGGTTGTACTGGCTATACTGGGTGCGGTCTACACAGCATTCCTGTTTGGCCAGGCAAAGGGTCGAGACTTTTGGCAATCAACTGGACTTTCTGCCGTGCACATGCTGGTTCATTCGGTCATGGCTGGCTCGGCTACAATGCTAGTGATTGCGCCAGAAGCATCTGCATGGATGGCGAATATTCTTCTTTGGGGAATTATTCTGAATATGTGCATTATAGGAAAAGAAATTTTAATGCCCTACAATACTCCTGACACAAAGAAAGCGATTCAACTCATGACAAAAGGGTATTATTCCAAAATGTTTATGACTGGTATTATTATCGGTAATGTATTTCCTATTATTATGCTAATTGTTTTGAATGGAAGTATAATATTTGCTGCAAGTGGATTGGCAATATTTGGAATCTTTTTAACTGAATTTGTACGCATCCGCGTACCGCAAATGATACCATTGAGTTAAGTATGAAACGCAGTTGGATAGAAACATTTTCAGAATCATTAGGGATTATACCTAACATTTCAGATCGGCCTGATTGGTCCGAAGAATATGCTATGGAAGGACCACGGGAACTATACAAATATCCGGACCCCAGCGATTGGGATGACTTTACAGAGTTGGATCCACAGGCTTGGCCGGAAAAAAAGGACCGTCATTATTCGATCGTGCCTACCACATGCTTTAATTGTGAATCAGCTTGTGGTCTGCTGGCATATATTGATAAAGAGTCTAATGAAGTACAAAAGTTTGAAGGTAATCCACACCATCCGGGCAGTCGCGGGCGAAACTGTGCCAAGGGACCTGCCACCATTAATCAGATCAATGATACGGAACGGATTCTTTATCCCTTGAAGCGTGTCGGTGATAGAGGTGAAGGTAAATGGGAACGCATATCCTGGGATCAGGCATTGGATGAGATTTCGGAAAAGATCGCTGCATCTATTCGCAAACGTAAAGATGGAGTTGTGTACCATGTGGGCCGACCCGGCCATGAAGGCTATGCAGAACGTGTACTGAAAGCATGGGGGGTAGACGGCCACAATTCTCATACCAATATTTGTTCTGCCGGTGCCCGGACTGGTTATGCAATTTGGCATAAATATGACCGACCCAGCCCCGATCACACCAATGCGAAAGTGATTTTGCTTGCGTCATCTCATTTGGAAACGGGACATTATTTTAATCCCCATGCCCAACGGATCATGGAAGGCATGATGAAAGGTGCAAAGCTCATCGTCATGGATCCGCGGTTATCCAATACTGCTTCAATGGCGGATGAATGGATGCCCACTTATCCAGGAAGTGAAGCGGCTGTGTTTATGACAATTGCCAAGATCATCCTCGATGAAAAACTGTATGACCGCCGTTATATGGAAAACTGGGTGAACTGGGATGAGTATCTCAAGAATCTTCATCCGGAAGATCCAGTTGATTTTGACCAATTCATTAAACGTTTGAGCGAAGAATGGATGGATTACACACCAGAATTTGCGGCGCAAGAAGCCCAAATTGATCCTGAGCAAATTGTTCGAGTTGCACATTTAGTTGGTAATGCTGGAAGTAAACTTTCAACTCATGTCTGGCGTGGCGCCTCCATCGGAAATTTAGGCGGCTGGCAGGTGTCTCGCACCCTGCATTTGCTGAACGTACTTACTGGCTCTGTGGGCACGGAAGGGGGGACTTCACCAAGTGCATGGAATAAATTCCATCCGGAATTCTTTGATTCACCACCGGGACCCGATGCCTGGAATGAACTGAACTGGCCGAGGGAATACACATTGGCGCATTACGAGATGAGCCAGATTTTGCCTCATCTGTTGAAGGATAGTCGAGGTTCTCTGGATGTGTATTTTACTCGTGTTTTTAATCCGGTATGGACCTATCCTGATGGTTTTACTTGGATTGAGATGTTGTCTGATAAAGAAAAAATTGGGTGCCACGTAGCCCTCACACCTACTTGGAACGAGACAGCATTTTTTGCTGATTATGTGCTGCCGATGGGCCATGCTTCAGAGCGCCATGACATTAATTCCTATGAGACCCAGGCCGGTATGTGGATTGCCTTTCGTCAACCTGTATTACGTGAAAAGGCCCGCCGGGATGGCAAAGAAGTAGAATTTACTTATGAAGTCAATCCCGGGGAAGTTTGGGAAGAAGATGAATTCTGGATCGAGCTTTCATGGCGGATCGATAAGAATAATGATCTGGGTATCCGTAAACATTTTATGAGTCCATACCGAGATGGTGAAAAGATCAATATAGACGAATATTATCAATATATTTTTCAACATACCAATGGTCTACCGGCAGCAGCAGAAAAAGAAGGGCTATCTGCATTAGAATACATGAGGAAATATGGAGCTTTTCTGATAGATGATAACATTTATCGAAATAATGAAAAAGAATTAACAAAATTGGAAGGCATCGTTCAGCCGAATGGGCAAATTAAAAAAGATGATAAGGTAATTGGCATACAAATTGACGGAAAGAATTATGGAGGTTTCCCAACCCCATCCAAACGGCAGGAATTGTATTCGCAAACTATGATTGATTTTGGCTATCCGGAGCACGCCACACCAGGATATAGAATAAAGAGCCACATTCATTTGAGTAAGATGGATCAGGAAAAAAATGAATGTGTGCTTCTACCAAATTTCAGGCTACCCACACACATTCATTCCCGATCCGCAAATGCCAAATGGCTTGCTGAGATCGCCCATCGAAATCCAATTTGGGTTCATACCAATGATGCGAAACGCCTGAGGGTGGAAAATGGTGATTTACTTAAAATTACCACGGAGATTGGATGGTTCGTGGATAAAGTCTGGGTGACAGAGGCCATTAAGCCTGGGGTTGTGGCCTGCTCGCATCATATCGGTCGCTGGCGCCGCCAGCAGGATGAGGGGAATCGTTACATGACCAATACTGTATGTATACAGAATGTGGGCGAGGGTAAGTGGAAAATGGAAACAATCAAAGGGGTTGAATCCTGGGAAACAGATGATCCTGATACCAACCGGGTTTGGTGGCGAGACGGCGGTGTGCATCAGAATATTACCCATGCGCCTAATCCAGATCCTATCTCGGGGGCCCATTGCTGGTTGCAGAAAGTGAGCATTTCCAAACCAGAACCAGATGAGAAATACGGTGATGTCTATGTAGATACCAATAAATCTTTCGAACATTTCAAAAAATGGAATGAATGGGCAAAAGAACGGGAAACGCATCACAATGGATTGCGTCGACCGCTTTGGATGGCTCGACCCTTAAATCCACAGTTAGAAAATTATTATTTATAAGTAATGTTCCTTCTATCAAATAAAGTAATTACTGAGATCCTTTATTGGATTACTCGTAAAAAGTGGCTCATTATTTCCTTCATCTTAAGTATCACTTTATTTTATTTGCCATCCCCAGAAGGATTGTCCCCTGAGGGGCACCGTACACTGATTATCGTTTTAATAGTGTTAATCTTGATTATTAGCGAATCAATTCCCCTTCCTGCTGTGGCCATCCTGATCTTAATAATGGAGGTAATTCTTGGAGTGGATACAGCAGATGGAGTGGCATCATCCTTTATGAATGATGCCGTATTTTTTATCATGGGCTCACTGATGCTTGCGGTTTCAATTGTACATCAGGGTTTAGATAAAAGATTGGCTCTTGGCATAATTAATCTCACAGGAAATAAAACTTGGAGAATTGTACTCGGATTTGTAGCCATTTCAGCGTTTCTTTCTTCTTTTATAGGGGAACATACAGTTGCGGCAATGATGCTGCCCGTAGCGCTTTCCCTGATACGCAATACAGGACAAGATCCAGGGAAGGCAACACGTTTATCAACTCTATTATTATTTTCTATCGCTTATGGTTGTGCTATGGGATCCATTGGTACACCTTCAGGAGGAGGGAGAAATGTAATTATGATTGGTTACTTATCAGATTTTGGATTGGCAAATATATCTTACTTAAAATGGATGGTATTTGCTTACCCCATGCTCTTGTTAGAAATACCCCTTGCGACATTGGTCCTTTGGTTCACTTTCACACCCAAGCAAAAGATTATGGACTCTGCTGTTCGAAAACTAAAAGTACACGTGGCCAAGTCTGGTAAATTAACAGGAAACCAGATCATGGCGATTTTTGTATTTTTATTGGTTTTTTTTGGTTGGGTTTTCTTGAGCCCTATTATCGGTCTTGGAATTGTTGCATTGACTGGTGTGTTCTTTTATCTTGCTTTTGGGCTCATCGAATGGAAAGAGATCAACCGTAACACCAATTGGGGAGTGATTCTATTGTTTGGTGCGGCGATTTCACTGGGAATCCAAATGAAGGAAACAGGTGCTGCCCTATGGGTAGCAGAAAAGACACTTATTACTTTAGAATTAATTTTCCAAGATGTGACTATAGTTCGTTGGTTTATTTCAGTTGTCCTTACAGGTATTCTAACAAATTTGCTGAGCAACGCTGCTACAGTTGCAGTTTTGGGCCCAATTGTATTGGACATGGGTGGTGATCCTTTAATTATCGGTATTTCGACCTCGATCGCTTCCGCTTTTTCCTATTTAACAATTGTAGCTTCACCTACCTGCATGATTATACATTCTACAGGTTTAGTCACTTCCAGCGACTATTTGAAAGCAGGGTGGAAACTGTTCCTCATATCTATTGTACTGCTGTTCATGGTTTCATATTTTTATTGGCCGTTGCTAATATGAAAATTCTAATTGCAGTTAGTAGTAAAGAATATTCTGGTCCGACATTAAGCGTTGGAATGAATATTGCCCGTGCATTCAAGGCGCCTACAACGATTGTAGACGTGGGTGAGAAAATCAATGAATTCAGTACGAAAGATGTCGGAATGGCCCATGAACGCATAGAAAATTGGGATTTTGATCGCCCAGGCGTTGATGTGTTGGAATGGGCTTTTGATTATCTTGCGGATAAAAATTTTATTGAAAGTAATGATATTGAAGCTGGTTTTCCAAAAAACACTTTAATTGATACTGGAGAAAACCGTAGTGAGGTTTATTTAAAGGGTACTATCTGTGAAAATGTCAATCTAATACTTAGAAATGGTGATATAATTGGGGAACTAAAGGATGAAGTTCAAAAATATAATTATGATGTCACCATAATCGGCGGTAGTCAGAAGCGGCGGATGGCCCATGATTTTATACAATATATTGATAGCTCTATTTTTGTGGTGAATAAATATAATTTGAATCAAAAATATAAAATATTAATTGCAGTTGATGATTCTCCTAATACGCGCAAAGCGATAAAATACGGTATACGTGTATCGCAGGCTTTCAACGTTCCGGTAGAAATGATAACTGTCAGTAAAAATAATGAATTTGGTGATGGTTATACTACTGCGGCCAATTGGGCCAAGAAAATTTTGCGTCGTTCAAACATTTCGTTTGGACATCAATATTTAGTAGGAGATCCTGTACAGGTGATTAATGAAATAGCCGGTGAAAATCATATACTTGTAATGGGTTCTTCAACACAAAATCCATTATTGAAGTTCTTCAAAGGAAGCAAACCGTTGAATGTTATGGAGACTTGCAAGTGTCCTATTTTAATCGTTAAATGATGAAAATGAGGTAGAATAGATCATGTTTCAAGAAGTTACAATTACCATTTTATTAATCTTATTTGTAGTCGTTATTACGATACCTCCCTTTGTTTTGTTGTTACTGTATTTTAAGGACAAAAATCAGAAGCAGCATTCGGTGCTACGTAATTTTCCGCTACTTGGACGGATTCGGTATGTTTTTGAAATGCTTGGTCCTGAAATGAGACAGTATATGTTTGATGGCGATAATCAGGGAAAGCCATTTAGCAGGATGAATTTTCAGAATATTGTAGTAGCTGGAAAATATTTAAAGACACTGATAGCTTTTGGTTCAAAACGAGATTTCAAATTACCTGGGCTATACTTAAAAAATTCAATGTTTCCTAAGCTGAAAAATGAAATGTCTGTCGAAATCACCCCACGTATAAAGACCCAACGCTATGTTGGTTCAGAAGGCCTATTTTCAAGAAAGGAACATTTGGAGAGCGTTGATGTATCCCCTTGGACCTTAGAGGATAAAGATGCGATTATTATCGGCCCAGATTGTAAAAATCCCTGGAGAGTGAAAGGACCTCTAGGAATGAGTGCAATGAGTTTTGGATCATTGGGTGGCAATGCTATCAGTGCTATTAGCCTTGGTTTAGGGAATGCAACCGGGTCATGGGTGCATACAGGAGAAGGAGGATTGGCAGATTATCATCTTTTAGGAGGTGGAGATGTTATTATGCAAATTGGGCCAGGACTTTTTGGCGTGAGGGATCAGGGTGGAAATTTTAGTTGGGATAATTTCCGGGAAAAAGCAGCTAATCCTCAAGTGGTCATGTTTGAATTAAAATTGGCGCAGGGAGCCAAAATTCGGGGCGGCCATGTGGAAGGTGCAAAAGTGACCCCTGAAATCGCCAAAATCCGAGGTGTTACACCATGGGAAAGCGTGGATTCTCCAAACCGCCATCATCAATTTCATGATATACCGACATTATTTGATTTCATCGATCAAATGCGACAAGAGAGCGGTAAACCCATTGGGATAAAAATTGTTATGGGCGGTCCATCTTCTGCAGATAAACTGGTAGAATTTATGGCCAAGACAGATCGTGGACCTGATGCAATTACTATAGATGGAGGTGAAGGTGGATCTGGGGCGACTTACCAGGAAATGGCAGATACGATGGGTCTGCCTGTGCATTCGGGTTTAATATACTTGGATAATGCGTTGCATAAATACGGCGTGAGAGATAAGGTTAAAGTATTTGCCAGTGGGAAGCTATTTAGTCCAGATCGTATTGCGATAGCACTTGGTATGGGTGCGGACTTAGTTAATATTGCCCGTGGAATGATGATTTCTGTTGGATGTATAGGTGCACAAAAATGCCATACCAATACCTGCCCAGTGGGTGTTGCTACAACAGATCCAGATCATCAGAAAGCACTAGTTGTTGATGAAAAGCAATGGCGTGTACTTAACTATGTTATCACACTACGTAATGGTCTCAATTCATTAGCAGCAGCAGCAGGATTGACAAATTATACACAATTCAATAGAGATCACGTTGTATATAAAGATGAGTATGGTCGTGTAAAAGGATTATCTGAATTATTCCCTTACCCCACGACTTAAAATTCTGTTAAATGGTACAGTTCATATCGTGTCCACAACACATGGGCGATTTGATTTTTCCACAACCCGAAGGGCATTTTGCTATAGCGACCTTAGTGCCATCATCTTTCGTTATATGTTCATGCTCCAGTGATTCACCACATTTTGCACATTTCATATCAGCGACACCCATACCGCAATGTTCACATTCATATTTTGCCATTATTATTTCCTTCGCTAAATAGTTAGTATTTATCTCATAAAATTTAAGACTGAATTATATAGATTTAGGAAATAAATAAACAATAATAGGAATTATTACTATTTATACTTAATCTTACCTATGCGATATAGTCATAAAAGAGAAGCTATTCAAGAAATTGTATATGGTACAAATTCTCATCCAACCGCTGATTGGATTTTCCAAAAGGCGAAGGTAAAAATCCCCAACATTAGTTTAGGTACAGTTTATCGAAATTTGAAACAATTGGATGATGCAAAATTAATTAATACCATATACGATGGAAATATTGCAAGGTACGATTGGAATAGAGAACCACATGATCATCTGAAATGCAAAATTTGTGGTGATTTGATTGATGTGCAATTATTTGATGAGCAAATTCGTAATACTATAAAGAAACAATATAAGTTTGAGGCCGATGATGTTCTAATGACGATTATCGGTACATGTCATAAGCATAATAAATAAAGGAGAGTATAA
>Ga0208764_10000371_pt1 | contig 28500 bp, 26 predicted proteins | sample ETNtaG_18_FD_185762 | JGI IMG/M metagenome (GOLD analysis project Ga0208764, IMG submission 185762) | Marine microbial and viral communities from oxygen minimum zone, Eastern Pacific Ocean - ETNP201302SV91 (SPAdes) (version 2) | ecosystem: Environmental > Aquatic > Marine > Oceanic ... | reverse complement strand
AGTAGAATAACTCCAAGGACTAACAAGTAAAGGTACATGGTAATGTTCTTTGGGATTAGAAACTCCAAACCTTATTATCACTTCATTTAAAAAAGGTATTTTGGGTAAATTAGGTATATTTTTAAAATAATCACCTACAAAAAAAACAAGTTCATATTGACCTTCTTTAAAATTGTTACCTTCGAGCAAAGCTTCGTCTGAACGGCCGTTGCTATTCAGTATTGTTGAATTAATTTTTTCTTTTTTGTCAGAAACTGCATAAATATCTACTTTAATACCTTTTGCAGGCTTACCGGAAAAAGTGTCTAAGCAATGTGTGGTTAATTTTGTCATAAGATATTATATAAACTAAATAAATATGATCAATAAAATTAATAAATTATCTGAAACTGAATTTATTAAAGTTTTCGCTAATATATTCGAAAATGCAAGATGGATAGCTGAAAAACTGCATAATCAAAAACCATTTTCCAATTTTGAAGAATTGTCTTCAAAAATGATTGGCATTTTTGACACTTCTTCGAAAGAAAAAAAATTAGAAATCCTAAATGCTCATCCAGATTTAGCCGATAAAACCAAAATTGCCTTATTGACTCCGGACTCTAAAAAAGAACAAAATAGAGCTGGTCTTGATCAATGTACAGAAGATGAATTCAACGAATTTAAAAGACTAAATTTAATTTATAAGAAATTTGGTTTTCCATTCATATTAGCTGTTAAAGGTAAGAATAAAAATGAAATTTTAAATAATTTTAGAAAAAGAATTTCTTCTAACAATCAATTAGAATTTGAAGAAGCAATAAAACAAGTAAAAAAAATTGCTAGTTTGCGACTAAATGAAATAGAAAATAAAGATATTTAATATTTAACATCAGTTGGATCGATAGATCTCCACATATACCAGGTAAATACAGTTCGATAACCAGCGTGAAGTTTTGAAATTTTATTTAAAAATTTTTTTGTTGGTGGGTAAGATGTTTTGTAGTTTTTAGAAATTGCTCTAAGTAAACCAATATCTTTAATTGGAAATATATCTTTTCTATTTAAATTAAACATGAGAAACATTTCAGCACTCCAAACACCCAGGCCCTTTAACTTAGTTATATAATTAATAGCCTCTTCATCATTCATTTTTCTAAGTTCTCTAACATTAAAAGATTTATTTTTAAAACTTTTAGCAATATTTTTTAAATATTTAACTTTCTGTCTAGATAAACCTGCACTCTTTAAGGAGCTTGAGGATAATTTTAATACTTTTTTTGGAACAATGCGCTTTCTGCATTTTTTCTCAAACTTAAGCCAAATAGAATCTGCAGCTTTGGTTGAAATTTGTTGTCCAACAATAGTTCTGCATAATGAAAAAAAAGGATCATTTCTAGTAGTTAAAAAACCTTTTTTATATTTTTTAATTATTTTTCTTAGTATTAGATCTTTCTTGGATAATATCCTTTTTGCCCTTCTCCAATAAACTGGAACACGTTTCATTGTTGTCTAGGCAATGTTATTGGTTTTTTCAACTGGTGTCCTCTCACAAAGATTATGGCTGACGAAATTACAATTAAACCAGCTCCTGATAAAGTATAGATGCTTGGAATTTCATTAAAAATATAAAATCCAAAAAATATTGCAAAAACAAGCGATAAGTATTTTAAAGGTGTTGTAAGTGAAACTTCCGCTAGCTGATAAGATTTTGTAAGTAATAAATTGGCTACGCTTCCAAAAAGACCTATTAAAATTAATAAGCTTAAGTCATAAATTGTTGGCATTAACCATCCCCCAAAAGGTAAAGTAAAAAGACCAAAAATTGCAGAACAGAGTGAAAAGTAAAATGCAATTAAATAAACTGGTTCACCGGCTAAAGTTAACTTACGTATAAAAATAGATACTCCGGCAAAACCTAAAGTAAATATTACCGGATAAATATAATAAAAATTTAAATTATCAAAACCTGGTTTAGAAATTATTATTACTCCTATAAAACCAAGTCCTACTGCTATCCAGCGTTTTAATCTTATTTTCTCCCCTAAAAACAAAATTGAAAATATAACAACCCAAATTGGACCAGAAAATGCCAACGACGTAACCTCTGCAAGTTCTAAATTTCTAAGCCCCACAAATATTGCAAACATGGCAATTGCTCCAACAAAAGAGCGATAAAAATGTAATCCTACATATTTCGTTTTGTAAAAATTTTTTAAACGTTTTTTAGGAATTAAAAAAAATATGGGAATCAAACCAAACAATGCTCTTGAAAACATAACCTGTCCTACATCGTACTCATTAGTAATTTTTATTAAAACATCCATAAGTGAAAAAAAGAGAACACTTAGGATCATATATACTCCTCCAAGATGGTTTTGATTTTTGATCATTTTGATATAATCATTTATATTTATCATCAAATTAAAAATTATTATGCAAAAATTTATTGGGGGCATTGGTTGTTTTTGGGATGAAACTGAATATCAAGACGTTCCTGGTATTATTTCAACAGAATGTGGATATTGTGGTGGAAAAAATCCAAAAGTCACTTATGAACAAGTTTGTGGTGGAGATACTGAACATATAGAAGTTGTTAAAGTTACTTTTGATCCTAAAATAATTTCCTATGAAGAGGTAACTAGATTATTTTTCAAAATACATGACCCAACCACTCTTAATCGTCAAGGCCCAAATGTTGGTTATCAGTATAGATCGGAAATTTTTTATAATACTGGAGAAGAAAAAATATCTGCCCAAAAAATATTAGATGAAATGAATAAAAAGCTTAATGGTAAAGTAGTTACGGTTATTAGAAAAGAAAAAAATTATTGCAAGGCAGAGGAATACCATCAAAAGTATTTTGAAAAGAAAAGTAAAAGATGACTTTAGTCTCAACAGATTGGCTTAGCAAAAATTTAAATAAAGTTAAAATTATTGATGCTTCTTGGCATTTAGTTAAAAATCGAAATGGGTTTGAAGAATATAATAAGGAACATATAGAAAATTCGATTTTTTTTGATCTAGATAAAAATTCTAATCAGGGAAAAGATCTACCACATGGTCATTTTCTTCCATCATCAATCGATCATGAAAAAACTATTTCAAAAATGGGAATTTTAAATACCGACAGAATTATTATTTATTGCTGTAGTGATTTAATTTCTAGTTGTCGTGTTTGGTTTCAATTTCTTTATTTTGGACACAACCCAAAATTAGTTTCTGTATTAAATGGAGGAATGAAAAAATGGAAATTAGAAAATAGAAAAGTTACAAATTTAAAAACTAAAATTATTCCTTCCAAGTATAAGGCTAAAGAAAATAAAAATATGCTTAAAGTAAAATCTCAAATTCATGAAAATATATTAAGAAAGGAATTCACCGTACTTGATGGTAGAAGTAAAAATCGATTTTTAGGTTTAGAGTCCGAACCAAGACCAGGAATTAAAAGCGGATCTATTGAAGGATCGAAATCCATGCCACTTAGTGAAATTGTGAACAAAAAAGATAATACATTTTTAGATACAGAAAACTTAAAAGATGTATTTAGTTCAGTTGAAATTAGTAGTAATAGAATTGTAATGAGCTGTGGAAGCTCAGTAACAGCGGCAAGTCTAGCTCTTGCATATTCACTAATAAATGATGATTATATTCCAAAAATATATATTGGAAGTTGGACTGAGTTTGGAAAAAATAAATGAAAAGATCAAAAAAAATAACTGTTTTTATTATAACATTCTTTCTAATAATCGCGCTGATAGTAATTGGACGTTATGCGGTAGGTCTATATTTTAAAAAAAAATTTTCTAAAAGGCCTCCTCCTGGAGTAATTATTGAAATTGTTTCTAATAAAAGTTTTAAACAATCTTTAGAAAGTTATTGCACTTCTTTAAGTAGCAAAACCTCATCTTATAAAATAAAAAAAAATGAATTATTAGAACCAATTAATTTTAACAAAAAAGTAAATAAAGGTGATGTAATTGCTAAACTTTCAACAAAAACTATTATCGCTCCTTTTTCTGGAGTTGTAGGAAAAAGAGGAATTAGCGGAAGTAGTTTAGGATCAGAAAATACTATTATTTTAACTTTGGATGATTCAAAAAAAGTCTTATGTGATTTAAAAATTCCTGAAGTCTATGCGTCAATATTAAAAAAAGATCTTGAACTTAATGCTAAATTTTCAGCTTATAAAAATAAAATTTATAAGGGAAAAATTGCATCTGTCGCTTCACGTGTAGATGCGCAAACAAGATCAATATTAGCCAGAGCAAAAATTAATAATGATGAATCTGAGATTATGCCTGGTTCTCTTCTTGAAATTGAAATTTTTTATAATGAAAAAAATTCTCTAAGCGTACCTGATACCAGCATTATGTATGAAGGTAGTAAAAAATTTATTTACAAAATAATTGAAAATAACATTATTAAAAAAACAGAAATAGAAACTGGAATCCGTCACTTAGGAAATCTTGAAGTTTTAAGTGGCTTAAACGAGGGTGACAAAGTCATCGCAGAAGGTTTAACCAAGGTGAGGCCGGGTATGAAAGTAAAACCAATTATTAAATCAGAATAAAGAACTATCAATGTTTATTACCGATCTTTCAATTCGCAGACCTGTTGTATCAGCAGTTTTTTCAATGATACTAGTGGTTTTTGGATTATTTGTATTTTGGAAATTACCAGTTAGAGAGCTGCCTGCCGGTTTACAACCGCCTGTAGTTCAGATTCAAGTTGATTACCAAGGTGCGTCTCCTGAAATTATTTCATCAGAGATAGTTGAAATAATTGAAGATGTTATTGGAGGTGCGGAGGGTATTGAAAACATTGATTCAACTTCTGAAAATGGAAGAGCAACAATTAAAATTGAATTTGATACTTCTATAGATCTTGATGCCGCTACAAATGACATACGAGATAGAGTGAGTAGAGTTGCAGACAATCTTCCGGAAGATTCCGATTCTCCTGAAATATTAAAACAATCTGCAGGATTTACTACAAGTATGTGGCTTGGAGTATCAAGTACTACTTGGTCGGATTTAGAAATTGGTGATTATACTAGAAGATATCTTGTAGATAATTTTTCTAATGTTAAAGGTGTAGGAAGAATTTTGGTTGGTGGTCTACGGGAGTTAAGTGTAAGAATTTATATTTCACCAGTAAAATTAGCTGCTAATAACTTAACTATACAAGAAGTTGAACAAGCTTTAAGAAGAGAAAATATAAGTCTTCCCGCTGGAAGTTTAGAAGCAACTAATATCGACTTAACAATTAATCTTGATAAAGCTTACAAAGATTTATCTTCAATAAAGCAACTTCCCATTAAAAAAATTAAAAATAGTGTAATTCTTTTAGAAAATGTCGCTGAAGTAAAATATGGTCCTGTTTCTGAAAAAACTCTTTTTAAAGCCCAAAGTAAAGATGGCAAACCCAATGAAAAAGTTGTTGGAATAGGAGTGTATGCTAAGGCTGGTGCTTCTACAGTAGAATTATCAAAAAAGGTTAGAGAAAGAATTAAAGAAGTTCGCAAAACTTTACCCGTTGGCCTAAAACTGAATGTTTCTTTTGATAGAGCTACATACATTAATGCCGCTATAAATGAAGTATACAAAACATTAGCTATAGCTTTTGTTTTGGTCGTAATTATAATTTATTTATTTTTAGGAAATTTAAAAGCTGTAATTGTTCCAGCGGTAGCATTGCCTGTTAGTCTGATTTCATCAGCATTAGGTTTGTGGTTTTTTGGTTTATCTATAAATATTTTTGTACTTTTGGCTGCAATTTTAGCAATAGGAATAGTTGTGGATGACTCAATAATAATGACAGATGCTATTTATAATAGGGTAGAAAATGGAGAAACTCCTTTAGTAGCTTCAGTAAATGGATCAAAAAGTGTAACCTTTGCAATTATATCTACAACATTAGTTTTAGTTGCAGTTTTCCTTCCCCTAATATTTATAGAGGGATTATCTGGAACTCTTTTTAAAGAAACTGCAATTTCCCTAACATTTGCAATTGTAATATCATCTTTTGTGGCTCTAACTCTTTCTCCCATGTTAGGAAGCAAATTTCTTAATAAAAATTCTAAAAAATCCAAAATAGTTTTAAAGTTCGAAAAATATTATAAATCTTTCCTAGAATTTTATTCAGAAACATTAAACTATTGGATTCATAAACAAAATTTTATAATTGGTTTTATGATTTTTATCATTGTAGCATCGGTATTACTTTTTAATTTTTCAAAAAAAGAATTATTACCAAACGAAGACAGAGGAGTTTATTTAGTTATAGGAAAAACTGATGAAGGATCTTCGTTTCAATATACTGCTGATAAAGCAGAAGAGATAGAAAGAAGATTGACTCCTTTAATTAAGAAAGATGGAGAATCTTATAAAAGAGTAATTATGAGAGTGCCGGGTTTCGGAAGAGCTAGTAAATCCTACAATTCTTTTATTATTATCGCTCTATTAGATGATTGGAAAGATAGAGACGAAAGCGCGGTAAAAATAATGAGAAAAGCTATAGGAAAAATCGTAACTGTACCTCAAGCGCTTGCATTTCCAATATCTCCACAAAGCATCAGGGTAAGCAGTTATAACAAACCAGTTCAAATGGTTTTATTAGGAAATAGTTATGACCAGCTAGAAATATGGCAAAAAAAAATAATGGTAGAACTAAGAAAAAATAGAAATCTAGCTGCTATTGAATCTGATTATTCCAAAAATAAACCAGAAATAAAACTAGTTATAAATAGAAAGAAAGCACAAGATTTAGGTGTTTCGATTAAATCTATTGGTTTAACTGTTAGTACTCTTTTTTCTGGAAAAACAGTAACAAAATTTAACAGATTGGGAAAAGAATATCCTATTATCATTCAAGCAAATATTGAAAATAGGAGACGAAGTGAAAGTTTGAGTAAAATTTTTGTGCGTTCAGACACCACTGGCAAGCTAATATCTTTAGCTAATTTAGTGGAATTTAAAGAAGTTGGATCAGCTAAAATTTTAGCTCGATATGATAGACAACGAGCAGTAACAATAAGTGCTAGATTAATTGGCGATTATACACTTTCAGAAGCTTTGAATTATCTTGAAAAAATAGTAAGTGAAGAAACTCCTAATGCAAGAATTGAATGGAAAGGAAAATCAGAAGAATTAAAAGAAACTAGCAATGAATTATTTATTATATTTGTATTAGCTTTATTAACTGCTTTTTTAGTAATGTCAGCAAACTTTAATAGTTTTATTCATCCGGTTGTAATTATGTTAACAGTTCCTTTAAGTGTATTTGGTGGAATTATTTTTATTCTTTTATTCAACTCAAGTATAAATATTTTTTCACAGATTGCGCTGGTCATTTTAATTGGAATATCAACAAAAAATTCAATTTTAATTGTAGATTGGGCCAACCAATTAAGAAGAACGGGTAAAAATATTCAAAGTTCAGTATTGGAAGCTTGTAGAAGAAGATTTCGTGCAATTATAATGACATCACTTTCAACAATGATAGCTATGTTGCCTTTGTTAATTGGAAATATTGGTCCAGGAGCTGGTGAGGGTAGTCGTTTGGCTGTAGGAGCTACTATTTTTGGTGGAATGTTGATTTCAACTTTTTTTACCCTTTATGTAACTCCAGCTATGTATGTGCTTCTAACTAAAAATACAAAACGAATTGATGCAGTAGATCTTCAACTGGATAAAGAACTTAAAAGATAATATATTTTTTTCTATTTAAACTGATTTGACATTTTTTTAATTGATTTTTGTAAATTCTAGATTGTTTTTCTACGCTTTTGGCATAAATAATTGCTTTTTTATCTGACCTGTAGGCTTGTTTAGAATAACTGCCCCAGCCAAGATAATAATTTAAATATTGTCGATAAGGATCATTAAGAGGAATTTTATTAATTTTGCTTGTTTTTTGCATGTACCATCCAATAAACATAACTGAATCTTTAAAACGTGTACGTAAAGCTAGAGGATTATTTGTTTCTTTTTTGTAAAGATTCCAAGAACCTTTAACAGCTTGACTGTATCCCAAAGAACTGGAGGGTCTTTTATAAGGTATAATTTTAAATATTTTTTTTCTAGGCGGTTTTGCAAATCGATTAAATCCCGACTCTTTATTTACAAAAGCTAAAATAATATGAGCTGGCGCTCCATAAATTTGTGAACTTTTTTTTACTGATTTATACCACAAATATTTTTGATCAAAGATTTTACAAGCATTTTGAGGGTATTTTGGTATTGAAGAACATGATGCTATAAAAAAAAAAATAAAAAAAAAAATTAATTTTCTATTTAAAGTCATCTTTGGCTCGATTTAAAGCTTTCTCCATTTCATCTCTGATTTCTGAATCTTCTATGCTAACTGAAGCCTCTTGAAAATCTTTTTTTATTTTTCTAAAAACATCTTCGCTACCAGCTTCTTCCATATCCGCTTTTATTATTTCTTGAACATATTTTTGCTTTTCATCTTCAGTTTTTCCTAATTTTTTAATTACAAACTCTGCAATATATTTATTGCTTCTAGCTTGAACCTTAAATTGCAGTTCTTCATCTCTTACGAATTTTTTTTCAAATCCCTTTTCGCGTTCTGTAAATTTATCACTCATTATTTATTAAAGAATAAATAAATCTTTATTATAAAATAAGCAACTGTTACGCCTAAAATATTACCCATTAGATCGCCCAACTGAAAAGCGCGATTAGGAATTATTAAGTGAAAAAACTCAAGAATAATTGACAATAAAAACAACCCATACACTAATTTTATAAAATTTTCATTTTTAAAATAAGCAAAAAAACCCAATAACGAAACATAGGTATAATAAAAGAAATGATTTATTGTTGTGCCGAATGGATTATTTATCAAATTTGGTTGTTGGCTCCAATCGTTATAAAATAAAAATCCAATTAAACTTCCTGGCCAAAGTGAAATAATTATTAACAATAATACAGATATGTGAAAAATAGATTTCAATATTTTGACCATTTTATTAATATACTATAATTATAATCAGACGTATTATATTTAATATAAAAATGAATAATTTAATTTTAGTCCGACATGGACAGTCAAAATTTAACTTACAGAGAAGATTTACTGGATTTTTTAATGTTGAATTAACTTCTCAGGGAGAATTGGAAGCCAAATATGCGGGTCAACTTATTAAAAAATTAAATATAGAAATTAATGAATATTTTACCTCTGAGCTTATCAGGGCTTCTAAAAGTTTAGATATAATTTTAAAAGTTTTGAATAAATCTAATGTAAAAATTAATAAAGCTTGGGAATTAAACGAAAGACACTATGGTGGACTTACTGGTTTAAATAAAGATGAAACAATAAAAAAGTATGGAGATAAACAAGTAAAAATTTGGAGGCGGAGTTTTGATATTTCTCCACCAAAAATGGAATCAGATCATCCTTATAAAGACAAAATTAATTCAAATATTTTTGGAGAATCTTTAAAAGATACTTTTAATAGAGTAATACCTTATTTTAAAAAAAAAATTAAACCTCTTATTTTATCAAATAAAAATATCTTAATTGTATTCCATGGAAATAGTTGTAGAGCTTTGTTGATGGAAATTTTAAATATATCAAAAAATAAAATAGTAGATTTTGAAATTCCTACTGGAAATCCATTATTAATAAGATTTAAAAAAAATTTTGAAGTTATGGATTATAAATATCTTGATGAAAAAAGAGCTAAAAAAATATTATTTAATGTATAGTTTATTATAGATATCCAAAGTACTTATATGTACAAAATCAATACTGCTACATAGCGCATATAATTTTTTATTATCAATTAATTGATCCCAAATTTTGTTCATTGAGAAAACTTTTTCTTTTATATTAGAAAAGATCGTAGGATTAATAATCTGCAAACCTGTATATAAATATTTTAAATTTTCTTTTTTTTTTCTTGAAATTAAACCATCTTCTAAACTGAATTCTCCTTTAAGATCCTTATCAAAACTTTTCGATTTTTCAACAACTAGCATATAGCATTCTCTCTTTTTTAAAAAAAAATCATTTTCCATCTTTTTTAATTCTTTTATATAATCAAAATTCCATACTGTGTCTGGATTTATACATATAAAACTTTCATTAAAATATCTCAGGGCATTAAGTATGCCGCCACCTGTATCTAAAATTTTTTCTTTTTCTTCTATTATTGTTATTTTGATATTAAAATTTTTTTTATTTATATATTCAATAATTTGATTAGCTAAATAATGAACATTAATCACTATTTCTTTAATTTCAAATTGCTCAAGAAAATTTATTGTGTTAGATAGCAAGGTTTCTTCTCCTACACTCAATAAAGGTTTTGGACAACTTAGTGTTAAAGGATTTAATCTTTTTCCAAAACCAGCTCCAAGAATCATAGCTTTTTTGATCATGATTTATTCTAACAAATATTAATAATGAATTGCTCTTTTCTCTATTGCCATTGCCGCTTCTTTTACAGCCTCACTATGAGTTGGATGAGCGTGGCATGTACGTGCAATATCTTCTGCACTTGCTCCAAACTCCATTGCCATTGCTAATTCTGCAATCATTGTTCCAGCTAAAGAAGAAATTAAAGAAACTCCTAGCACTTTATCAGTTTTCTCTTCAGAGATTACCTTAACAAAGCCCTCGGGTTCATTGTTAACTTTTGCTCTAGAGTTTGCAAGAAATGGAAATTTGCCAACTTTGTATTTAATATTTTCTTTTTTTAAATCATTTTCAGTTTTTCCAACCATAGCTACTTCCGGTGATGTATAAATTACAGCGGGTATAACGTCATAGTTTACATGCCCTGCCTGACCTGCAATAATTTCTGCAACGGCTATTCCTTCGTCTTCTGCCTTATGTGCTAGCATTGGGCCTCTATCTATTACATCGCCAATTGCATAAATATTTTTTATAGAAGTTTCAAATTTTTTATTAACTTGAATTTTTTTTTGTTTATCTAGTTTAAGTCCTAAATTTAAAATATCTTTGTTAATATTAGATTTTCTTCCTACCGCAATTAAAATTTTATCGCATTCAATTTTTTCATTTTTTAAACTTTTGTTATTAGTCAAATTTACAATAGCTTTATTCTTTAAAGCACTAGCTCCTGTAACTTTTGAATCTAATTTGAAATTAATGCCCTGTTTTACAAGAATTTTTAAAAATTCAGCGGAAATATCTTTATCCATGCCTGGAACAATATGATCTAAATATTCAATAACTGTTACATTGGATCCTAATCTTTTCCATACACTGGAAAGTTCTAAACCAATATATCCTCCACCTATAACTACTAATTCTTTTGGAGGTTTATCAAAAGATAAAGCTTCTGTTGAAGAAACGATAACTTTTTCATCTATTTTTATACCGGGCAAACTTGAAGGAACTGATCCAGTTGCAATAATTATATTTTTAGTTTTGTAAATTGTTTCCTTTTTAAAATCATCTGAAACTGAAACTGTATTATTATCTATTATTAGGCCTTTTCCTTTTAAGTGAGAAATTTTGTTTTTTTTAAACAAGAATTCTACTCCTTTGGTAAGAGTAATAATTGACTTATTTTTATTTGCCATCATTTTGGGCAAATTTATTTTTAAACCAGTAGTTTCGATTCCTAAATTATTAAATTCTTTTTGTGCTTTATTGTACAGTTCAGAAGCATGTAGTAAACTTTTTGAAGGTATGCACCCAACATTTAAACATGTTCCGCCTAATGTTTTTCTTAATTCAACACATGCGGTTTTAAGTCCTAATTGAGCAGATCTTATAGCCGCAACATATCCTCCTGGACCGGCTCCAATTACGATAACATCAAAATTTTTATCCATTATTAATTTTTTAAAGGTCTAAAAATAATCTGCGTGGTTCCTCAAGACATTCTTTTATTGTTTTTAAAAAAGAAACTGCTTCTTTTCCATCAATTATTCTGTGGTCATAAGATAAAGCTAAATACATAATTGGTCTTGAAATTATTTTCCCCTCTTTAACTACTGGTCTTTCAACAATATTATGCATACCTAGTATGCCTGTTTGCGGAGGATTCAAAATTGGTGTAGACAACATTGAGCCATAAATTCCACCATTACTAATAGTAAAAGTTCCACCTTGAAGATCATTAATTGTAATTTTTCCCTTTCTGGCTTTTTCAGAAAGTAAAAATATATTTCTTTCGATATCGGCAAAAGATAGTTCATCTGCTTTTTTTAAAACTGGAACCACTAAACCTCTGTCTGTACCAATAGCAATTGAAATATTGTAATAGTTTTTATAATTAATATAATCTCCATCAATCTCTGCATTTATTGCAGGAAAATTTTTTAAAGCAACAATAGATGCTTTAACGAAAAAAGACATAAATCCTAGTTTGACCAAATATTTATTTTGAAAGTCTTCTTGGTAATTTTCTCTCATCTGCATAATATTAAACATATCAACTTCATTAAAAGTAGTTAGCATTGCAGCATTTTCTTGAGCTTCTTTTAATCTTTTTGCTATAGTGGCTCTTAATTTTGTCATTTTTACTCTCTCTTCTGGACCATGAGTAATTTTCCTTTTAGATGGCTCTGGAATGTTTCCCATCAAATTTATTAGATCACCTTTAGAAATTCTTCCAGATTTACCTGTGCCCTCTATGTTTGTAAGATCAATATTATTTTCCTCAACCATTTTTCTTACAGCTGGAGATAGATTTTTTTTAGTTTTTGGAGGAACATATTTTTCTTCTCTTGCTTGTTCAGTATTTTCTTCTGCAAATGTATCTAATAATAAGGTTTCTTTAGTATCATTTTTTTCTTCATCCAAGTTTAAAATTTCCTCTTCTTTAGGAATATTTTTTTTTTTAGATTTTTTCGGTGGTGTGTATGAATCTTGATTTTCTTTTAATAGTTTTGGTTCAATATTTTTATCTGCAACAGAATGACCTTCGTTAACTTCACCTAATAATGCTCCTACTTCAACTGTATCTCCTTCTTTAACCTTAATAGAAGATAGCGTACCAGACAATGGCGAAGGAACTTCTACATTAACTTTATCAGTTTCTAATTCTACTAATGGCTCATCTGAATCGACTTTTTCACCAACCTGCTTCAGCCATTTAGATACAGTCGCTTCTGTTACGGATTCTCCCAGCGATGGCACTATAATTTGATTCGACATGTCTAACTAAGTACCTTTTCTATTATTTCTTTTTGCTGTGCAAGGTGTTTTTTTAGATATCCACTAGCAGGAGATGCAGCCGGTTTTCTGCCAATATAATTGACTTTTCTATTTTCTGCTTTTATATAATCCAAAGTCCACTGAACATAATTTCTTGCAGAATTCCACGCTCCCATATTTTTTGGCTCTTCTTGACACCAATAAAATTTAGAGTTTTTCTTAAATCTTATTAATTCTTTAGCAAGTGTTTTTACAGGAAAAGGGTATAATTGTTCTATTCTGATAATAAATACTTCATTATTTTTAATTTTTTCTCTAGATTCAAGAAGATCGAAATAAATTTTACCTGAACACATAATCACTTTTTTTATTTTTTTATCTTCTTTGAGTTTAATTAAACCATATTTTTTAAAATCAGCATGATCATTAAGAACTCTATGAAATGAATTTTTTTTGGTGAAATCCTCAATATTTGAAGTGCATCTTTTATTTCTTAGCAAAGATTTTGGTGTCATAATTATTAAAGGTTTTCTAAAATCTCTATGTATCTGCCTTCGCAAAGCATGAAAATAATTTGCAGGAGTAGTACAATTCATAACCTGTATATTTTCCTGAGCACATAATTGTAAAAATCTTTCTAAGCGAGCTGATGAATGTTCTGGACCTTGCCCTTCGTAGCCGTGTGGGAGTAACATTACTATACCATTTGCTCTTGCCCATTTCCTTTCAGCAGATGTAATAAATTGATCTATTATAACTTGTGCTCCATTTGCAAAATCACCAAACTGAGCTTCCCAAATCACCAATGTTGTTGGTTCTGATAATGCATACCCATATTCAAATCCAAGTACAGCCATTTCTGAAAGCAAACTATCAATTACTTCATATCTTTTTTGGTTTTTTGAAATATTATTCAATGGAGTATAATAAGTACTATCTCTTTGATCTCTCAGAACAGAATGACGCTGGCTAAAAGTGCCCCTGCCAGAATCTTGTCCTGAAAGTCTAACCGGATAACCTTCGTCCAATAATGTTGAAAATGCTATCTGTTCTGCTGTAGCCCAATCAAATCCTTTTCCTGTAAGGAACATTTTCTTTTTATTTTCAAATATTTTTTTTACAGTAGAATGTGCATTAAATTCTTTTGGAATTGCTGTAATTTTTTCTCCAATTTTTTTTATTTTTTCAATCGATACACCAGTCACTCCCCTTTTATCTTTTCCTCTTTCAGGTTTGTATCTTGACCAAACACCTGCATACCATTCTAATTTTGGTTTATATTCTTTTGCTGTTTTAAATTGATCTTCAAGAAGATTTTTAAATTCTATTTTCATACCATTAAATTTTTCTTGAGTGATAGTTCCCTCTTTAATCAATTTGTTGGCGTAAATATTTAATGTTGTTTGATGTTTTTTAATATTTGCATACATCACGGGTTGAGTAAAAGAAGGTTCATCACCTTCATTATGGCCAAATCTTCTGTAGCAAATGATATCAATTACTACGTCTCGATTAAATTTTTGCCTAAATTCCATCGCAATTCTTGCGCAATGAACTACTGCTTCTGGGTCATCACCATTCACATGTAAGATTGGAGCATCAACCATTTTTGCTAAATCAGATGGGTAAGGAGAAGATCTTGCAAATTTTGGACTTGTGGTGAATCCTATTTGATTATTAATAATAATATGTATTGTTCCGCCTGTATTGTGACCCGGAAGCCCCGACATTGCGAAGCACTCAGCAACAACTCCTTGTCCAGCAAATGCGGCATCTCCGTGAATTAAAATTGGAACTACTTTCCTTCTTTTTTTATCTTTATGAAAAAATTGTTTAGCGCGTGTTTGCCCTAGTACTACTGGATTTACAGCTTCAAGGTGCGAAGGGTTATCTGCTAAAGAAACATGAACTAAATTGCCATCAAATTCTCTGTTTGATGAAGCTCCTAAATGATATTTTACATCTCCAGTAGAATCGGCACTGAAAGAAGCGTACTCTCCCGCAAACTCATTAAACATTCTCTTATAAGATTTCTGTAACACATTTGCTAAAATATTTAATCTTCCTCTATGCGGTTGACCAATTTTAATTTCTTTAACCCCAAGTTGTCCACCTCGTTTTACTAACTGCTCCAAGGCCGGTATTAAAGATTCTCCCCCATCTATACCAAATCTTTTTGTACCCACAAATTTTACTGCTAAAAATTTTTCAAAACCCTCAGCTTGTATTAATTTATTTAAAATTGCCTTTTTCCCATTTTGAGTAAATTTCAACTGATTTTCTGATTTTTCCATTCGTTCTCTAAACCATATTTTTTCAACTGGGTCTGAAATATGCATATATTCCACTCCAATAGTTGAACAATATGTTTTTCTAAAAAATGAAAGAATTTCATTAATTGTTGAATACCCTTTATCCATGTATGCGCCTATATAAATTTTTTTATTATAATCTTCCTTTTTGAAACCATGATCGGCTGGATGTAAATCTTCAAGATATTTTCTTTCCATCATTCCTAAAGGGTCAAGATTTGCGATAAGATGACCTCTGATTCTATATGCTCTTATAAGCGCTATAGCTTTTACAGAATGTTCTCTTTCTTTTTCATTTTTGTCTTGATTAGCTAAGTTTTGATCAGTGATAAATTTATTATCTTTATGAATTTCTTTTTGAACTATATCAGTTTGAATATTTTTTATTTTTTTTGGTGCCCAGCTTGGTCCTAATATTTCTTTCTTAATAGTTTCTTTATTTTCACCAAGTCCATCAAAAAATTCTGTCCAACTATTCGGTATTGATTTTGGGTTATTTAAATATTTTAAATAAAGGTCCTTAATAAAAAGAGCATTGCTGCCTTGTAAAAAAGATGTTTTTTCAAAAATTAAATTATTTTTATTTGATGACATTAATTAAAAAAATGTAATATAGTTCATTATAAATTGATAAAACTATCTTGCAAGTTTGTCGTGTAAGTTTTTTCCAATTTCTGCGGGTGACTCTGTCATAAAAATGCCGCATGATTTCATTTTTTCTATTTTATCATCTGCATTACCTTTTCCACCAGATATAATTGCTCCAGCATGTCCCATTCTTCTTCCAGAAGGTGCTGTTTTGCCCGCTATAAACCCAAAAACAGGCTTTTTAATTTTTGAATGTTTAATAAATTCTGCCGCTTCCTCTTCTGAAGATCCTCCAATTTCTCCTATCATTAAAATTGATTTAGTCTCATCATCTTTTAAAAAAAGTTCTAAGCAATCAATAAAACTTGTTCCATTAATTGGATCTCCTCCAATTCCTATAACTGTAGATTGACCTATTCCATATTCACTTGTTTGGGCAACAGCTTCGTAAGTAAGAGTTCCAGATCTTGAAACAATCCCGCAAGATCCTTTTTTATGAATATTTCCGGGCATAATACCAATTTTGCATTCATCAGGTGTAATAATTCCTGGGCAATTAGGTCCAACTAAACGAGATTTCGATTTATATAATTTTTCTTTGACCTTAATCATATCTAAAATTGGAATTCCTTCAGTTATACATACAATTAAAGGAACTTCATTATCAATTGCCTCAATTATTGCTGCTGCAGCAAACTGTGCGGGGACATAAATCATGGTCGCATTTGCTTTTGTTTTATTTATCGCTTCTTCAATAGTATTAAAAACTGGCTTATCTAAATGAATTTGTCCTCCTTTTTTTGGTGTCACTCCACCTACCAACTTAGTTCCATAATCAATCGCTTGTTTAGAATGAAAAGTGCCATGCGAACCAGTAAATCCTTGACAAATAACCTTTGTATTTTTATCGATCAAAACTGACATTCTATTTTATTGCCTTTATAATTTTTTTAGCAGCATCAGATAGATTTTTCGCTGATATTATTTTTAAGTTAGACTTTTCTAAAATCTCTTTACCTAATTTTTCATTTGTGCCTGCTAATCTAACTACTAATGGTATTGATAAATTAATTTCTTGCGCAGCATCAACTAAACCCTGTGCAAGAATATCACATCTCATAATACCCCCAAAAATATTTATTAAAATTCCTTTAACATTTTTATCCAATAATATAATTTTAAGTGCTGCAGAAACTTTTTCTTTTGAAGCTCCCCCTCCAACATCAAGAAAGTTAGCTGGCTCCGATCCATACATTTTAATTATATCTAGAGTCGCCATAGCTAGCCCTGCACCATTTACCATGCAGCCAATTTTACCGTCTAATTTAATATACGATAGATCGTGCTTACTTGCTTCTAACTCTATAGGATCCGATTCGTTCGGATCTTTTAAAGATAATATGTCTTTATGTCGATATAATGCATTATCATCAAAATTAATTTTTGCATCCAAACAAATTAAATCTTCGTTTGTAGTTAAAACTAATGGATTTATTTCAATAAGATTCGCATCTTTATCGATGAAAGTTTTATGAATAGATTTAATAAGATTAAAAGCTTTCTTTTTTAAGTTTTCAGATAAATTAAATGGTTTAATTATTTTTTTTATATCGCTTTCATTAATCGAATTTATTTTATTTATTTTTACAGTAACAATTTTTTTTGGATCTTCTTTAGCAACTTTTTCAATATCCATACCACCTTCCGAGCTTGAAATAAAAACAATTTTAGACTCAGATCTATCAATCAAACAAGATAAATAAAATTCTTTCTTAATTTCACAAGTTTCTTCAAAATATAATCTTTTTACAATTTTACCATTTGGTCCAGTTTGTGGTGTGATTAACACTTTCCCAAATAATTTTTTTGCTTCGTTAAAAGCATCTTTTTTATTTTTTATTAATTTTATTCCGCCCGCCTTTCCTCTTCCACCCGCATGAATTTGGGCCTTTAAAATTATATTTTTTGAATCTAAGTTATTTATTTTGCTATCTAGTTCATTTAAATTGAAAATTACTACTCCTTTAAGCACCGGAACTCCAAATTTTTTTAAAATTTCTTTTGCTTGATATTCATGTATGTTCATAATTAATTCTTAATTTCTGAATTTTTATATAATCTGTCTTCCCAAGTAGTAAATGGAAAATTGAATGTTTTTTTTAAAACAAAACCTTTTTTTACTAATAATTCATGTATTTTATCTGAATTATAATTTTCATAAATTTCATCCAAGTGAAACTCAACTAAAATATAGTTAATATTTTTTATAAAATTTTGTGTTCCACAGATAACTTCGTATTCATGACCTTCTGTATCAATTTTAATTAAATCTAAATTTTTAATTTTTTTTTCTTCAAAAATTTTATCTAGAGTAAGCACTTCTACATTTTCTAAATTAGTTGTCATATTTTTTAAATTCGAGCCAAACAAAATAGCCTTGTAGTTTAAATATTTATTTAAATCATTAAATTTTGAAAATGTTGATGTAATTTCATGCTTATTAATTTGAAGATTTAAAAATGCTTTTTTATCTGATAGGCCAATTTTTATTATTTCAATATTTTTATTATCTTTAAATTTTTCTTTTAATAATGAATAATATTTATTTTGCGGCTCAAACATAATAATTTTACATTCTTTATTTATATTTAAAATTAGATCGGTATATTTTCCTTTAAAAGCACCCACATCAATAAATGTATCCAATTTAATTTTGTTTTTTATAATAAATTTTTTAATTCTTATTTGATGAAAGTATTCATCAATAATATCAAAAACTATGAGTAATAATTTTCGTAAAAATTTCATTTGCTTTGATCAAAGTTTTAAATACATATTAGTGATAAATCAATTTTTTTATATCTTTATAAAATAGTACCACTATAGTACATTTTATTTTTTCTAGATTTAAAAATGAATCAAATAAATAATAAAATAATTAATTACATAACATTTATATTTTTCTGTCTATATTTTTTCATTGGAACAACCATTTTTAAAGATTATGGACTTTCTATAGATGAACCTTTCCATAGAACTTCAGGTTTCTACTGGTATTTATGGATAGTTGATTTGTTTTTTGGAAGCTCGTCAGACACTGAAAGTTTAAAAATTTCCTTCAATAAAATGGAATGGTCACAAGATTTTTTAGCTGGTGTTTTTTTAGAATACGGAGCCATTTTTGATTTATTAGCAGTTTACATAGAAACAACAATTAATATCAAAAATTATCAAGATATCTATTATTTAAAACATTTTTTAAATTTCTTCATTTTTTTTACTTCTAGTATTGTTTTTTTCTATTTAATAAAAAGTAGATTCAAAAATAATTTAATATCTCTAATAGGTTTATTGTTTTATGTAACATCTCCAAGAATTTTTGCTGAATCATTTTACAATTGTAAAGATATAATTTTCATGTCATTTATAGTTTTTTCAATTTTCTTTGGAATTAAAATATTAAAAAAAAATAAGATAAAAAATATTATTTTATTTTGTTTTTTCACTGCATTGGCAACTAGCGTAAGATCAATGGGAATTTTTTCTATAATTTTAGTTTTGAGTTTTATATTTATCGAATCTATTGAAAAAAAATCTTTTTCAAAAAATAAAATTATATTTATTTCTTTAATCCTAATACTTTATTCATTTTTTACATATTTATTTTGGCCTTATCTTTGGTTGGATCCGATCAATAACTTGTTCGCTTCATTAAAATCATTTGCTAACTATGGTTGGGGTGGATCTGTTTTTTATTTAGGAAATTATGTTAAAGCAAACGATTTACCCTGGCATTACCCTTTTGTTTGGATAAGCGTTTCGATGCCATTAGTTTATTCAATTCTGCTTATTTTTACTTCTTATAAAATTTTATATAATTTTTTCACTAATTTAGATCTGCTTTGGAAAAATTCTAACGAGAAATTTGATCTGTTTATTCTAGCATTTTTCTTTGGACCTCTTATCGCTGTGATTATTTTTAATTCCACTTTATATAATGGTTGGCGACATTTATATTTTATATATCCAGCATTAATTTATTTGATAACTTTTGCTTTAAATTATCTTTTAAATATTAATCGTAGTAGAATTTATAAAAATATTTTTTATTCTATAATTGCTTTTTCTATTTTCATTAATATTTTTAATATTATTAAACTTCATCCATATCAAAATGTTTATTTTAATTTTTCGGTTGAAAGAAAAGCTAATACTTTATTTGACATTGATTACTGGGGGCTTGGTAATGCAAATGCAATAAAAAAAATACTAGATAGCACAGATTTATCAAAAAATATTAATATTGGTACTGCGAGCTTTACCCCTTTAAATTATAGTAGATATATAATTGACCATAAAAATATTAAAAATATAAATTTTCCAGGTACTGAAAATACTAATTCTGATTATATTTTTACAAACTATGTCTATGAAGGCAATCCAAAATATAAAAAAAAATATATAATACCAAAAAATTACAATAAGATTTATAGTTTGATTAGAGGTAATATAATTATTAACGAAGTTTATAAAAAATCAGAATAATATTTTATAATTCACACTTACTTATATCAAGCTCCATAAATAATATATTCAATTTATTTAAAACTGAACATTTGTTTTGATAAATAAATTCTTCAAAAAAATATATTTTATGCATGTTTTCGCCTATAAAATAAATTTTTTTAATATTATTTTCTTTTATTTTTTTTATGAAAAAATTTTTGTGATCAATATAATATTTATTTTTTTTATCTGGAATACTTAATTTATCATACCATTTATTTGGTGAAGCTGATTTATTTTTTAAAATCGCTGAGAAAAATTGATAATCTGAAATTATAATTTTTTCTTCTTTAACTTTTGATAAAATATTTTTTACATCAATTAATAATTCTATTTCCTCAGAAGGATTATCTGCATAGGTGGGTGTTATCCATTTTAATCCTTTAAATATTTGATCAAATTCACTAGCATTTACGCTTTTTTCGAAATCAACATTTGTTAACTCCATAAATTTTTTATTGTGATTAAATCTAATATGATATTTTGTTGTTGTGAAAATAAAAATTATCAAAATAAAATACACTATATATTTTTTGTTAAAATATTTTATTGTATAGCTATGAGAAAATCCCAAACATATTGGGATAAGAAAGAAAATTAAAATTTGGTTAAGTGTTAATAGCTGATAATAAATAAATATCAATATTGAAATTATAAAAACAAACGAGGTAAGAAGTTCTTCTTTTATAATTAAATTTTTATTTTTATTTTTAAATAATAAAAAAATTATAAAAAATGTTGGAATTATTGAAATATAAATAAATTTAAATTGAGCAATAAAATTTTCAAAGCCTAACTTTAATTCACTTATTCGTAACTCTCCTAAACTATAAGGATAATAGATATATTGTATTAAAAAATTTTCTATAGGTATTTGATTTTTAAAAAAAATGATTGATATTAATAAAAATGAAAAAAAGCATCCAAGTAATAGACTGGTGAAATTTTGCTTTTTAAATTTATTTTTAAACATAAAAAAATAATACATAATTGTAATAGCAAAAAGTCCTGATATATATGTCGACGGAACTTGTTTAGAAAAAAAAGATAAGATCAAAAAAAGCGGTATTAAAAACCAAAATAAATTTTTTTTATAATAAATTCCGATGATAAGTGAATATAAAGCCATTACAGAAAAAATTATGGCATGATGATCAACGAAAGGTGTGCCTATAGATGGATAAGCAAGAATAGCTATACCCAGAGAATATATAAATGCAAAAATACTTTTTAGGCCTAGTTTTAAAAAAAAATAATAAGAAAATAATGCTAAGAACATATTTAGCAAAGAGGCATGTAACGCATAACTAAACCAATTAACTTTAAATACATGAAAGAATAATGATTGAATGTAATCTAAAACAGGTCCGGTAATTAGCCAATAATCCTTAAAGGGATGATGACCTGACATAACATTATAACCAGAATCAAAAATTAAAAAACTATCAATGGGGAAAATTCCTCTATAAGCATAATATTGATTTATAGATAAAGAAAATAAAACGAGAATTATTAAATAAATTTTTTTAGTCAATTTTTTAACTTAAACTATTGTCTATTTTTTTTGCAGCATTAAAAAGTTCTTTAACAGTATCTACTGAATAATTTAAACTTTTTTTCTCATCATCAGAAAGATTTATTTCGATCACTTCTTCGACGCCATTTTTTCCAATTCTAACCGGCACCCCTGCATAAATTCCTTTTAAACCATATTCTCCATTTAAATAAGCTGCGCAGGGTAAAACTTTTTTTAAATTTTTGAGATATGATTCTGCCATTTCAACTCCGGATGCTGCTGGCGCATAGAATGCAGAGCCACTTTTTAAAAATTTTATTATTTCAGCTCCTCCTTTCCGAGTCTTATCAACTATTGAATCTAATTTATCTTTTTTTATAAGTTGAGTAACTGGCTTGCCATTGACTGTTGTATGATTAATCATAGGGACCATAGTATCGCCATGACCTCCTAGCACTAAACTTTTTACATCTTTTATAGGCACTTTAAGTTCTTGGGATATAAAGTGTTTAAATCTTGAAGAATCCAAAACTCCAGCCATGCCTATAACTCTATTTGTAGGCAAATTTGAATATTTTTGGAGGGCCATAACAATCACATCTAGTGGGTTTGTAATACAAATTACAAAGGCTTCGGGTGATGTTTTTTTTATATTTTCTCCCACTTCTTTAATTATTTTTAAATTTGTACTTAATAGATCATCTCTTGACATGCCTGGTCTTCGTGGAACACCAGCTGTTATAATAATTACATCTGAATTTTTTGTATCATTATAATCATTAGTACCTATTAAGTTGACATTATATCCATCTACTGCAGTTGATTGAGAGATATCTAAAGCTTTTCCTTTTGCTAAACCTTCTGCCACATCAAAAAGAACGACATCGCCAAGCTCTTTAATACTAATTAAATGTGCTAATGTTCCTCCAATTTGTCCGGCTCCTATTAATGTTATTTTTTTTCTCATAAAAATTTATTTCATTATTGGCATTACAAATTCAGGATCTGATCTTATACCTGAAGGCCATTTTGAAGTTATGGTTTTTAACTTTGTATAAAATCTAACTCCTTCTTGTCCATGCATATGCTGATCACCAAATAAAGATCTTTTCCAACCTCCAAAAGAATGATAAGCCACTGGTACAGGTATAGGAATATTAATTCCAACCATTCCAATTTTAATTTTGCTTGCAAAAGTTCTTCCTACATCTCCGTCTCGTGTATATATACTGGTTCCATTTCCAAACTCATGTTCGTTTACTAAATTAACTGCTTCATCAAAGTCTTTTACTCTTACCACTGAAAGAACTGGACCAAATATTTCTTCTTTGTAAATCCTCATTTTTTTTTCCACATTATCAAAAAGACAACCTCCTATATAATAGCCTTTTTCATGACCTTTAATTTTTATATTTCTTCCGTCCACAACTAGCTTTGCTCCTTCTTTTTCTCCAAGATCTACGTAACCTTTAACTTTTTCCAAGTGTTCTTTTGTGACTAACGGACCCATCTCCGAATTTTTATCCAACCCTGGCCCAACTTTGAGCGATTCAACTTTTTTAGCAAGTTTGTTTACAAGTTCATTTCCAATTTTTCCTACAGCTACAGCCACGGATTGTGCCATGCATCTTTCACCAGCTGATCCATAGGCCGCACCCATTAAACCATTGACTGCTTGATCTAAATCGCAGTCTGGCATAACTACACAATGATTTTTAGCTCCTCCTAAAGCTTGAACACGCTTTTCATATTTTGCAGAATTTTCATAAATATATTTTGCGATTGGTGTAGATCCAACAAAACTTATTGCTGCTATATCTTTATTTTCCAATATAGCATCAACAGCTTCCTTATTTCCATTAACTACATTGAATACTCCGTCAGGCAATCCTGCTTCTTTAAATAACTGCGCTAGTTTAATTGAGCAGGATGGATCCTTTTCCGAAGGCTTTAAAACAAATGTATTCCCACAAGCAATGGCCATTGGAAACATCCACATCGGAACCATAGCAGGAAAATTAAAAGGTGTAATACCTGCACAAACTCCTAGTGGTTGTCTAATTGACCAACTATCAACATCAGTTCCAACATTTTCTGAAAATTCTCCTTTGAGAAGATGGGGTATCCCACAAGCAAACTCAACAACTTCTAATCCTCTGGTTAAAGAACCTTTAGCATCTTCATAAACTTTTCCATGCTCAGAAACTATAAGCTTAGTTATTTCATCAGAATTTTTTTCTATTAGTTCTTTAAATTTAAATATCACTCTTGCTCTTTGGGCTGGTGGCTTTCTAGACCAATCTACAAATGCTTTTTTTGCTTTTTCTACTGTCAAATTTACATCAGCTTTGGAGGCCAAGTTAACTTGGGCAGTTTGTTCCCCGTTTGCTGGATTAAAAACTTTAGAAGTTTTCTTAGAAGATCCTTTGGTTATTTTTCCATTTATAAAATGTTCAATAGAGTTCATTTGTATTTAAAATGATTTAATTAAGCTTCTAGCCCGTTGCAAGCATTTTTTTAATTGAGCCTATAGCTTTTGCTGGATTCAAGCCTTTTGGGCATGAACTTGTGCAATTCATTATAGTGTGGCACCTATATAATTTAAGTTTATCGGCTACCATTTTTAACCTTTCTTTTTTTTCTTCATCTCTACTATCTGATATCCATCGATACGCTTGGAGCAAAACTGCAGGTCCCAAATATGTCTCACCATTCCACCAATAGCTTGGACAAGAAGTTGAGCAGCAAGCACACATGATGCATTCATATAGACCGTCAAGTTTTTCTCTATTCTCTTTAGATTGACTAATTTCATTTTTTTCTGATTTGGATTTTGATGTTTTCAACCATGGTTCTATCGATTCATATTGTTTGTACAATGTGCTTAAATCTGCCACTAAATCTTTTACTACTTTTAAGTGCGGCAAAGGGAAAACACGTAAATCACCTTTTATGTCTTTGTGTGATTTCATGCAAGATAATGTATTCAAACCGTCAACATTCATGGCGCAAGATCCGCATACTCCATGAGCACACGATTTTCTAAATGTTAACGATGAATCTAATTCATTTTTGATTTTATTTAATATATCCAAAACTTTATTTCCACATGTATTTAAATCGACTTCAAAAGTATCTTCTCTTGGATTTTCATTTTTTTCAGGATTCCATCTATAAATATGAACCAATTTTATATTTGAAGACCCTGTTTTATCTTTAATATATTTTCCTTTTAAAATTTTAGAATTTTTTGGAAGATTAAACTGTACCATTAATAAACTCTTTCTTTTGGCGGAAAAGTCTGAACATCATTTGTTAATGTTGATAAATTTACCTTTCGGTAATTAATTTTAACCTCTTTACCATTATGCCAGCTTAAAGTGTGCTTCATATAATTCTCATCGTCTCTTTTGGGGAAATCTTCTCTCGCATGAGCTCCTCGACTTTCCTTTCTGTGATACGCTGACTCCATAGTAATAATTGCCTGACGAATAAGATTATCAAATTCAAGGGTCTCCATCAAATCTGTATTAAAAATCAAAGATTTATCTTTTACAGATATGGACTCCATTCCTACGAAAGATTTTTTAATTTCATTAACACCTTCTTTTAGTGTTTTTTCTGTTCTAAATACTGCACATTTTGATTGCATTGTTTTTTGCATAGATAATCTAAGTTCGGAAGTTTTGTTTGAACCATTTCCGTTTCTTAATTTATTAAATCTATCAAGAGATTTTTCAGTTTCGTTTTTTGAAATTTCATCATGTGGTGAATTTGGCTTTACTAATTCGCTGGCCCTCTTGGCTGCTGCTTTTCCAAAAACTACTAAATCTATTAACGAATTTGAGCCTAATCTATTTGCACCATGTACTGAAACACAAGCGCCCTCGCCTATAGCCATTAACCCCGGTACAATTTCATCACTACCATTTGAAGTTATAACTTCTGCTTTATAATTAGTTGGTATTCCACCCATATTATAATGAACTGTTGGAACAACTGGTATTGGATCTTTAGTTACATCTCGATGTACAAAAGTTTCTACAGATTCGGATATACCTGGTAATCGATTTTCTATAATTTTTGGATCTATATGATCAATGTGCAAATGAATGTGATCTTTATTTTCTCCTATTCCTCTTCCTTCATTAATTTCTATAGCCATTGATCTGCTAACTACATCTCTTGAAGCAAGATCTTTAGCTTTTGGTGCATACTTCTCCATAAAACGTTCGCCTTTTGAATTTACTAAATAGCCACCTTCTCCTCTAACTGCTTCAGAAATTAAGCATCCTATTCCATAAAGACCCGTTGGATGAAATTGAACAAACTCCATATCTTGTAATGGTAGACCCGCTCTTAAAGCCATGCCATTTCCATCACCAGTGCATGTATGAGCTGCTGTAGCAGAGTAATAAATTTTACCATAACCTCCCGTTGCCAAAATTGTAATATGTGACCTAAACCTATGGATAGTGCCATCATTTAAATTCCAAGCAAGCACACCCTTGCATTCTCCATTTTTCATTAATAAATCTAAAGCAAAATATTCGATGAAAAATTCTGTCTTATGCTTAAGCGCTTGACCATACAAAGTGTGTAATATTGCATGGCCCGTTCTGTCTGCGGCAGCACAAGTTCTTTGTATTGGTTCGTTACCGTAATTTTTTGTCATCCCCCCGAATGCTCTTTGATATATTTTACCATCTTTGTTTCTACTAAAAGGAACCCCATAATGTTCAAGTTCGATAACTGCTTCTGGTGCCTCTTTGCATAAATATTCAATGCAATCTTGATCTCCTAGCCAATCTGAACCCTTGACTGTGTCATACATATGCCAACGCCAATCATCTTCACCTGCATTACCTAAAGCAGCTGAAATTCCTCCTTGGGCTGCTGCGGTATGGCTTCTAGTTGGAAACACTTTTGATATGCAGGCAGTTTTTAAACCAGATTCACTTAATCCGACAGCGGCTCTCAAACCTGACCCTCCCGCTCCCACAACTAGAACATCGTATTCATGATCAATTATATTATATGTGCTCATTAAATTTTATATATAAGTAAAATTAAAATTATCACAGGAATTATTATACCCAATATTAAAATTAAAATATTTGCGACATCTTTTATTTTTTTACTATGAATATAGTCTTCGAAAATCTCACTTAAACTAATTCGAGCATGAAAAAAACCAACAAAAAATAGGATTATTGTTAAAATTTTAAATAATGGATTTGTAAAAAAATAAATAGCTTCTGAATAATTTTTTGTAGAAAGTGAAATAAACGAAAAGAAAAACCAAACATATAGTGGAGTTAAAATTATAGCGCTTACCCTATGCAGTATCCATTTTCGTGTTTCGTTCATCTAAATAAAGCCTTTTGCTAATAACCAGAATATAATTGTTAAAACTAAAGAAGAAATAATTACAATTATTCCAGAAATATTTGCAGTTTTAATTTCAAATCCATAACCTAAGTCCCAAACTAAATGTCTTATACCACTTAGTATGTGAAAACACATTGACCAAACAAACCCAATTAAAATAAATTTTCCAAAAAAACTATTAAACATTAATAAAAACGATTCATAACTATCTTCTCCTAAAATCAATGCTATTAACCAAAAAAATATTAAAATTAACGCTACTAGATTTATTACACCTGAAATTCTATGTGTTATTGAAAGTAAAGATGAAATATGCCATCTATAAATCTGTAGATGGGGTGATAAAGGATTTTGATTATCTGTCATTTAAATTACTTTAAATACTTCTCACATAAAAGTTGAGCTATTTGAACAGCGTTTAAAGCCGCGCCTTTTAATAAATTGTCTGAAACTACCCACATATTTATAGAATTTTTTTGAGTCTTGTCGTCTCGTATTCTTGAAATGTATGTCAAAAAAGACCCTTCTGATTCTTTTGGGGTTACGTAACCACCATCTTTAGCTTCATCTATAACTTTGCATCCTGGTGTTTTTTCTAAACACTTTCTAATTTTTTCAGCATTAACTTCTGAATTAAACTCAACATTGACTGACTCCGCATGTCCAACAAAAACTGGAACTCTTACACATGTTGCGCTCAGAGATATGTTCGGATCTAGAATTTTTTTTGTTTCTACGATCATTTTCCATTCTTCCTTAGTGTAACGATCTTCCATAAAAGTATCTATGTGGGGAATAACGTTAAAGGCTATTTGCTTTGTAAAATTTTTTGAACTAACTTTTTGTTTATCTAAAACTTTTTTACTTTGTTCTGTTAATTCGTCTATATGTGCATTTCCTGCGCCTGAAACTGATTGATAAGTTGAAATTATTACTCTTTTAATTTTAAATTCATCGTGCAAAGGTTTTAAAGCCAAAACTAGT
>Ga0208764_10000370_pt1 | contig 28501 bp, 27 predicted proteins | sample ETNtaG_18_FD_185762 | JGI IMG/M metagenome (GOLD analysis project Ga0208764, IMG submission 185762) | Marine microbial and viral communities from oxygen minimum zone, Eastern Pacific Ocean - ETNP201302SV91 (SPAdes) (version 2) | ecosystem: Environmental > Aquatic > Marine > Oceanic ... | reverse complement strand
AAGTAGGCATTTATGTATTGATCTGTAAAGGAGGTTGACTCGAAATTACCTAAATCTCCATCTCCGAAAACTATCCGGATCATGTTTGGCGATATTCTCGTTACTTTTCTGATTTCTGCGTACATAGCATCACTCCAAGGTTTTTAAGGACCTGTTTCAACGGATTTCGCGAGGTTTAGCAATTCAATGATGGCAGGCCTTGCTTCATCTTCAGAATTTAACGGAGTTGGGAATCCTACTCTCGCCATTCTTGGACCATCAGAGGTCAATGCTTTCAAAGTTACCCCGTAACGGTCTACGCCTAACATAGTTGCTTCAGAACAACTTGAGAGACTCGCCAAGTTTTTAGCATAAAGAATATTCGCATCACTATGATCATCATTCATATGAGTGATGATGTCTTCAGCACTGCGGAATAAAGGGTCAATTTCAGCTTTATAATAATCTTCGCTTTGGACCCAACTCATATGTCCAAACCCCCCTACATACCTACATTCCTTAACAGTCAATTTCCAAAAGTTGAAATCTTCATAGTCAACATAGAAGGATGCATATTGATGTTCTAGTAGGTATTTTTCACGTTCGTCTTTCGGGTCTGTAAGTAACGTCAAAGACCCAACAAGGGTGAGTCGGGATTTTCCAAGTGGGTCACCTCCCTCTGAAGGCTCACTGATGAGCATTGAAGCCCTTTTATCAAGTCGGGCATTAATAGTATGTTCAGCAAGATCAGAAATAAGAACGACTGGTTCCCCAAGTTCACTAATGACATAGGAAACGACACTTCCATAGGGGTAGCCATCAGATGTTAATGTGCTTAACGAAGCAGTACCCGACGCTGCAACTAGTGTTTTTGAGAGTTCTGCATCAGATGGGAAAGTCAAGATGTCACCAGCAATCGGAGGTGAAGAATCCCCACTTCCATGTGTTTGTTTTTCTGCCACTGCCTCGCTCCTGTTTTCAAATACGCTACTGAAATTACCACTGATTTAGCCCCTTGAGAAAGTCTCCGATGGGCTAGGGCTCTGAATAAGTGGAGACTTCGTTTCTAGCGAGATTCTGCCATTGTTCCTAAATACAGTTTGATGACGTTGGGGTCATGCAACAATCCTTCGCCAGTTCCGTCGTAGGCATTTTTCCCTTGATCAAGGACATAACCTCGGTCACTGATTTTCAAGCAACGGGTCGCGTTTTGCTCAACCATTACGATAGAAACCCCTGTTTTGTTTATAGCTGTCACATTTTCGAAAACGTCTACTTGTAGGGCTGGAGAAAGACCAGCAGAGGGTTCATCAAGAAGTAGGACTGAGGGTTCCATCATTAAAGCTCTTCCCATCGCAAGCATTTGCCGTTCGCCACCAGATAGCAGCCCGGCTCGTTGCTTAATGCGTTCACCAAGTCTGGGGAAAAGGTCAGTAATGTTTCTAATTCGTTCAGTGATTTCGTTGGATTTTAATTGATATGCACCCATTTGAAGATTCTCAGAAACAGTCAGCGAAGGGAAAACATTCTCCGTTTGTGGCACATAGCCAACACCTTTCCGGACTAACTCGTGTGCAGCTAGATTCGTGATTTCTTCTTCAAGCAATTGGACCATACCACTTCTAACTTCTACAAGCCCAAACATGCTTTTCACCAAGGTTGATTTTCCAGCTCCATTCGGTCCGATAATGCCAACAAGCTCGCCTTGGAACAGTTTGAAATTGCACCCTGTCAGTATGTCGACTCCTGGCAGGTAGCCAGCTACTAGATCTTTTGACTCAAGGACCACTTTTCTTTTATCAGACATCTTTAAGCTCCTCAGCGATTGCGGTTCCAAGATATGCGTCTATAACAGCAGGGTTTTTTGAAACATCTGAAGGAGTTCCTTCGGCAATTACTTGACCTTCTGCTAGAACGACGATCCAATCGGAGATTCCCATGATTGCATCCATGTCATGTTCAATAAAAAGTACGCTCACACCTTCATCTCGAAGATTTTCTATATGCACCAACAGGGATTCAACGAGAACTGGATTAACGCCAGCCATTGGCTCATCAAGAAGAATCAATTTTGGCTCAGACATCAAAGCTCTGGCCATCTCAAGTAACTTTCGTTGCCCGCCTGAAAGTGTTGCCGCATATTCATCTCTCATATGCGAAAGTTTGAACCGTTCTAGAAGATCTTCTGCTTTTCCTAGAATTATGTTTTCCTGTTGCCGCCAACGCGATGGGAGGAGAGCGTTTCTCAGAGATTCGCCTTTCTGTTCAGCGGCTCCTAAAAGCATATTGTCTAGAACAGTCATCTTCGCCAGAGACTTAGTTAATTGGAAAGTTCGGACCATACCCTTATTAGCGATTTGATGGGGCCGAAGACCAGAAAGGTCGGTTGTCCAGGATTTTGCATTCGCGAGTTGATGGAAAGTCCATTTTCCGGAGTCAGGCTTATCAAAACCCGTTATTAAATTAAACAACGTTGTCTTGCCAGCTCCGTTCGGACCGATGAATGCAGTAATGATTCCACGTTGGACCTCCAGATGGTCAATATCAACGGCGCGGAGTCCACCAAAGGAACGAACCACATTATCAATTGTTAATATCGGGTCTATTTTCGTTGATCCTGGGGTTGGTTCTACATTTCCTAATTCAGAGGTTTTGTTATCGGACATCGATTTGCGCCTCCTCTTTCTTCCCTACAAGACCTTGTGGCCGCCATATCATAAGAGTTGCCAACATGATCCCCATCAGAATCATTCGGACGCTAGCTATGTCGTTCGACTGAAGAATGGCTTCAGGTATCCAGCCGGAGTCAACCATTTGTCGTAGAAGTTCCTCTGAGAAAATAATGACAAACCAAAATGTCATTGATCCAATTATTGGTCCCCAAATCGAAGCTGCGCCTCCAAGTATTAAAACTGTCCAGATGAAAAATGTTGTTTGAGGTCTAAATTGTTGTGTTTCAACGAAACCCATATCAAATGCGCGGACAATACCTGCTAATGAAGCGATAACCCCACCAATAATGAGGCTCTGAAGTTTGTATGAGAAAACATTCTTACCTAATGCCCTTGCAGCATCTTCATCTTCTCGGATCGCTTTGATAACTCTTCCCCACGGGGAACGCATTAAACCCCAGATCAAGAGACTCGCTAACGAAACCAGAGACCATCCAATAATCATGACCCACAATGTTTTTTCATCAAACTCGAGGAACCAGGCACCATAATTACCTTTCCCTATCGGGTTCCAGTCAACAGTTATTACATCAGCGAAGGAAACATTTGCGTTTCGATCTTCAATGCTTGGAAGCCCAAATGGCCCCCCTGTGATATCAAGTAGTCGTTGGGACCGGAAAGAAATTCTTAAAACTTCGGCGATAGCTATGGTAGTTAACGCTAAATAATCAGCTCGTAAACGTAATGAAGGCAACCCAATGCTGAGAGCTATTATCACGGCAAAAGCAAGTCCGCCAGCGATCGCAAGAAGAATAGATCCACCTAGCCATCCTTGAGTAAAGAAAATAGCCATACCGTAAGCGCCGGCAGCCATAAAGGCAACCACACCAAAATTGAGGAGGCCGGTGTAGCCATAATGAAGATTCAGACCTACTGCAGCAAGAGAGAAAGTCGCGGCTTGCACTCCAATTGATGTTCGGAGGGCTAAACCGAATAATTTACCTACATCAATTTCAGCGAAAAGATTCATCAGCATAGCATCAACCCAATCTTTCCCGGACTCCGAGAATGCCTCGAGGTCGAACTAAAAGGATCACAATCATAACTGCTAGCGCGATAAGAAACTTGAGATCATTATCTAACCAAAATGTGGACGTTTCAGAAGCAAAACCAATTGCTAGTCCGCCCACCATCGCACCAAAGGCGGTTCCTAATCCCCCTAGTGTCACTGCTGCGAAGATTAGAAGAAGAATTTTTTCTCCCATTTGCCATTCAACTACTTGGGTGAGACCAATCATTGTCCCGCCAAGGCTTGCTAACGCACTTCCAAAAATCCATACCCACATAATTGTCCGGTTCACGTCAATTCCAGATGATTCAGCAAGAGCCGGGTTGTCAGAAACGGCCCTCATAGAAGTCCCCAGTTTTGTTCTTTGGAGCAGGATCCCGACAAGTAACAATGTGGTGAATGATATGGCAATGATGAAATAGTCTTTTGCTGGAAGTTCAATTGGACCCAGTGAAACTCCACTTTGAATCCTGAAAGACTCAAATGTTTCTGGTTCTGCACCGTGGTAGATAAGGATCATGTATCTCATGAGAAAAGCAAGCCCAATGGAAACAACCATAAGCGAGATGTTCGTCATTTTCCGTCGGCGAAGTGGTCCAAATATGCCCTTTTCTAGGCCATAGCCTAAACCGCCGCCGGCGAGAACTGCGAGGAGTATAACGATAGGGAAAAGCGCTCCTGTAAGTCCGGTTGTTGATTCAAGAACTAGAGCGATTACTGCCCCGAATGCAACCATTTCAGAGTGGGCGAAGTTGACGAGCCCAGTTACACCGAAGATCAGTGAGAGCCCTATTGATGCTAAAGCAACAAGAAGTCCTACTTTCAGGCCGCTTACCATTCGATTAAGTAGACGTTCCCATGTCGGTCGTATCTCAAGGATCGGTTTTTTATCTTCACCGGTTAATTGGAAACCCACCGCTTTTGACCGATATTCTTCAACATTTACGACTACTTGGTCGGTAGCTCCTTCTTTAACAGAGACACCTTCAGGGAGAGGACCAACCAAGGTAACGGTGTATTCCCCAAGCCCAGGAATTGGGATTTCCCATTTCCCATCTTCAGCAGTTGTAAAGGTTCCTATCTCAGTGTTCTGCGCATCAGTAACTAGAATTTGGACATCGGGGATTACGTCGCGGCCCACGCGCACAGTTCCTCTAATCGTCAGTTCATTATCAGATTGAGCATTTGCAACAACTGGCAAGCACAAAAGCAGTCCTAAAACTAAAAAAATGAAACTTGAAACAAGTTTGAGCCTTTTTCCCACAACGTGACTCTAACCTGCTTAGGAGCCACTAACTAATAAAAGGCAGCTAGATTCGATTTTTTTCAACCATTTTTCTTACCGGTTCCACCCAGCATCCGAAATATTACGTTTTTCAAAGAATAAGCAGAATTCAGGGCAAGCAAATGGCGTCTCCTCGTTACTTCCGACTCGGCATTTCTGGATCCGGTCTCCCGTAGGAAGAGATCTACTTCTGTAATGCCGACAATCTTCGTGAATCCCCATAGGTATTGAATATTAGCGGAAGCTTTCTCTGAGTTGTCCTTAAAAGAGTTAACACTTTAGAAACAAATCAGAAACATTGTTCAACTACATTTCAATTGCCGTTAATTTCTACGATTTAGGAGTGTTTATGAACTCAGGTGATATCGCTTGGATGTTAATCTCAACAGCTTTAGTTGTTTTTATGGTTCCAGGTCTCGCACTTTTCTATGGAGGCATGGACAGGTCAAAAAATGTTCTCAACATGTTGAATATGAATATGTACTGCATAGGGATCGTTCCTTTGCTCTGGGTCACATTGTCATGGACTCTTGGCAACAGCTCGGATGGTTCAGGTTTCTGGGGCGGTGACTTAATCGGAAATTGGGACCAGATCGGCCTTGATGGGTTGAATCTTGATAGCGAATCATTGATCTTTGTCGCATTCCTTATGACTTTTGCATCAATAACGCCGGCTCTTATTTCTGGTGCTGTAGCTGATCGAATGAAATTCTCGGCTTGGGCTTTATTCGTGCCTATTTGGGTCTTGATTGTGTATACCCCAGTGACCTATTGGGTGTACAGTGGCTGGCATCACGAGATGGGCGCAATTGATTTTGCTGGCGGAACAGCTATCCATATTAATGCTGGGGCTGCAGCTCTCGCTCTGATCCTTGTTCTCGGAAAACGTAAAGGTTGGCCCAGTGAGTCATCACCTCCACATAATCTACCCTTAGTCATGCTCGGGACCGGGATCCTCTGGTTCGGGTGGTTTGGGTTCAACGCTGGATCTGCAGGAGCAGCGAACGGTCAGGCAGTTCAAGCATTACTGAATACATTCGTTGCAGCAGCAGCAGGGATGATTGGTTGGATGTTTATTGAGTGGTACCGAGATGGGAAAGCAACAACACTCGGTGCTTGTTCAGGAGTCGTCGCCGCTTTAGTAGCTATTACACCAGCCGCAGGGTATGTCGGTGGCTTAGCAAGTATTATCTTTGGTCTAGTAGCTGGCGTTGGCTGTTACTTCATTATTGGATTGAAGAACAAATTTGGATATGACGATTCTCTTGACGTCGTTGGCGTGCATGGAGGTGGCGGAATTATCGGCGGCCTACTTCTAGGTTTATTTGCAGATAATTCTGCAATAAACAGTGAACCAGGAGGATTCCAAGACGGGGTTTTCTTCGGAGGGGGAGAACTCTTCATTGATCAAGTTATTGCTATGGGATCAGTCATTGCCTTCTCATTTACCTTCACATTCATTATCGCGAAGGCACTCGATGCAACGATTGGATTACGAGTAAGCGAAGAAGATGAAATAGCTGGTCTAGACCAGTCACAACACGCAGAAACCGCATACAACCTATAGGGATATAAGTTTTTCACGAATAACTGGAGGGGGATCACCCCCTTCAGTTATCGGTGTTCCCAAAATGGTTGAAGTGGAATACGGTGAAAGTATGTCAATTGTTACTGAGAGAAAAAAACTACTAAGAGACCAAAACCTTCGTGGTTCAGAATTCACCCTCCAACTCAGCGATATAGTTGACGTTTGGCTAAGCGACTTATTCATCCAAGTTGTGGGGGAAAGGTCAGACATCGCTCTTATGGCCGTCGGAGGCTATGGGCGCAGAGACCTATCTCCACTTTCCGATCTTGACGTGCTTCTACTCCACAAGAACGCACCAGATATAAACGCTGTTGCGGAAGCGTTATGGTATCCAATTTGGGACCAAGGAGAAAAACTCGGTCACTCTGTTCGAACCACAGACGAGACTATTGAGTTAGCATCATCAGATCTAGATACAGCTACCTCACTATTATCCTGCAGACACATTGCTGGCTCTGCTCAATTAGCTGATGAGTTAAGCTCATTAGCTTTGGCCCAATGGAGAAACAAAGCAAGAACATGGTTGCCCAAACTTGCGATCTCTATACAGAATCGGCATCGGGCCAAAGGGGAAGTTGCTTTCATGCTTGAACCCGAACTTAAGGAAGGAAGAGGCGGGTTAAGAGATGTACATGCTATGGGCTGGGCGAGCCAAAGTGGTCAAGGCCCAATCGAAGTAGAGCATCATCAACTGCTTGAATGCTACGAAGTTATTTTGCGTGCCCGAGTTGAACTACACAGGAAATCTAACCGTTCAAGCAACAAACTTCTTTTGGAGCAACAAGATGCAGTCTCAGAAACACTCGGATACAACGACGCTGATTTCTTAATGGCTGATGTAGCTTCAGCAGCTCGGCGTATTGCTTGGAATGTTGATGAACTCTGTCACGCAATTCAAAACGCAGGCCTATTTGGATTATGGAATTTTGGTAAAAAAGTTGGGGATACAATCACAAGAAAAAGAAAACCCATTTCAACAAGTTTTGATGCAGAGTCAGATCTCTCAGCTGAAACCGTTTTACGAATCGCTTTAAGAACTGCGAAAAACAAAGAACGTTTCAATCCAGAAATAATCAGCAAACTAAGGCAAGTACAATTAGAGGTTCCAGAACCATGGACACCGGAGATCCGCAAACTATTTGTTGATCTCCTCCTGACAGGCCATGATGCAATCCCAGTGTTTGAAACATTAGACGAGCTTGATCTATTCGTACCGTTTCTTCCTGAATGGGAACCAGCAAGAAGTCGGCCTCAGCGCAACGCATACCACCGATTTACCGTTGACCGTCACTTGCTAGAAACAGCAGCTGAAGCATCAAAACTCGCGGATCGAGTTGAACGACCCGACTTACTAGTTGTTGGTGCTCTTTTGCATGACATCGGGAAACCACTACCCGGAGACCACACTGAAATAGGAATTAAATTGATTAAAACAATCGGTACCCGCATGGGATTTACACCTGCTGATGTTCAAATGTTAATTCAAATGTGCGAACATCATTTACTACTACCAGATGTAGCTACACGAAGGGATTTAGATGATTTCGATACTATTCAGACAGTTGGAAACTCATTGAAATCAGTGGCAACCGTAGAACTCTTACATGCTTTAACGGAAGCTGACTCAATAGCGACCGGTCCAGCTGCTTGGAGTACTTGGAAAGCTGGTCTTGTAGAAGATCTAGCGAAAAGAACATCTGCTTACCTAAAAGGAGGAGATGGGAGCATCATGGAGCGGGCTTTCCCCACTGTTGATCAAATGCAAATGATGCGTCGAGGTGTAATTCGTGTTGAAGGTACAGGGGATCGTCTCACGATTATGGAAATAGACCGACCTGGAGTTTTCGGAAGAGTTGCAGGAGCACTTTCACTATGTGGACTTGATGTACTTGAGGCAGTCGCTCATACCGAGTATGGAATGGTTTTGGCTGTGTTCCGGGTTGCTCCAAGCACCACTAGAGAAATTGATTGGGATTCAGTTTGTGTTTTTGTGCAAGACTCTGTTCGAGGCCGTGTCGCGATAGGAGCGAGACTTTCTGAACGGATGAGAACCTATTCATTGCAATTATCCCAACAATATCCTGAGAGGGTTGTCGGTACCGATGTAAAAATAGATAACGAAACTTCTTCTACGGCAACCGTTATTGAAGTCTCTGCACCAAATGGAATGGGGTTGTTATACCAAATTACTCATGCCTTAAGTTCACTTGATTTAAATATTTTGAGTGCAAAGGTGCAGACATTGGGAGCGGATGTCGTTGATTCATTCTATGTTTTAGATAACGAAGGTAAAAAGATTAGTGACACTGCTCATGCTGAAGAAGTGAAAGAGGCGCTCAAACATGCGATTGAAACTTCAACAGTGATGGCAAAGGATAATTAAATGACTGACGAACACGACCTTATTCGATGGAGTGAGGCTTTATCAGGAATCGCGAGAACAGGTCTTGCCTTCACAGAAAACTTGTATGAACGAGAAAGGTACGAAGAAGTACTACATGTGGCAGCTGACATTCATTCTCATATCTCTGAACCAGATGAAAGTAGCGAGAAAATTACTGAATGGATGGAGTCAGTTGGGAAAGGAGTCCCTGGGTATGTCACCCCAAAAGTCGCTATTGGAGCAGTAGTGGGCAATGACGAAGGGGAAATGCTTCTCATACAACGGTCAGATTCAGGAGTGTGGCTATTTCCAACAGGTTTCGCTGATGTAGGGTACTCTGCCGCTGAAATAGCTGAAAAGGAAGTTCTTGAAGAGACAGGAATGGAAGTGCAAGCTACAAGAATCATTTCCATACTTGATGGGGTTAGGGCTAGATTTACACGAATGCCGTTGTATTCAATAGTTTTTCAATGCAAAGTAATCGGTGGTTCACTAAAACCTCACCCTCTGGAATGTGATGATGTCGGTTTTTTTCAAGAGGACGCATTACCGGAACCTCTTGCCGGTTCAGGAACATGGGTTGAGCACGCATTTTCTGCTATTCGGGGTGAACCAATAGAAGTGCAATTTGATGAACCTCGTCGCCCTGTTTGGAAATCTAAAAATGAAAAAACTTAAGAATGAGTTAATTATTCCTGTTCGCGAAGAAATTTTTCAACTTCTTCCACAAAATCCGTAGGGTCCGTCTGCTCGTAATCTCCTGCATCAAAGCTATTTTCAAGAGCATCGACATAGCTACTAGTTTCCTCATCCCCATCAACTATTTGGTTAATTTGCCTTTCGTAAGCAGCAGCAGCTATTTCGAGGTCAGTTGTCTGAACTGCAACGGGGACTATTTCACTAAGTTTTTCAATCAGTGCAAGCGCTGCTTTGGGAGATTCAGCGCCTGCAACGTAATTTGGAACGCTCGCCCACAACGAAATATTAGGTATTTGGGTCTCTGAAGCAAACTGATTTAAAACGCCGACAATTCCAGTGGGGCCTTCATATCCTGACCTCTGCAGGCCGAATCTTTCGTTTATCTCATCGTCTTCACTGACTCCATGGATTAACACGGGGCGCGAATGGGGAACTTCAGCTAAAAGAGATCCCAAAGTGATAATCATTGAAACATTCATTTCTTTCGCTATTGCCATAATTTCATCACTAAACGTTTTCCATTTCAGTTGCGGCTCAGTTCCATTCAAAAAAATCAACGAATGAGTCTCCGAGATAAAGAAGTCATTCCCAGGCCAAGTTAAATACCTTGAATCATCATTCAATCGTACGGAAGGACGTTCTGATGAGAAATCATAATAAGATTCAGCTTCAAGTGAAGTAAATTTTTTCCCATCGGTTTTCTCTGTTAGGTGACGGACGGCCCAAGTTGCTGCACTCCCAGCGTCGTTCCAGCCTGAGAAGGCTGCGATCAGAATAGGATTCGTGAGTTGAGGACTTTGGTCCGAGAAATTTTCTGCACTTGTCATTGAACTGAGATTAATCACAGTTTTTCAAATTTTCACCTCGTACGCTACTTAACTAGCAGCATGAGATTTTCATCAGGCGAAGATACTATGGCTCTATGGTTCGCATTCGAATAGCAGATGAAGTCACTGACAAACTAGTTGACTCTTACAAAAAGTTAATACCTCAATTATCAAGTTCTAGTTTGCCCCCAACGAAAGAAGAACTAGGACGGATTATCAAATCAGACGCATCAACGATTCTCGTAGCAGAAAATAATGATGATGAAATAGTGGGGACCATGACTCTAGTTCTTTTTAGGATACCGACAGGTGTACGGGCTTGGATCGAAGACGTAGTCGTTGACAGTGAATGCCGTGGAGAGGGAATTGGAAAAAAACTTAATCAGGAAGCTTTGGATATAGCTAGAAAAGCTGGAGCCAAAACAGTTGAATTGACCTCACGACCTGCACGTGAATCAGCGAATCGACTGTATCAAGATCTTGGTTTCAAACAACGAGAGACGAATATCTACCGTTTCTCATTTGAATAACTCGTATCGTGAGGAACTCTTTCCAAGCCAAGAAGAAAGTTCGTTATATTTCCGTATCGGTCTTCACAGCACCTGTTGGACAGGTGTTACTTTTCTTTTTCGTAGAAGTTTGTGACTTCTCTGCTTTCACAAGCAATGTATTAGCAGTGTTAATAGCTACTATCCCAAATTATCTCCTCAATAGATTCTGGGTTTGGAAGATTATGAACCCGCATAGTTTCCGACACGAAATACTTCCGTATTGGTTAATAGCTTTTCTTGGACTCATCATTTCAACATGCTTGGTTGTTCTTGCTGATTCAATCTGGTCAACATGGATAGCAATTAATTTGGCTAATGCAACTGGCTACGCTCTTCTATGGGTAGCAAAATACTTTATTCTTGACATGTTCATATTTTCAGAAACAGAATTAGAAGGAACGTAACCAAAATTACTATCACCCTTAATATGGATTTTACTTATGAACCCACACCAAATTAATTTAGCTAGATCTGCGAGAGGTTTTCTCCCTGATAATGAAGGGGAAGCATTATATGAAGCTGCTTGTAGCGTTTCCACATCCGGACCGTTTTTAGAAGTGGGTAGTTATTGTGGCAAGTCATCTCTCTATCTTGGTTTTGCTGCACAAAAACTTGGAAAGATTGTTTACGCATTAGATCACCACAGGGGTTCTGAAGAAAACCAGAGCGGTTGGGAACACCATGAACCTGATCTTGTAGATGGAAATATAGGTAAAATGGATACGCTCCCAATCTTTCGGAGAGCAATACATAATGCAGATTTAGAGCAAACGGTTGTTGCTCTAGTTGGGTATTCAGAGGCTATAGCAAATACTTGGGAAACTCCGTTATCTTTCCTTTTCATAGACGGTGGGCACGGTGAAGCACCAGCAAAAGCTGATTATGCTGGATGGGTTCCTAAAGTTCAATCCGGGGGGATTCTCGCAATTCACGATGTTTTCCCAGATGAAAGAGATGGGGGAAGACCCCCATATGAGTGCATCTATCTTCCAGCGATTAATAGTGGAGAATGGGAAGAAATTAGAGCAGAGGGTTCGCTCAGGATCCTTCAAAGAATTTCGTAATTTACGTGGATGAACTAAGGTAAACAAAACGATGAGAAGAGGGAACATGAAGGCAGGTGAATTAGTACCGGAATTTGAAGCCGAGAACCAAAACGGTGAACTTGTTTCTCTATCTTCCCTGCTTGAATCAGGCCCAATAGTGCTTTTCTTCTATCCAAAAGCAATGACACCTGGCTGAACGAAAGAGAGTTGCCATTTCCGTGACCTCGGTACTGAATTTTCAGAATTAGGTGCCCAACGGATTGGCATTAGCGCTGATCAGGTTGATCGGCAGAAACAATTCGACCAGAAGAATCAACTAGGATTTCCGTTACTATCCGACCCACAACAAAAAATTGCTTCCCAATTAGGAGCCAAAAGGTTAGGGCCTTTTGGTAATCGCCGAATAACTTTTGTGATTGATACAGACAGGACGATTCTCCAGGTCATTAAGAGCGAAACGAACATGATGGTTCATGCAGAAAAAGCGCTCGAAACGTTAAGAGGGTAGAAAAACTAACCCTTGTCTATTCGGAGGTAAATTTCTCCGTCAAGATTGGCAAGGGTATGTGTGGCACTGGTTAGTTCTCTGGCGCGACAATTCAGGAAGAGTTCGTTTGCTTTAGGAACTCCTCAAAACATTTGAGGAGAAAACTAATCTTGAGCACTATCAACTAGCGAAGGTAAGAAGTCATGATCAGCAAAGATCCCGTTTGCTTCCGTGCACCCTAGTAAAGCATCAGCTGTAAGGATTACTGCGGCAGCTGAGTACGTAGAGAACTCATCTTCTGGGAAAGGGACCTTTTCGGGGTAGACGACCCCAGTTAGATATCGTCCATCATCATTTCTAAAATCTTGAATCTTTGTAAAAAGTTCAATGGCGTGGTTTTTTTCTCCAACCGCAAAGTACGCCATAGCGCATTCACATGTTTCAGCTGTTGTGACCCAAGGTCGGTCTGACACGCAACGAACACCTCTACCATCTATCTCAAATTTCCCCTTTTTTTCTTTGAGATGTTTGGTTCCTGATTCTCCCTTAAGGACACCAGTAAGTACCGGGTAATACCAGTCCATAGCCCATCGTTCTTTGGGAGCGAAGGCGTCTGGCATGGTTTGAATAACCGTAGTTAGCTTCCGACAAGCCTCTTCCCATTGGGGTTTCTCTAGACCTAATTCATTAGCGATCGCTATAGCTGATCTTAAAGAGTGGGAAATACTTGAAGAACCAGTTAGCAGAGCATAGGACCATGGTGTCCCATCAGAATGGCGTGCCCAGATAATCTCGCCTCTTTCAGTTTGCATGTCTAGAACAAAATCAATTGCTGGTTCCACTACCTTCCACATTGTCTCTAGGAACCCAGAGTCTTTTGAGATTAGGTAGCTATGAAGCACCCCCGTAGCAATATAAGCGACGCAATTTGAATCGATCTTATCTTGTTCCACGCCGGTATCTAGATAGTAGTTATGCCATGAACCATTCGGTAACTGGATATTCGCAAGCCATTGATATCCCAGTAGCGCTTCATCTGTTAGCCCAGCTATATCTAAAGCCATGGTTGCTTCTATATGATTCCATGGGTCAGCATGACCATTAGGAAACCAGGGAATCATCCCTGAGGGCAATTGCCACTCAGCTATGGATTCACCGGTTTGGCGTATCGCAGAATTATCTATGATTTCCATAAGGGGTTTCGGGAGCAAATTCAATCCTTGGTTAAGCAGTAGCAGCCTTTTGAGCATAGATGATCGCACTCTTACCCAACACAGGTTGAAGTAATTTTTCTAGAATTCTCGTAATCCATGGCTGTTTGACAATATCCCAGGTGAGAAAGCGTAGGTATGTTCTGACCAATGGATGTTCATTGTTTTTGGGTCCAACCGCACATTTCAACCACCAATAAGGTGAATGGAGAGCATGAGCGCGGTGATAATCGATAGGTTGAAGACCATTTGATTCCATCTTCGCTTCCAATTCGCTTTTTTTGTAGATACGGACATGACCCCCCACTTCTTTTGGGGCATGGTATTCATCGGATAAAGCCCAACAAATTCTCTCAGGTAAATATGCTGGGATCGTAATCGCAATTCTCCCACCAGGTTTAAGTACTCTAAATAACTCCTGAAGTGCCCCTTCATCATCATGGATATGTTCAAGGACTTCACTTGCAATAATTCTGTCAAAAGATCCATTACTGAAAGGGAGTTGCGTAGCATCTCCAGCACAAGCAGAGGCAGTTGCAGAATCAGATATTTCACCCGCTAGTAGCATCGCTGCATAAGTTGCTCGGACTTCTTGTAATTCAGGGAGGGCCATATCACAAGCAGTAACCTTGGCTCCTCGACGAAGAGATTCGTATGCATGCCGGCCGAAACCGCAGCCAAGGTCAAGGATCTTATGGCCATCTTCTACTAGTAACCGGTCATAGTCAACTGTCAACATACTGAATTATCCGAGATTCCAATTAGCGAGTAGTTCTTCGCAGTGTTGAGCCGTTGTGAGTGCAGATTCACGCCAACTCCACTTCTCAATAACACGTTGCCTTCCTGCTAAACCAACTCTTTTGCAGATATCAGGATTTTCAAAAGCGAATTCTATTTGTTTCGCTAAAGCTGAGCTATCTCCTGGTGGCACAGCAAGGCAGGTTTCAAGGTGAGGTCCAGCTACCTCAGGAAGAGCGCCCCCAGTAGTAGCTATAAGTGGCGCTCCACAAGAAAGAGCTTCAATTGCTGGAATCGAGAAACCCTCGTATAACGATGGCACAATAGCAACTGAAGCCGAAGCAAGTAAGTTAACTAGTTCCTCATAACTGATTCCTTGATTGAAGTTTACGATGTCACTTAGACCCAATTTATTGAGAGTTTCTGCCGTCGTGCTTCCCTCTCGTTGTTTACCCACTAGCTCCAAGTGGACGTTCGGGTGCTGTTCCCTGACTTCAGCTAATGCTTCCAAAAGGTATTTCTGACCTTTCAGGGGAACGTCAGCACTTGCAGTGGAGACGATACGACCTGGGATTCTTTCAATGTTTGGCTGAGGAGCAAAGAAATCTGTATCAATTCCAATAGGGACGACATGGATTTTTTCAAGGTCAACTTTGTGGTCTTTGCTTATATCAGACCGTGATGACTCTGAAACAGTAACAATTCGTTGAATTTTTTTACAAACACGAGTTTGCATTCGCGTAAATGCATACCATCTTCTTTTCCCGAAACGCTCAAGGGGTGTTCGTGCATTATCTAATTCAAGTTGACGATCAACCGTAATAGGGTGGTGGATCACTCCGAGAATTGGTAGTCCAAGTTTTTTCTGAATTAATACGTTTCCGTATGCCAGAGAGCCATTGTCTATCACTAAATCGAAATCATCTGATCGTTCCCGAAGCGCTCGATAAGCTCGTAAAGAAAAAGAGAGAGGCTCGGAGAAATTACCGGTCATATAGGAACATAATTCTACGAAATCAGGGAAATCTTTAATTTCCCAAAATCCCGGAATTCTTCCAGGGAAATGATCATTAAAAATCTCAAGGCTTGGAAATTTATGTAAAGGAACCGTGGAATCAAGGTCAGGGTAAGGAGGCCCCCCTAGAACTTCAACCGTATGCCCAAGTTCAGCTAGCGCTTTACTCATCTCACGCACATAAACTCCCTGCCCACCTACATGCGGCTTGCCACGATAGGCGAGCATGGCGATACGAAGATGCCTTGTTTGCGTTTCTTTCATTTCGTTTCCCAAAATGCGTCCTTCCGTACCAGAATTCAAGGGTAAAGACCTCAAGAGGCAAAACAATCCAAAAAGGACGAAATGTTCTTTTTCTCAACTGGATTTCTTTGCTTCTAAGTGGTGAAATCAATGAAACATAAATTTATGCCTAGCTAAGATTGGAGTCCTTTGAGAGCACTTGTCCAGCGCGTGTCAGAAGCTGCAGTAGAGGTTGCAGGGGAAACTATCGGTGCTATTTCACACGGACTTTGCATTTTTGTTGGCGTTACACATAGTGATTCAAATGCGATAGCGGAAAAACTTGCAAAGAAAATCGCAGAATTAAGAATATTCGAAGATGATGAAGGACGAATGAACCTATCTAGTTTGCAGATTGATGCGCAACTGTTGGTGATTTCGCAATTCACGCTTTATGGTGATGTCAGTCGCGGCCGCCGACCCAGTTGGGTTGCCGCCGCCCCACCAGAACAAGCAGAGCCGTTAATACAGTATTTCATAGACTGCCTTTCGGTGGAACACGGGATCAGGGTTGAAACAGGTCAATTCCAAGCATTCATGAATGTCAGTTTGATAAATGAAGGACCTGCAACATTAATGATTGAAATAGATTAATGCTTTCTACGAGCGAAGGTATTTGCGCAAATCATTAGGAGGGCAGCGGCAATAATTACCGGTAAAGGACCGGCTCGCGTAGCGAGAGTTTTTCCTTCTCGAAGTTCTACGCTGCCTTCAAGCACATTTGTTTCAGAAATACTTGTTCTTTGTAGAACTTCCCCGTGTGGATTGATTATCGCACTAAATCCAGTAGGGGCAGCTTGGAGCACCCACCTTCCATTCTCTATAGCGCGAAGCTGGGAGGAGGCCACCTGTTGGGTCTGGAGTATCCTCAACCAATAGCTTGAACCATTTGTCGGATTTAAAAGAATTTGACCACCATTTCTAGTAGCTTCCCGAGCCCTATCTTCGAAGAAAATTTCCCAAGAGATTGAAACACCTGCATTAATATCCGTTCCTCCAATTGGTATTTGCAAATTGGGTTTACCTGACCCAGCTTGAGTATCGCGGGCAGGTAAATAGTCAGGAGCAAACGGTTCAATAAGGCTACGAAGTGGCACATATTCGCCAAAAGGAACGAGCCTGACCTTGTCGTATCTGTCGTACACATTTCCATCCGGCCCAAACACAATTGACGCATTTGCATTTGAAGTACTGCTAGTTCGTTCAAAGATGCCTGCGACAAGCCAACTATTCAAATCTTCTGCAAGTTGTTGCAACTCTAGGAATTCAGGTGAATCAACGAGCAATTGTCTTACATTGACAACATCTTCTGGCCAAATCACAAGTTCAGGAACTCCTTCAATTCTAAAACTTGCATTTACATGTCGTTCAAATACTTCGCGTTCGTCAGTGTCAATCGCTTGCGTCCCCTGTTCACCGCCACCTTGCACGATAGCGATATCAATTGATTCGAAAGAGGTACCTTTGGGGGCAATTAAGCTAAAGCCCCAAATAGCAATTATCGACATCAAAAGTGTTAAAGAAGGAAACCATTTTCTTTCCCATGCAAGTGAGAAAGCAACTCCAACAGCGACGACAAGAAATGTGAGAAATAAAGGGCCGAGGATTCGTGCTGTTTGCCCAAGTGGAGAACTACTCTGCGACATCGCAATTGTCGCTAATGGAACCCCTCCAAATGGCCAACGATAGCGAAAGGCTTCTACCAACGTAAAAATAGCGGGCAAAGCTACGAAACGGTGAGCTGTTCTAGGTATAAGAAGAGTTGAGAATCCATAAAATCCGCTAAAGAGCAAGCCTTGAATAAAGTACCCTGGAATTGTTAAGGCAATCATCCAGAAAGTTCCGGTGAACAACCAACCCACACCAAAACTGAATCCAATAACAAATCGTGTTTTTACTGACCGAACATCCTTTAGTAATTGATCAAACCCAGCGATAGCGAGAAACGCTAGAGGCCAAAATCCCCATGGTGGCATAGACAGGACAAAGAGAACCCCTGTCGTGAATGGCAGCAAGCAAACCCTCAATCCTCTATTTACTAAATCCGGTAGACGTTTGAATCCAAACACAATGGTTACCTTAAGATCATTATTTTACTAAATATTCTGATACTGCTCGTGCTTGCGCAGTTCCATCTTTAATACAAGCTGATAAACCCAAACCATTAAACGCTGCACCTGCTAGATAAATTCCCGCGCTTTCGTTGATAATTTGAGAACGGATTCTTCGTATTTTTTCTCCATGGCCCATCCCGTACTGGGGGAATGAATTTGGCCAACGGCTAACCCTAGTCGCTAACGGTTCGACGCTAACACCGGTAAAGACTTTGAGTTCTGCTCGCAACTTTTCGATTAAAGCAGCATCATCTAATTGCAAAGCACTTCCGTCGTTAAATCTTCCAACCGAAACTCGTATAAAAGTTTTCTCATCATCATTAAAGTGCGCCCATTTTGATGAACTCCAAGAGCACGCTGTTGTGAGCATGCCTTCGTCTCTTGCTACGAGGAATCCACTGCCATCAAAGACCGGAACTGAATCAGATGGGAAGGCAAAAGTAATAAAGGCCATAGAGGCGTATTCAATTTCAGATAAGAGCGCTGCAGTGATAGGGCAAGCTCTGGAGATTACATCTGAAGTAATGAAAGTCGGAGTGCTAAAGATCACTCCATCAGCTTCGTATTCTTCATTACTCTCAACAATCCATGACGTGCCAGATTCTCTCAACCCAGTTACTTTCTCATTACAGCGGACTTCTCCCGTAATTTGTTCTTCTAAAACGTCAATGATGCGCTGCAAACCATCGGGATGAGTAAGAAAAACAGGTTCACGAGGATCTGTATTCTGTTTGGAAAGGAAAGATTCTATTGAATAAATAAGACTCGGGTTTTCCCTACTGGCTTGAAACAATCGAGGTACTCCCGATTCCAGACTAAGGGCGTCAGCATCACCAGCATTTATTCCTCCCAAAAGCGGTCCAACGAGGTTTTCCATTACTTCATCACCGAGGCGACGACGAATTAAAGAACCAACAGTTTCGTCCCCTTTAGGTTCATTCTCGGACTTGGTAAGATCAGCACGCGCTTCTGCTAATCCCTGATCAGAGATGATTGAAAGATTATCCAATTCATCTAGATCAAGCGGAACTCCCAAAAAATGTTTTTTGGGCAAAGCATGCATGGAGCCATTCACCCAAATTTTCGCTGCCTTAGCAACCGGAGGGACAAGTTCATGTGCTATTCCGAGAGAACTACATAATTTATGCATTTCTGGGTCGCGCGTCAGGAAAGAATCTGGTCCAGCATCAATATTTAAACCTGCTACTTCAGTCGTGAGTATCTTCCCTCCCAGCCTGTCTGAACTTTCCAAAAGAAGGACTTCATGACCCGTTTTTCGAAGCTCATATGCGGCACTGAGTCCAGTAATTCCCCCTCCAACAATAATAAGTTTCACGTGTCAATCCGAAAATCATGGACAAGTTCAACGACCCGTAATAGAACATCCGGATTTACGTCAGGAGTTACACCATGACCGAGATTGAAAATATGTCCGGGTTTGCCTCCAATCTTGTTCAGAATTGCAAGTGTTTCTGATTCAATTGAAGCCCATGCCCCTCCGAGAATAGCCGGATCAAGATTTCCTTGAACAGCTTTGTTAAACCCGATTCTTTCCCTGGCAATGTCAATTGAAACACGCCAATCAATCCCAACGACATCAGCTCCTACGTCACTCATTAATGACAGTAATTCACCGGTCCCAACCCCAAAATGTATTTTAGGGACACCTGTTTCTCCTAAAGCATCAAAAACTTTTTTTGAGTAAGGAAAAACGAAGCTCTCATATTGACTTGGAGATAAAGAACCAGCCCATGAATCAAATAATTGAATTGCACTAGCACCGGCTTCTACCTGAGAAAGCAGCGACTGGACTGTAATATCGGTTAATCGTTCCATAAGGGAATCCCATAATTTCCTGTCGCTAAACATTAACGCTTTTGTTTTCTGATATGACCGTGATGGACCACCTTCAATCAAATAACTAGCAACAGTAAAAGGACCCCCGGCGAAACCAATTAAGGGAACTTGAAGTTCTTGAATACAACCTTTAATTGTTTCAAGTACGTACGGGGTATCAATTTCAGGATTCAGGTCTCGTAGCCGCTTTAAATCATCTGAGGACCTAAAGGGATTAGCAGCTACAGGGCCTACTCCAGGTTCAATGTCTATCCCAAACCCAATGGCATGTACTGGCACAACAATATCTGAGAACAGAATCGCAGCATCAACGCCATAACGTCTAATAGGTTGCAATGTAATTTCAGTAGATATCTCCGGCTTTTTTATTGCATTTAAGATGCTTCCTTCTTTTCGCAATGCCCGATATTCGGGAAGGGACCTGCCTGCTTGACGCATAAACCATACAGGTGTCTGTTCAACTGGTTCACATCTGCAGGCCCGTAAAAAAGAATGATTGTGCAAATCTTTAGAAGCCACATGACAAATCTAGTAGCGACAATAGGAAATAAACGATTTGGGCAAGTGAGAAATTGCTTTGAAGATGATTCCGTTGATGAGAAAGTCTTCCAAATCGCTAGAATAGGTAACCACCCAAATTGCCCCTAAATAAATTTTCGCCAGAAGAGGTGATCAGAATCCATCCCGATTTTCAAGCTGAACAAGAATATATCAATGAGGCTTATTCAATACTAGAACGCGCTCATGATGAAGCTAAAAAGCTTCATAAGATGGTGGAATCTGGAAAAGGTGGAACACATCAGGCTCGATTTGAAAAAGATGTCATAGCCGACCAAGTGAATAAAAGATTATCCCAACTTGACATAGGGGATGCCTCACTTGTTTTTGGCAGGATAGATCAAAAAAACGAAGAGAGTGATAACGAAACTTTCTACATTGGTCGTATAGCAGTCTGGAATGAGAGTCAAGACCCGATCACGGTTGACTGGCGAGCACCCATCTCTGAATCTTTTTACCGCGCTACTGGTAGGGAATCCATGGGTTTAACTAGGCGCCGACATTTTGCCTCACGAGGGGGAAAGCTTCTTGGTATAGAAGATGAATTTTTCGGTGATGACATTATTGATGATTCGTCGACTCCATATTTCAAAGGAAGAATGACATTAGCAACAACAATGGAACAAGCTAGAACAGGGCGCTTGGGAGACATCATTGCAACTATTCAAGGTGAACAAGATGAAATTATTCGCGCCCCATTAGCAGGGATCCTGACAGTTCAGGGAGGCCCTGGAACCGGCAAAACAGTTGTTGCTCTCCACCGAGCAGCTTACCTTCTCTACACCCATAGATTTCCACTTGAAGGGCAGGGGGTATTAGTCATAGGTCCAAATAAAGTGTTCCTTACCTACATTGAACAAGTGCTTCCTTCATTAGGGGAGGCTGGAGTACATCTTGCGGTCCTAGCTGATCTAGTACCCAGAGTTACAGTTCGTGGATTTGATTCAGAGGAGATAGCAAGGATAAAGGGAAGTTCGTTAATGAAGGACGTACTTAGAAGAGCCGTGAAAGATAGAGAACGACCTATCAGAAAAGAATTAACCATTGGTTATGGGCTTCAGAAACTCCGGCTGAGTGTAGATGAATCATCACTTATTATCTCTGAAGCTAGACGCCGATATCAGCATCACAATGCTGCTCGGAATTATGTGCGAGATTCAGTCTTTGATGCTTTAGCAGCGAGCGCTCGTGGGAGTGAATTAAACCCAACAAAACTAAAAACTGATTTAGGTAATGCCTTAGAAATTAGGGAAACTTTGGAGTGGATGTGGCCTTCCTTAACGGCTGAACATTTTGTACATGACCTTTTTGGGAGTAAAGCCTTGCTTGTAAACGCTGGAGTACCATTGTTTGAGCGGCAGGAAATCCTTCAGCTACACCGAGAACGCCATTCGCACGCCTCTAAAGTTCTTTGGACTGAACACGATGCCCCGATTCTTGACGAAGCCCAAGCAATCCTCGGATCAAGAATTGGCTTTAAAGAAGAAGAAGCAATTCGCACATTTGGTCACATTGTTGTTGACGAAGCGCAAGATCTTTCCCCAATGCAATTACGCATGTTAAAGAGGCGTTCTTTGAATGGGTCAATGACCCTTGTTGGAGATATCGCTCAGGCTACGGGGGCATGGGCCCATGACGATTGGGATAATATCATTGAGGCTCTCCCCAGCAGAAAGCCGCCACGTTTTGCTGAGTTGACTGTCGGTTATAGATTGCCGCAGCCAACAATGGATGTTGCTTCAAAAGTTATACAGGAAACACCATACGGAATGAACCCCCCGGTAGCTGTGCGCGAACAAGGTGAGGTTCCTCGGTTCGTTAAGGTAGAAACCCCAGCCCGTCTTCTCGGCACAGTTACAGCTCTAACAAGATCAGAACTCGAAGAATTGGGTTCTGGGACGCTGGCTGTGATTTCCCCCGACCGTTATGTAGATCCACTGACACAATCATTTAACGCCTCTGGAATAGAACACGGACTTGTCTATGAAGGAGCTCTATCAAATCAGGTCACCCTTGTTCCTGTTGGATTGGTTAAAGGACTAGAGCTTGACGTAGCTATCGTAGTAGAACCAAATGAGATAATTAATGGGGAACGCAACGGTATCCGGTCCCTTTATGTAGCGTTAACACGTGCAACTCGCCGTTTAATCATTATCCATTCGGAGGATCTACCGGCTGCTCTTCAATAGCAAATAAGAGAGACCTTATTCGTGGTTAATAGCATCAAGAACCTGGAGTTTTGCAGCTCTACGTGCGGGAAAGTACGCTGCGAGCGATCCAGCTACACCTGCTATCAAAAGATTTCTGAAAATAAGACGCCAAGGAATAGCTAATTGAGAAACGAAATCATCAGGGATGATTTGCACACAAGCTATGCCAAAAATCAAACCTAAACCAACACCGAGCAGGCCACCGAAAAGCGCTACAAGAATGCCTTCAACACGAACCATTCTCTTTATCTGCTTCCTTGTAGCTCCTACCGCCCTAGTGAGTCCAATTTCACGTGTCCGTTCAAATACAGATAGTGCCAAAGTAATAGCGACACCGAGAACAGCGAGAATAACGGAAATGAACAGGAGGACACTAACAATGGTTAATGTCCGATTGATTTGGTTTTCTGCATCTTCCTTAAGTTCGTCTTTTGTTCGCGCTTTCACTTGTTCAAAGTCAACCAAAACAGCCTCTAAAGCTTTTCTGGCTTCCTGTTCGCTAACTCCATCGTTGATAAGAACTCCGACAAAGTCATCGGTTTGTGGAACCAAATTTGCGTTTGACGTATACACACTAGAATCAACCAGCCAGCCGGAGTCAATGACTGATTTTGATGAGAAAATACCAGCAACGATTAAATTCTTTTGGCTTTGGTCAATGAATTCAACTGGAATCGATGATCCAAGACTCAATTCGTATTTCCTAGCTTCATCTTCATGCAGGTACACAGCGTTATTACCAATAAGTACTTCGTTCGTATCAATAAGTCCGATATTAAAATATTTTGGAAGTGATTCAAGATTCGCAGAATAGATCCTCTGCACTTTTTGGTCAGCTAATATGCGGAGCCCTTCATCAGAATATTGCATTGCAAGCACTTCCTTAACTTCTGGAAGTGCAGAGATTTCCTTTGTGACTGACGAGCTAAAACCTAGAGGTTCGGGGCCAAGATTTTCTCCCTGCACCCACCAATCAGAAATCACGTCTTCTTCGAGTATGTCTCCAACAGTTGCTTTAAGAGATTCAGATATCACCGAAACTGTGGCCACCAATGCTAAACCAATCATTAAAGCCGATGCCGCCGTTGCTGTTCTTTCAGGGTTTCTTCCGGCATTCCGACGGGCCATTTTGCTCGGAACCCCGAGTCTTGCCGTTGGAATTCCTAGAAAACGTGTAACTGGTTCAGCAAATAAAGGACTTAAGATATTTATCCCTAGAAATGAATTGAGCGCAGCAGCACCAAGAAGAGCCAAGAGCATAGAAGTGGAGAGATCAGCAGTTAAAGCAGTTACAAGAAGAACTAAGCCTGTAAGCAAGAAGGAAAGTTTCCCCGCAAGGATATTAATTCTGCTCAAACCGAGATATAGGAAAATGCCAGCTAGAACACCAAAGGGCAGCATCAGTAGCCATTTATCAACTACGAAGCCAGTTATAAGTGTTATGGAACTCATAAGTGTAAGTAAAGAGCCAGCCACTATATTTTTTTGAACTACATAAGACCCCGAAGCGGTGTTTCGTAGTGCTGCCATAGGTGAAATAGATCGTGCTTTAAGTGCAGGCCAGACAGCCGCAACGAGCGTAAGACCAATTCCGAGAACTGACCCCACGATTAATGTAGTTGGACGCAAAGGAAGCGAATTCTCATCAGGACCGAAATCTAAAGATGCTAAGAGTTCTTGAAGGCCAAACGCGATAGGGAAACCAAGGGCAATTCCCGTTACTGTCGCGAAAATTCCGACAATTAAAGCCTCAATAACAATAGAGTTCGTGATTTGTTTTCCAGTAGCCCCTAACGCACGTAAGAGTCCGATCTCTTGAATTCGTTGCCCGACGATGATCGAAAAGACGTTATAGATGATAAAAGCTGCGACAATGAGGATGACAAAGGCGAAGACTAAAAGAATAGTTCGAAAAATATTAATGAAATTATTGAAGGTATCGGCCTGCTCTTCAACAAGATCATCAACACTAATTACTTCAAGTCCTTCGGGTAGTAGATCTTCTATGCCGCGTATAACCTCGGTTGCAGTGAAACTCTGATCGATGCTTAAAGTAATATCGTCAAAGCCAACACCACTATTGAATAAGGTCACTGCTGATTGGGTATCCATTGCAACGAGCTTCGCCCCAACCAGCGCATTCTCTTCGGGATCAGCGAAAGTAAAAGTACCGACCAAGGTCAGTTCTTGTAATCCATTTGGTGTTTGAAGATTATATTTTTTGCCGACTACAAATCCATCATCTGCTGCCGTATCAACATCAATAGTGAATTCAGTAATTGAAGTAGGTTCATCTCCTTGTGCTATATAAAGACGCGGAGTAATTGCGCTATCTTCCCAGTTAACTCCTATATTCGGTCCACGATCAGCTACAGCAGCTGATCCATCTGCTGTATTTGGAACAATGCCGAATTCAATTACCCGAGGCTGAACGCCAACCACTCCTGGGATTTCTGCCAGCGTTTCAGGGAGATCTAAACCTATTGGAGCTGCATTTAAACGATTTCCAAATGGAATCTCAGAGCGAACTGCTAGATCATAGCCGGATTCGATATCTTCGCTGAGGCTACCAAATGTCGTGCGTAAACTATCTGTGAAGATAAACACAGCGGTAGTTAATGCAACACCAATAAGAACTGCGAGTGATGTCAACAAAAAACGGCCTGGTTTTGAATATGCGTTTTTTATGGCAATTCTAAAGAGGGTCATGCTTAGAACTCAGCTACCAAAACTTCGCATCTGGTCAAGTACACCATCGGCCGTAGGTTCCATAAGTTCACCTACAACCTTGCCGTCTTCTAGGAAGATCGCTCTGTCCGAGAAACCAGCAGCCACTGGGTCATGCGTTACCATCACAATTGTTTGTTGTAGTTCGGTTGTTGCTATCCGCATAAATTCAAGTATCTCGTTACCAGTTTTTGTATCAAGATTCCCTGTTGGCTCATCAGCAAAGATGATATTTGGCTTACTTGCAAGAGCTCGCGAAACAGCTACTCTTTGCTGTTGCCCCCCAGATAATTCTTTAGGTCGGTGATTTAAGCGATCAGTTAAACTCACAACGTTAGCAATGTGGTCTATCCATTCTTTATCAGCTTTTATGCCTGAAAGATCAAGGGGGAGAGTTATATTTTCAAGAGCATTTAACGTGGGGACTAAATTAAATGACTGGAACACAAAACCAATATTTGAGCGGCGGAGCAGCGTTAGTTCTTTTTCGCTTAATTCAGTTAAGTCAGTCTCACCAATAAAAACTTTGCCACTTGTAAGCCCATCTAGCCCTGCCATGCAATGCATAAGGGTTGATTTACCAGAACCGGATGGCCCCATAATTGCCGTGAATTTCCCTGATTCAAAGGAAACATCAACACCATCGAGGGCCCGAACAAGCGTGTCGTCTTTCCCATAGATCTTTGTCGCGGCTTCAGATCTTGCAGCGACATTGGCTACTTCACTTAAGTCATTCATACTCACCTTTTCTTAATTTTGAGTTTGGAATTCGGGTGCAACTTTAGGGTAATGGTTTACGAAGATGAATGAGACGTTCAAAGTCATGTACATACTGGCGAATTCTCGATAACCACAATGAGCGATAATCAATATAAAGCAATTGTTGCTCGGTAAATGTTTCTAAGTCATTGCGCGAAGAAGAAACACACCCCGTATTGACAATTCCAACAAGGGTCGCAAGTTCAGCACCTATGTCCGGGGCAGGGTGAGAAGCGGAAGCCTCATCTAAGCTCGGCAATTTTTGCAAGATTGAATTTTTATCAGTTTCTGCATTATGACTTTGGCTCATAATCTTGTCCGCTAATTCAAAGAAAGTAAGTACGGTGTTTTCGTGCTTACTGTGCCATCTAGCCAAAGCGTTTTCTTCGTAAGTTTCGTGCTCTTCCTGAATTTCTGTAGTGAGTTCATTTTTCTGGAACCCCAACTTTTTCTTTTTTGGAATTTGTAGCCTAAAGATTTTTGGCTGCGGCCTTTGTTTCGTTTTTGAATAAACAGTGAAGACAACAAAGAGACTCAAAGCGACAATTAATGAAGGAAAAAGAATATTCGTAGACATAGTGTTCTCCTTATAGGCTAGATCGGAATTTCACTTGATATAGGTCTTCGGTAAAGACTTTTTTCGGAATTGTTTGGCTTAGGCCTCTGAAGTGTGTACTGTGACATATGACACATCTTCGACTCCAGTGTGGCTGATTTGACCGGGGGGCTATCGGCCACTGTGGAGTTAAACGGGTGGCTCAAAAACAGTCGATGATCACCGGGGGTTAGATCATCGACTGGCCGCCTGTGTCACTCAAGATACTATTTTGATTTGAGTTGGTACAGCTTCAATGGTTTCGTTGTTTCCACAACTCCAACATTGGTCACCTGGTTTCCCTCGCCAAGTAACATCACAAATACTGCAAGAAATGGTCATCCGTTTTTGTCGAATTTTTCGAATCTTCCCTTTTCTTGATTTCTGTACCATATTGCGGATCGTAGATTCATAATTGCTTCTGACAGGGGATGGTGGAGTGAAATACGAAATACCGATAGGGTAAGCGTTCACGTAATAAATAAGAAAAGAGAAAATTCATGACTGATTGTCCGAACCCTGATGGATCAAGCCCACGCCAAACAAGCTTTTCGGAAGCTCCACCTCTGTGTATAGAAGAGGGGAAAACCTATACAGCAAAGATGGAAACGTCTTTGGGAGAAATGATTATTCATCTTGACAGTGTTAATGCTCCGCTCACAGTTAACAATTTTGTTTATTTGTCCCGGTACCACTACTACGACGGACTCGTCTTCCACAGAGTCATCAATGGGTTTATGTGCCAAGGAGGGTGCCCAGAAGGTTCAGGAAGAGGTGGGCCAGGTTACCGATTCATTGATGAACTTCCAGAACCTGGCAGGTATGAAATAGGTTCAATAGCAATGGCGAATGCGGGACCCAATACAAATGGAAGCCAGTTCTTTATTGTTACCGGAAGAAGCGGAGTAGGGCTTCCTCCTCAATATTCATTATTTGGCAAAGTAATAAAAGGTATAGAAGTAGCAGAAGCGATGCAACAAGTTCCCACACAACCTGGTGATAGGCCGGTTGAAGATGTTGTCATACATTCTGTAACGATTTCTGAAACAGATTAGAAAGAGAAATTTATTCTTCTTCTTCTTCTTCAAGAGTAGGGATGACGATTTCTTGGCCAACTTGAATAAGGTTATAGTCGTCGATACCGTTTTCTGCTGCTAGTAATTCAATTGGTACGCCATAACTCTGGGCAATCTGGCTTAACGAATTCCCAGGTTGAACGGTGTGAATTAGTGGAGCTGGGGTTGGGATAACAATTTGTGCAGTTGGGGTTGGTTCAACCACAACTGGTGCCTCGGTTGTTGTATTATCTTGTGGCTCTTCAGTTTCAGTTTCAGTTTCAGTTTCAACAGTATCGCCATTGTCCTGAGTGGCTGGCGGAGCATCATCAGAGCTTCCCCCTCCGCAAGCACTAAAAGCCAAGACAGCTACAATCACTATTCCCAAAAATTTCTTCATTCTGACACCTCAGTAAATCCTAGAGGCACGATACCTTACGAAACACGTAAGGTCCAGACCTAATTTCATAAGATCAACGCGTACTGTTATGTACCATTAATTATTCTTCGATTATGTATGACGTTGGAGTTCTATAAATCCAACGCAGCCAATTCATAGATATCTGGGCTGAGATTTGCAGAGAGTTTCCCGTTACAAAAAATCTGTACGTTCCCCAAAGCAGTATTTGTATTCGTCATCGTAAGTGAAAGTGCCGGTTGACTCTTACTTCCAGTTGTTAACGTGACCCAACCAGCAGTGAAGCAACTATCAGCACCTTCAGCTTTGTTAGGATCAAAAGGGCCATTGTGTTCACGCTCAGGGGAAAGCCGCAAACCTAGACAAATACTGCGAA
>Ga0208764_10000363_pt1 | contig 28706 bp, 36 predicted proteins | sample ETNtaG_18_FD_185762 | JGI IMG/M metagenome (GOLD analysis project Ga0208764, IMG submission 185762) | Marine microbial and viral communities from oxygen minimum zone, Eastern Pacific Ocean - ETNP201302SV91 (SPAdes) (version 2) | ecosystem: Environmental > Aquatic > Marine > Oceanic ... | reverse complement strand
ATTTTTTATCGAATACAAACCTCCATGTGGGGCTGGTTTGTGAGATCTCACAAATTCGTTAACCTTGATTTTCATTGCTTAGGAGACGTATTCACAATATAGTATTGTTTTGGTTTGTCTAAAGGAATATTAAATGAAAATGTCGAAATTGTATCTATGAAAAAGAAAGTGGCAATAATCGGTGTTACCGGTTCTGTAGGTCAGGAATTCGTTCAGTCATTGAATGATCATCCATGGTTCGAAGTCACTCAGATTGCAGCCTCAGAGAGATCTGCAGGGAAAAAATACCTTGATGCAATCAGAGATGCTAATGGAATTATTGCATGGGATGTGGGTGGTAAAATCCCAGATTATATTAAAGAAATGACAGTCTTGACAATTGACGAAATAGATATTTCAGAACTTGATCTAGTTTTCTCCGCAGTAGAATCTGTAGCTGCACGAGATATTGAAACAAAATTTGCAAAAGAGCTTCCAGTTATCTCAACTTCTTCTGCATATAGATATGAAGAAGATGTACCAATACTAATCCCTGGAGTTAATGATGAACAGGCAGAACTTCTTGAAGTTCAAAAAAAGAATCGTGATTGGAAAGGTTGGGTGGCACCACTGCCAAACTGTACAACTACTGGTCTAGCTATAACACTAAAACCATTACTTGACGAATATGGTGCAAAAAAAGTCATGATGACATCAATGCAAGCAATATCCGGTGGTGGAAAGACTGGCGTTTCTGCAATGGGAATCACAGATAACATACTTCCTTACATTCCAAATGAAGAAGGTAAAGTTAGAAAAGAAACCAGAAAAATTTTAGGTAAATTAAAGGATGGTAAAATTGAGGATGCTGACATTAGAGTTAGTTGTACATGTACACGCGTTCCAGTAATTGATGGACATACAGAATCAGTTTTTGTCGAGACTGACAAGGAAATTGATCCTAACCAAGCAAAAGATACCTATGATGAATATAATAATAAAATTTCAGTTGCTGGATTACCTTCAGCTCCAGAAAAATATTATGCATTCCATGAAGATCCAACCAGACCTCAACCCAGGATGGAAAGAGAAGTTGGTGATGGTATGACCACGACAATAGGTAGAGTGGAAAAAGAAGAACTCTTTGACAATGGTTTAAAGTATATGTTATTCTCACATAATAAAAAAATGGGCTCTGCAAAAGGTGCTGTTTTACTAGCTGAGATGTTATACAAAAAAAATAAGATTTAACCAAAAAAAGATTAAAAATTTCAATAATAGCTTTATTAGAGGTTTAATAATTCAAAAAGCCGGTGTCTTAAACGGCAAAAATTGATGACCTAGATTTAAAAATTTTATCAGAATTAACTAATGATGCAGCTATTTCAGTTCCAAAACTTTCAGAGAAAATCAATACGAATTCATCTGTTGTTTATAGTAGAATCAAAAGACTAGTACGTCAAAAATTAATTCAAAGGTATACTATTGAAGTTAACGATAAAGAACTTGGTTATACTGTAAAATCAGTAACTGGTATTAATATGGACTCAAAAAAACGTAATGAAATAATTGATGCATTATTTGAAATTGATGGTGTCAGAGAAATTTCTGAAGTAACTGGAAGATTTGATATTATGGTCACAATGTATGCAAAAAGTCTTAATGAAATGCATAAAGTAGTTTCTGAAAAAATCGGTAAAATTGAAGGAATTTTAGGTTCAGAGAGTTTTATTGAAATGAAACGTAGAGCAAAATCCGCACCCTACATGTTCGGCCAATAGTGTGATATTTATTTTTCTAGAGATATGAAATAACATGCAGGAAACATCAACTAAAATAAAATTCAAAACATACTATGAATTAACAAAACCAAAAATTTGGTACCTTTTAGTTTTTACAGCATTTGGAGCAGCTATAACTGCATCAAACGTATATGATGTCGAGATCTCAATCGGAACTTGGATTCTAATGATTGCTGGTGTTGCAGCAGGTTCTGCAGCTGCTAACACATTGACAAACTATCATGATCGAGATATTGACGCAATAATGGATAGAACTAAAGAGCGACCAATCCCAAGTAAGAGAATTTTCCCAGCTGAGAAGGCTAGAGACTTTGGACTGGTGTTGGCGGCAATATCTATTGCATGTGCGTTTGGAATTTCATACACAACTTCATTTTGGAATGGAATTTGGTGTGGTTTGTTTATGTTATTTGGATTAGCGGATAATATTCTAGTTTACAGTCATGCATTGAAGCGAAAGAGTCAACTAAACATCATTCTTGGAGGATTTTCTGGTGGTGCTCCAGCAATGATTGGATTTGCTGCTGTAACTCTTACTGGTTTATGGGACTTTGGTCTAATAATTGCAGGTCTAGTCTTCATTTGGATTCCGATGCACATCTGGGCACTTACATTACATTTCCGAGATGATTATAGAAAAGTAGATGTCCCAATGCTAACTGCAGTGTTATCTGAAAAGACATCTGCAAGAGTTATTGCAGGTACAACGTTGATGATGGTTTTGTTCAGTGTCGTGCCATTCTTTTTGGTAAACCCTGATACAGGAGAAGCAGTAATGGGTGAAGTGTATCTTTACACTGCAATTGCTTCTGGTGTATTGATGGTACTTCTTAGTGCATGGGTAGTTGCAAAACCAACTGAAAAATCATCTTGGGTACTTTTCAAATTCTCAAGTCCATATCTTGCAGTATTGTTTATTGCACTTATGGTAGATTCTGCTCTATGACTTAGAAATTCGTTTTAAATTTCCGTATCTTACCGAGTCTGAATCCTTCTATTCTTTTTGAAGTAGGAATTGTTGCATCTATTCCCATCTTAGCAGTTCGTAATTTTTTCTGATCACTTGATGGGTCTAGGCTAGAACCTCTCACATTTTTTATAATTACTAAATCCTTGTCTGCCTGGAATCTTGTTGCCATGGCATATTCAACAGCAGAAGAATCAGTTGGATCAATATCATCATCTACAATTGTAACCATCTTGAGTGATCTATGAGATGCAAAAGTCTCATTGATGATTTTTTTGACATTAGTTGTCTTTGTTTTTGAAATTTGTATCACCGCGTGGAGCCAATTTGAACCTCCACTTGTAAGAACCACCTGTTTTGTCTGTGAGAATTTCTTCTTTAGAATTCCATTTAGTTTGGATTCTATTGGCATTCCCATTAGAAGTCTCGCTTCACCATATCCAGATAGTATATCATGGAAAATAGCATCATTTCTAAAATACAGTTTGTCTATCTCAATTACTGGAGCCTTTCTAGGCATGTCATATGTTCTTAACATTTCAACCATCCATTCTGAGTGGGTTTTATCTTGCAAGATTTTTCCTTCCATTACAATTTCTGCAGTTGAAGGGACTGAAATTTTTGATATTGGGCATTTAGTTAAAGTGAGATTGTTGTTTAATAGTGAATTTGCAATTTTTGCTTCACTCTTCCCCCATTCAGCCTGAAATGCACTTGCTATAGTAATAGCAGGATGAACACCAATTGTAATTGCAACAGATAGATCCTCACCATGTTCTTTAGCATAGACAAATGACTTGTGTAAATCTCGTCCTTCAACCATTCTAATTGAAAGTGATTTCTTGTCAATTGGCATCAATCTATGAACTGATGAATTTTGGTAATTTTTTTCTTGATTTTTTGTATGAAGTATAGATGATGTGATGAAGGGTCCAGATTCATTTAGAAAGTGTTCAACTATTGGGAGGATTGAAATGTCTTTTGATGAATTTTCAAAAAATTTTGCGTGTTGTGAAACTTTTGGTTTTTTTGTAGCATTAATTGCCTTAACCATTGTTTGATGAATTGTGGATGGTTTTGCACCTATAGCTTGAGCAAATCTAGATCTAGTTCCAACAAGATTAGAGACGACATGAAATTTTCGTCCTATTACATTTTGAAATAGTAATGCATTAGAGTTTTCAAATTGTTCTGTGATTGTAGCAATCTCAAATTTTGTGGAAACTCTTTTTTTGATGGTCTTTAGATCCTTAGTTTTTTTAATCTGAGTTAGAAAAGTACGAAGATCATTTGTCATTATTTTAATTCCTCCAATATTGCATTCATTAACTGTTTTGTTATTTCTTTATCTAGTGGTTTTTCAAAGTTTCCAGTGATTAGGCACATACCCTGTCTTACATATGCAATCTTTTCGGAAATTAATTTTAGAAACAAAGATTCTGATTTTGGTGGTATTATTGTAGATGTTGATGGAACTGGACCTGAATTGATTGAAACTATCATACCACCAATCTTTTCCGAATTTTCTGTAACTGAGATAAAACTACCATTATCATAGTTTAGTATCTGAACTAGGAATGATCGTTCTTTGATATTCACTAATTTCTTAGTGTATCCACCTGACAACAAAAAGTTTGGATTAATTATGCCTTTATTGCTATCGGTTCATTCTTCGAGTCAAATGCAGCCTTGACAAGCTCTTTGGCTTTTTTGATTGTCATGCCTTGTGCTTTAGCTTTCCTTAGTTCTTCAACTGTCTTTGTTTTAGTCCAACCTTCATTGATTGCAGATGTTAGTGTATTTTTTACAAAATCACCCTCAAATGCTTCAACCCCACTAATTGATTCTAATTCAATAGTTTTGGCTTGAACTTTTTGTGATTCAGCTTCTGCTTCTACTCGTGCTCGAAGTTTTGCCTTATATTTCAGATTTCTTGGTTTGGTTCTTAGTCGGTAACCACAGCATGGACACCATAATCCTTCCCATTTTATAAAAATCTCACAAATTTGACAACGTCTCTGACCTGAGGCATAACGTCCAGTTCCTACTGGTTTTTGTGCCTTGTATCTTGTGCAAATTCCTTTACATGTCATTTTTGTTCGCATATTATATAGAATTTATGAATATATAAGGCTGATCTTAAAAATAATTCCAAAAAAATTGGAAAAAGATATAAAAATTTTATTGATTTATATAGAAAAAGTGATCAATTTCAAAAAAAACCTCTGAAACATCAATAAATATGTATGTTTTTTAGACTTAGAAAAAATCTTACCATAGTTATCCTGTAATTGATAATGGTAAAACAGAGTGACAGTATCCACTTCTTTGCGTTATGAATTGTGCTGATAGCATATCCCTTTTACCTCTTTGATTGAAATTTTTAATTTTTAGTGATGTATTTCTTTCATCTACAAACTCAATTTCAAAATTTGAGCAAAACTTTAGGTTTAGAAGTTTAGCAATCTCATTTGCCATTTGCATATCGCCGTTTCCAATTTTAATTATCTTATGTTTTGCTTTTAATTCTGCTAGAATGCTGATGACTTTTTGAATTAATTTCTCAGTAGAGACAAAAAAGGAACTTGATATTTCATTACCAAGATAATATACTGATAAACCAATTTGTTTGCCAGGGTCAATTCCTAATAATAATTGATTATCGTTCAAGCCTTGATCTAGTTTTTGTGAAATTAAACCCTGAATCACTTCTTTGTCTTTATCAGTAATATCATCAAAAAGTATAGGAATAACTAGGTTTTTTGGTGCCTCCTTTTCCGTAGTGAGTATGATATCACCATCAAAATTTGGTATATCTTTTGGTAATATTGAGTCAAAATTCATGCCTAAATCCTTTAAAATTCTTGAAAATCTGTAGTATGGCTTACCTAATTCTGTGGCAATTCCAATTCTGGCATTTTTTAAGTATGTGATAATCAGTATAGAATTATTAGAAATTTAGAGTTTGTGTAAGAAAAAAACCAACCAATTTTACAAAAAATATAGTGGAATATGATAAAATGATTAATTTGTTGTTAAGATTAGGATAGCTCTTGCTAGGTCACCCTTTGATTCTGCTAATGCATCTTTAGCCTTTTCTTCATTTACATTTGCTTGTTGACAAACTAATGCAATATCCTCATCACTGAAAATTTGCACTTCCAACTCCTTCTCCTCAATACTTTCTGCAACAACTTGAAAAATTGAGTTATCTTTTGCCTTCATTTCAGTAACTGAAGGTTTAGCGATGATAATTTCTTTTTTATCCGTTTTAATAATTACTTCTTGAACATTTTGGACCTCCTCCATATCAAGACCCATTTTGTCCATCATTCTTCGCATTTGCCGATTGCCTCCACGCATCATGATAAATTTTCTCCATCAGTCTGACTTTTTAAACTACCTCTGATCTTTATGGCTACGCCTCTTTGTTGTTCTAATATCATTGTTGTAGAAAGTACTGCTTTACCAACGCCAACTACTTTATTTTTATGTAAAATTGCAACATCAGAACCAATTCTCACATTTTTGCCACATGAAACAATATGTTGGCAAAAAACTGATCTTCCGTCTTCTACAAATGGTTTTGATTCTGCATCAATTTCAAGGCAATTTTCACGAAATTTCTTGTTTTTGAGAAATAATTCTGCACAGTATCGTGTTAGTGCCAAACCACCATCAGTTCTAGGTGTAAATAGTAAGGTTCCATTATGGTTAACATTACGGATTTTTCCTGTTCTTTTTGATATTTTTATCTCAATGTCTTTAGGAAGTTTTTTTGATACTCCATAGCCAAAAAGTGTATCAATCGTATGTTTCAGCTTTTGCACATTATCCATGTTTTGACATTCGTATACTGACATATTATTCTAAATCCCTTTTTTATAATATATTTAGGTACAAAAAATCTAAATATATTATCATATATCTACGTATACTTTATATTTTCTATATAGATACCTGAATATGATGGCCGATAAGGATCAGCTCAGAAAAATTCAGTTTACTGGAAAATCATCATACATTGTTTCATTACCCAAAGATTGGATAAGAGATCAGGGTGTAAAGCAGGGAGATCAAGTAAGTGTTGTTAGACAAGGTTCCTCTATTATAGAAATTAAACCTGTGAACTTTGGAAGACGAGCCATGCAAGATGCGGCAACATTAGTAATAACTCCAAAAGATGACAAACATACGATCACTAGGAAGTTAATTGCACTGTATTTTCTTCGCTACAAAACAATAAACGTTAAACCAAAAAGTGGAAGAGTTGATCCAAATCAAAGAATTGCTATTCGTAATACTGTAAAAAAAATGCTCATGGGTGCAGAAATAACCGCAGATTCTACAAACGAAATAACTATACAAGTATTGATAAATTTAGTTGAACTATCAATTGATGGCGCATTCAAAAGGATGCTTCATTTATCGAAATCAATGCAAAATGATGCATTATTAGCGCTTAGAGAAAATAACAAAGAACTCGCACAAGAAGTAGTGAACAGTGATGATGATGTAGATAGATTTTCATTTTACATTATTCGACAACTTACAATAGCTATTGAAAATTCTCATATGCTTGAAGAAATGGGATTTGCTAATGCAAGAGATTGTATGGGGTATAGAATTGTTGTTAAAAATATTGAAAGATTAGCAGATCATGCTGTTAGTTTATCTCAAGACATATTAGATTTTGAAAATCCAATACCTGAGAAAGTAATTGATAGGATTGGAGAGATGAGTGATTTTACACTAAATGTCATAGATGATACATGCTTGACATTGTTCAAAAATGATTATGCTGGAGCAGAAAAAGCCATTACAGAATCTCATAATATATCAAAATATGAAAAAAAAGTACTTGATTTGTTAAAAAGTGTAAAAAATGAAAAGGTGTCTTTTAGGGTGAGAAGAATTGTTGAAAATATTAGAAGAATATCAGAATATGCAAGCGACATTGGTGAGGTTGTACTAAACATGAATGTTGAAAAATTAATACAGAGATAGAAAACGTGATTATACTTGAATTCATGTATTTTAATCACATATTCTGATGCTGACTCAATTTCAGAAGCTGAGGGGCTGTGTGAAGCGGCTGGATGTAAAATATTACATCTGATGAAGCTGGAATTTCTTAATGCTACAAAATTTGGGCTTAGTGAAGGAAAAATTGATGATCTGAAAAATCTTGTAACGAGAATGAACCCAGACGTCATAGTTTTTGATGAAATTTTGAAACCAAGTCAAAATTATAACTTAGCATCAGAGCTAAAGATAAGAATACTTGATAGAGAGTCATTAATTTTAGAAATTTTTGAGAGTAGATCAACTAGCACTGAATCTAAAATGCAAGTAAAATTAGCACAGTTAAGATATGAAATGTCAAGAGCTAGAGAAAAAGTTAGGCTGTCAAAAATTGGAGAGCAACCAGGTTTCATGGGCATAGGAAAATTTGAGGTTGATGTCTACTTTAATGACATCAAAAATAGGATGGTTAGTGTTAGGGCAAAATTACAAAAAGCCGGTAAGCAGAGAGAACTTCATAGACAGTCAAGAAAGCGAATTGGTTTTAGAACAATCTCATTAGCTGGATACACATCAGCAGGAAAAACTACTTTGTTTAACAGTATGACAGGAGAAAAAAATGAGGAAGATCATAAATTATTTACTACGTTAACAACCACCGTAAGGAAATTTAAACTGGATAGAGATTGGGTTCTCATTTCAGATACAGTAGGATTCATCAGTAAACTTCCTGCGTATCTAATTGAAGCATTCAAATCAACGCTGGAAGAATTAACTTTTACTGATATTGTAATTGTTGTGATAGACGCAAGTGAGAAAAATAATGAGTTGAAGAAAAAATTTTCTAGTTGCTATAAAACACTGATGGAATTAGGCGTAAAACGACAAAATCTGTTATTTGCTTTTAATAAAACTGAATCAATGAGTGATGAAGAGGTTTTGGAAAAGGTGAAACAACTTGATTTATTGGAAAATAAAAATTGGATAGCAATTTCTGCAAATACTGGTAAGAATATTGAAAAATTAAAGATTCTAATTAAACAAAATTTTGATTCGACAACAAAAATTAATAATGCATACTAATCATAAGATATACTAAATGAATATTGAAGTTTTAAGAATAGGACAGAGAGTCGTAAGAGATGATCGTGTTACAACTCATGTTGCATTAGTTGCAAGAGCATTCGGTGCAACAAAAATTTACATGAATGAAGTTGATCCAGAAATACAAGAGACTGTAGAAAAAATTAATGACACATGGGGAGGTGATTTTGAAATTGAATTTTTTTCAAATTGGAAAGATGTGATAAATATGAAAAAAAATGATTATAAAATTGTTCATCTAACTATGTATGGAGAAAATATTAATAAAATTCACTCAAAAATTCAGAGTGAAGAAAAAATTTTGGTTGTTGTGGGAGCTGAAAAAGTTCCACGAGATATTTATGAAAAAGCTGATTACAATGTATCAATAGGAACACAACCACACTCTGAAATTAGCGCTCTAGCTATACTATTAGATCGAATTCAATTAGGAGAGCAATTTAATAAAAAATTCTCTGATTCAAAAAGAGTAATTATTCCTAGCAAGGATGGTAAAAATGTTCAAGTCAGTAAATAATGGATTAATAATGGTTCAAAATAGGGTTCTATATGGTTGATAAATACGAAGATCCATTTGTAAAAATATCAGCCATGATTGGTGGCGATGAATATCTCAAAGTTTCAAGATCACTGTTAAAATCAGAGGATGCAACTGATGAGGAAATTGCCAGTTCTACAGGTTTGAGAATAAATATGGTAAGAAAAGTACTCTATGATCTTTTTGGTAAAGGATTAATCACTGGTATTAGAGTAAAGGACGAACGAAAAGGCTGGTTTGTCTATAGATGGCGTTCAAGACATGATGAAGTGGAAAATTTTATTGAAGTGCAGAAAAAAAAGGTTTTAGAAAGATTACAACAACGATATAATTTTGAAAATGGATCAGACTTCTATCATTGTGGAAATGGGGATTGTAACAGAGCAACGTTTGAAGATGCACTTGATTTATTTTTCAAATGTCCAACATGTGGTCAAGTTTTGAATCTAAAAAAGAATGAGAGAGTTAGGAAATTATTCTTGAAAAAAATTGATCAAATAAAACAAGATGTTAAAGTTTAAAGTTTGTAGAATAATACTAACTCATTCTTATTTTTCTGAATTTTTGTCAGTATGAGTTTTGTAGCATTATCTAAATTTTTAAACCCAAGGCCTTCAACAAGACTAATTGTATTTTTACCACCCACAATATATGGTGCTAAAGTAACTATTGCTTCATCGATTATATTTTTTTTAACAAATGACCAATTTACAGTTCCTCCACCTTCTAGAAGAATTTTCTTAACTCCTTTTTTCAATAATATTCTTAATAATTTTGGTATGTCTACACTATTTTTACCACATTTTATTAGTTCCACAGAAAATTTCCCCAAACGTTGAAGATTCTTTTCTGAGATTGATTTTGATACAACTATGATTGTTGGCACTTTATTACATGTCTGAATGATTTTAGAACTTGATTTGATAGTACCTAATGAATCAAGAATTATTCTAATTGGGTTTTTTCCTTTTGTGTATCTAACTGTTAGTAGTGGATCATCAAGGTTAACTGTATTTTTACCAATTATTATTGCGTCAACTTTTGATCTTAATCTATGAACACGTATTTTATCATTTTTTGAAGAAAGTTTTGTTCTTTTATTTTTTACACCTAATTTCCCATCAAGTGTTATAGCTGCACTAAGTATAACATAAGGTCTAGATTTTACCATGAACAAACTCTCCTCCTATCATTACTGCCTTAATTGAATTTTCAGATGCTCTGTGAACAATCGCTGCGTGTGGATTATTTAATGGATCCAGATCAATTGATTTTTTTTCTAAGAAAATACAATCAGCCAAAAATCCTTTTTTAATAATACCTATTTTTTGATTAAGTAGTTTTCCTGCATTTACAGTTGCCATCTTAAGGATAGTTTTTGGATCAATTCTTTTTTTGTGCAATGCCATAGAAACTTTCCACAAGTAATCCATCTCTCGAAATAGATCTGGTGAGTTTACCATTATATTATCAGTACCTATTGCTACATTACAATTCATCTTACCCATTAATGCTACATCTGGAATACCTTCAGCCAATGCGGCATTTGCTCGTGGGCAGACTACAATTCCACGTACATTCTGTGATATTTTTCTTAGATCATTTTTTGTTGCAAATGTCATATGAACCAAAAATGTTGGTTTTGTCAATAAAGCACGTATTGGTTCACTAAACTTTGAAATTTTTTGTGATGTAGTATAACTTTGTAGTGTCTCAGCAGCATGTATCGCTCGAAGTTTTTTAATTTTTGAATATGTACCTAGATTAGAATCACTATTTTCATTGGGACCACTAATTCCAACTCCATCACAATTTCTTAATAATTCTTTTAATTCTACTTGATAAGATTCTGGCATTGGCGTGTTTTTTTGTATGTCACGCTTAGTTTGATAGTAGTTTATTCTACCAAGAATAATTGAACGAATTGGAATTTCTTTTATTGCATTCTTTAGTAGTTGAACTCCCTCGACCCCACCTTCTCTGAAATCAACAAAGGTGGTAATCCCTTTGTTTAGCATCGAAATTACTGATTTACGCATGAATTTTGCCAATTCCTTTTTTGGTGTTTCGGCTAAAATTTTCTGCTTTATGCCTGATACGGGATGAATTTTTGAATCAACATTGGAATCTAGTGAAATATCCTTTCCAACAGAATCACCAACATGTGTATGGGAATTTATTAATCCTGGAATCAAAAGTAATCCTCTGCAATCAAAAATTTTTTCTTTTGTAGAAATTATCTGCGGTGAAATACTTTGAAATTTTTTATTTATAATTCTTACATGTGTAGATTCAATAAATTTTAAATCGTCACCATACAATACGCTAATATTTTTTAAAATCATTTTAATTCGTAAACTTCAGGTTTTTCTTTTCCTGAATCTCGAATTTCCCTAATTGTATCCAATGATTGTGTAGCAAGTTTAGCTGCATCTCTTGCAGTTACACCACTACCAATCCCACAATTTAGGAATAAATCCATCTCTTGTTTTGTATTATCAATAAATTTTTGAGCGTTTTCTTTATGAGCTGAATTTGATATCACCATAAAATTATCACCTCCCATAAAAAATGTAAGAGATTTTTTCTCTAGAAAAAATTCTGACATTTTTGAATAAAGCTTGAACATTAATGATGAAGTCTCATATGGAGAAATCATTTGACGTGTTTTAGTTAAACCATCTACATCGAGATGCATTATTGTAACATTTTGTTCAGCCTTTCCATTCATTGAACCAAAAATATTATATTTTTCATTTAGAAATTTCTTTGATTTCTTGTCATTGTTTGCTAATACATTGGCGTCAAATGGAGAAATACCACTTCCAATTGACATAGATAATTTAATTTCAAATTTTGATTCTAATTCTTTTTGAATTTCTACATGATCATCTAATGAGATCTTATTTGTTACTGCAAAAAATTCATCAGATCTATTTGGGAATACAAGCCCATTCTTTTTTGAAAAAAGTTCTTGAATTTTTTGATATAATGATGCCTGAAGCATTTGCAGTTCATGCTCTCTATCACTACCCAAAGTTAATGTCCACGGTCCATATCCCGTGATTTTCATAATTGTGAGCTGTAACAACTAGTTTATCCTCTTAATTTCGGCTTCAATCTTTTGTATTGCACTAACTGCATTCTCTGAAACTGATCTTATTCTTGCATATGCCTGTCTTTCTGACATTCCTGGACCAGAAATTCCAAGAGATACTGGTTTTTGATGTTTTATTGATAATCGAGCAATGCTACTCGCTGTAGAATGTGCAATAACTTCATCATGCTTTGTCTGACCTTTAATCACTGCACCTAATGTTACAACACCATCAACATCTTTCTTCTGTAATAATTTGTCAATAACTAACGGCATATCAAAAATACCAGGCACATTACACGTGTATTTTATGTTTAATTTTAAACTCGCTGCTTTTTCTATTGCTACATCATACATTCTTGACGTCACCTTCTCATTAAATTCTGCAACGACTATGGCTATATTCAAAATTAATTCACCCTAGCAAATTCCAATAATTCTTTACCATCAACAAATGGAATGGCATTTTCTTTTGCATACTTTTCTGCTTTTTGAACGGATAATGCAGAATATGTTTCTGAATCCATCATTTCACAGATTGTAGTAATTGGAAATAGGTGTGCAAGTTTGGCCAAATAAATTGACATTTCGGTGTGACCTTTTCTGGAAGATAATAATCCATCAGATGCCAATAATACGGGTACATGTCCTGGTGTCTTAAATGAGGAGATGAATTCTAATTTTGGATTTTCAGATTCATAGAGATTGGCCATTTCTTTTATGGTTAGAGCTCTATCCATGTCAGTGATTCCGGTGTAAGTCTGTTTATGATTAATGTGGATGGAAAATGTTGGGTGATCACCATAAGGTGCTGTCCCCATAATCATTTTTTTGGAATCTGAATCTAAATAATTAGATGTTGATAAAATTTCATGCATGTAACTTAATTGTAGTTTCTGTGCCATTACATCATCAATTGCAAGACAGATTAACCCGCCTGCATGCTGTCTCATTCTAGCAATATGTTCTGGCATGATAAATTGTGCAGCTGTTACTAGATCAATTTCATTTTCACGGCCATCAGAATCATGTATCATAACAAATTCACCTTGTTTAAGTGATGAAATTGCAGAATCAAAGGTCATTATAAAAAATTCATCCATAGATATTATAAAGTTTACTAGAATTTTTGTTGGTACCAATAAATTGGTAAATAACCATACTTAGTTTAGGATGTATTTTCCAAGTACGTCTGTTTCAATATTTAGTTTATCCCCAACTTTTTTTGTTTTAAAATTTGTAATTTTCATTGTATGTGGAATAAGACAAACTGAGCCGAGATCTTTTTTTGCATCAACTACTGTAAGACTAATACCGTCTAATGCAATCGAACCTTTTTGTACAACATACTTTGTCAATTTTTTTGGAATTTTAAACCAAACTTTTACTTCTTTAGGTTTTCTTTCCATCTTTATGATTGTGACAACACCATCAACATGACCTAAAACAAAATGACCCTCTAATCTTTCTCCCACCATCAAACTCCGTTCTACATTAATTAAACTGCCAACATTTAGATTACCAAGATCAGTTTTCTTCATTGTTTCGTCGATCATTTCAAAATTACAAATATTTTTTGAAATTTTTGTTGCACTTAGACAAACTCCGTTTAATGCAACGCTTTGACCAACCTTGAGACCTTTAGAGTTTTTTCCAAGATCAACTGAAACTTTAATTGCACTTCTATTTCCAGTGTCTTGATTAATTTTTGTAATCTTTCCCGTACCAGTAATAATTCCTGTGAACATTGAATAGATTATAGAAAATTGGATATAAATAATATGGGATCATTTCATAATATGCATATGAAAAAAGAAAAAAAGAAGAGTGATGATGAAGTTTTGGATGGTAAAACTCTACACGATTTATATCGTCACTCGACAAAATTGATTAAGTAATTATTTAGTAATTTCTAGTAAATCTCTTGCTCGTTTGTAATGAACTTCATCAATCATTTTACCATCAATTACTGTTGCACCTTTACCTTTTTTGGTTGATTGATCATAAGTTTTTACTACAAGTTTTGCCCATGCAACTTCTGTCTTATTTGGATGAAAAATTTTATGAACGGTTTTAATTTGATCTGGATGAATTATGCTTTTACCAGTATAGCCTAGACTACGACCTACATCACAATCTTTTTTTAGTCCAGATGTGTCTTTGATATCTTGCCATATTCCATCTATAGCATAAATTCCTGCTGCACTTGCCACAACTGGAATCTTATGTCTTGAATATTTTGCACCTATGGGATCTCCTTTTGTGTATTCAATTTTCATATCATTTAACAAATCAAATATACCAAATACAACCGCGTCAATTCTTTTGCTACATGATGCAATTTCATAACAATTTATCACGCCTAAAGTTGATTCAATCGATGGAATTAATCTGATATTCTTTATTTTCCTTTTTTTCTCTAAGACACTAATTGTTTTTTCAATTTTCTTTAATTCCTTTACTGAATTCACTTTTGGGATTACAATTCCGTCCAAACCTTTCTGAACAATTACATCCAGATCTGAATCAATTCTACCAGATTCTGGTGAATTTGTTCTTACAAAAATATTTGGAGTGTAGTCCTTTCTTTGTTTTAATGAATTTTTTATCAGTGTTCTAGCCCTTTTCTTTTCTTTATCTGGGACAGAATCTTCTAAATCAAAACATACTAAATCAGCGGACAATAATTTTGCTTTTTCTAAGAACCTTGGATTATTTCCTGGAACAAAAATTAAACTGCGGAAAAGATTTGTCATTAATGATTAAGCGCCTTCAGGCTTCATTAAGATTTTGCCAAACAAACCTTTACCAGTTAGCATCTTTGTGTGTGCTTCTGCTGCTTGTTCAAATGACCAAGTAGAATCAATTGTAGACTTTATCTTACCTTGACCCATCCAATATACACCTTGATCTAATTCAGCACGAGTTCCTTGTGTTGAACCAAGTATGTTAATTCCCTTAAAGAATACATGACGCAAGTCGGTTTCTGCATTATATCCTGTAGTTGCTCCACATGAAACCAATGTAGCACCATATTTGAGATTCTGAAGTTGTTTATTCCAGTGTGTCTGACCTATATGATCAAATGAAATATCAATTCCTGCAGAGACACCGGTCTCTTTTGCAATCTCTTTAGTAATTGCTCTAACTTCTTTATGCCAATCATCTTTTCTGTGATCCACAGCATAGTCAGCACCAAGTTCCTTACATTTATCTAACTTGTCAGGACTTGCAGTTGCAATTACCTTACAATTGTATAATTTTGCAATTTGAATGCCAAAACTTCCTACACCAGAGCCACCGCCCATAATAAGTACAGTTTGTCCAGGTTTTATCTTGGCTCTACCAACTAACATATGCCATGATGTTAGAAGAGTCATGGATGCTGCTGCTGCGTCATCATAACTTACATTATCAGGAAGTTTGACTACATTAACTTCTGGAAGATGTGTAATTTCTGAATATGCTCCCCAATTTGGACCAGTTTGAAAACCCCAGATGGTTCTTTTTTCACAATCAAATTCTCTTCCATCTGTACACGCACTACATACTCTGCATGACATGTTTGAGTGTGACATTACCCTATCACCAACTTTGATATTAGTTACTTCATCACCTACTTCAATTACTTCACCAGCTGCATCAGAACCAGAGATGTGTGGCAAAGGAACAGGTACTGGTTGTCCACGCATTCCCCAAATATCATTAAAGTTTAACGCAGCCGCTTTTACTTTGAAGACCACTTCGTTTGGTTTTGGTTTTGGGTCATCAACATCTTTTACTTTTAGTATTTTCTTAAAATCATCATCAGGTGCATATTCTTCATACACTAAACCTTTCATGATGACTAACCGATTTTACCCCTAATTATATTTTCTTGAGATCATACTCTGTTGAACTTAAAGTCACGTTTTGGTTGCTGTGCTGACAATAAAATCTGCTTTAGTTGATCATCTGTTATTTGACCTTGTGCTTTTCCTTGCGCAGATAAACCAATTAGATAGTTTTCAACTAGATTAGCAAGTTCAGGTTTTACCATTTTTACATTATTAAGACGTAATCTAGCTTCAGATGAAAGAATTTGTTTCAATATCATTTCTTTTTGTGCGTTGATTTGTTCTTCGGTTGGATGTCCTTGTTGTTCATCATTAGGATTACTCATAAAATCACTAAGAGTAAATTTTGAGTTTTGGAGTAGTCTTAATCAATTCATGCAGAATCTCAGTGGAAAGTTTATCTAGTTTTTGCATTCCTTGACGTGTAAGAACACTACCTTTCTTCTCAACTTTCTCAAGATATCCTAGTTTCTCAAGTCCATGAATTGCATTTCTAATAATTGCGCCACTTGCATCTTTATGATGTCGAGCACCATAGTACATGTTTCTTTTTCCATCACCATACATTGTTCTAAGGTCATTTACGGAAAGAGGTCCATGGAGATAGATTTTTCGTAATATTGAAGCACATCTTGTATACCACCAATCAGGTTTTTGTGGAGGTTTATCTGCATGCGCTCCTGTTTTTACAAACACTGCCCATGTAGGAGTGTCAATTCCTTCACTTTTTAGTACATCAGTTAACTTTGAGATCAACTCATCTGCTGGTACATCATAGACTTTTGCCATCTGTTAAAAAATTCGATAATCGTTTTATAAATCATTGAGCTATGACTTTCCTATACGTGTGATTACAGAAACTGCAAGTGATACGTATAGCTTTTACATTACTTCTCCCAATCCTCACTTTCGAGGATATAGACGGTACAATGAATTTTTTACATTTCTTACAAAAACTTATTCGAATTTGCCAAGGCATCTTAATTTTGAATCGCATAGATATTTTTCTTGCAATCTGTGCTTGCCTTTCTGCTAGTTGAGGATTATTACGAGCATTTGAAACTGCATTCTCAAATAGAATTAGTATACGTTGTGTTGCTATTTCTTTTTTTGAGTTTTTCATAATTATCTAAAAAAAGATACCATAAAAAATCATTATTACTGCAGTCAGCGGGATTCGAACCCGCGTCACAGGGTTGGAAACCCCGAATACTAACCAGGCTATACTATGACTGCATAAAGGGGAAAAAAATTTTACCTAAATAAAAATGGTTTTTTCATATTCATAGATGATCCTACTTGCTACGACATGTGCTTCCAATGAATCAGAGTGTAGAGATCTCAGATCATTAAATTGGTTAAAAATTCTCTCAGTGAAGTGTCCCTTTTGAAATCCACCTATAACAATAACAGAATTATCAGTAATTGTTTTTGCTGTGTCTTCAAATGTACTCTTATTTCCTACAGTTGATAATCCAATAATACTACTAGGTTTAACTTGTGATAATAATTCTTCAAATGTCATGTCACGCATTTGAAGTAATGTTTTGTTATCTGCCTCAATTTTATGATTTTTAAATAATTTTTCAATCAAGCCTTGAAATCTATGATATGATTTAGGCAATCTTATACCATCTGAAATGGTGATTACTTTATCATTTATAGTGTGAACAAAAACCTTCAGTTTATTTTTTCTATACAATGGTGTATTACAAATTGCTAACAGTGTAAGATGTATTATGTCTGGCCGTCCACGTTTTATTTCATTTTCAATTCCTTTCATTGCAGCAAAATGCCAAGAATTATCAAGTAAAATATCAGAAGGTTTTTTTTCGTTTCTTTTACAATATGAAATTACTGATGCATGATTTTGTAATTCCTTTGGTATAGTTTCAAGTGATGATTCTGCAAGAATTAATGTTGGCATGGATTAGTTCTAAAATTTATTTTTTGGATTAATTTCATATAGATTAATAATTCTACTCGTCTAGCCAGATGTACAACCGCTGTATCCACATTCAATACATATACTACAACCCTCTATTAGTACCAGTTTATTTTTACATGTAGGACAGAGATTTTCTTCTTTGTCAATTTCTTTTTCTATTATTAATTCTCTTGGTTTTTCTTGAGGTGGTGCTATTTTTAGTGCCTCATGCACCTGTTTTGCGATATACGGATTGGAGATATTATCCTGAATGTAATCATAAAGATACTGTGTAGCAGTGACATCAAATGTCTTTTCTGCATTCTCACTTGTCATGTGAAGAACTTGTTTGTGTCTAGAACCATCACGGTATACTGTAATGCCCTTAAGTCCAATTTCATGGGCTAGTAGATATGCAGCCTTGACATCTTCTGCAGAGACATCATTTGGCATGTTTATTGTCTTTGCAATCGCGTTACCAATCCAGTCTTGCCAGACCGCTTGAGCCATCAGGTGATCAGACCAATGAATATCCATTGCTGTAACAAAGATTTTCTGCATCCATTCGGGAATCTCTGGAATTCCTTTTACTGAGCCATAATTATCCGCAACTTTTGCTAGTAACTCTTCGCTGTATATTCCATTTTCTTTTAGAACTGCCTCGAATATTTTATTTGTATAAAAGAATCTTCCAACTGTCACCCTCTTTTCAAAAACTAGTGCAAACGTTGGCTCCATTCCATTTGAACAGTCAGCGATCATTGATAATGTACCAGTTGGTGCAACGGTAGTTGTCAATACGTTTCTTATTCCATGTTTTTGAATCTTTGCGATCAATGCATCCCAATCATAAGAATGTGAGTGTTTTGCTTTTTCATAATAACCTGCGATTGGGATCTTTCCCTCTGGAAATTCTGTCTTTGAACATAATGGAAATGCACCACGTGATTGTGCAAGTGCTACGCTTTCCTCCATTGAATAGTATGATAAAGCTTCAGACAATTTACCCATAAACTCATAGCCTTCTTGTGAATTATATGGAATTCTTAACTTGTATAGTAGATCGGCAACACCCATTACACCTAATCCAATTCTTCTAGAATCTTTTGATGCTATATTAATTTCGGGAACAGGATAATGATTAACATCAATTACATTATCTAAGAATCGTGTTGTCTTTCTAATTGTTTCTTCATATCCTTGCCAGTCAAATTCGTATTGCCCATCAGCTTTTCTTTTTGTAAGTACTGCCAAATTAATTGAACCAAGATTACATGATTCATATGGATATAGACTTTGTTCGCCACATGGGTTAGTGGCTTTTAGTGGTCCACCTCTTGCTTTTGCAAATACATTGTACTTGTTTATATTATCAAAGAAGATCAAGCCTGGCTCTGCACTCTTCCATGCTGATGTTGCAATTAGATCAATCAAATGATGTGCATTGATATCTCGTACAGCACTTCTATCACGTGTACTACGTAATGTGTAATTTCCATCTTCAGTATTTACTAATGCATTCCAAAAGTCATCCCAGATTCCTACGCTTACGTTAAAGTTCTCTAGAACCCCTGGCTCTGTTTTATTTGTAATAAATTTCTCAATGTCTGGATGCCAAACATCCATAATTCCCATGTTTGCACCTCTTCTTTTTCCTCCTTGCTTGACAACTTCAGTGACTGTGTTGATGATATTCATGAATGTGACTGGTCCTGAGGCTACTCCTGATGTTGATGCCACTATATCACCTTCCTCTCTCAACTCTGAGTAATTAATGCCTACACCACCGCCTGATTTGAAAATTAATGCTGCGTCTGATGTTGATTTCATTATTCCAGCCATATCATCAGGCATTCCAAGAACAAAACAGGCAGATAATTGTCCTAGCCTACCACCTGCGTTCATCATTGTTGGTGAGTTTGGAAGGAAAGTTTGTGATGTCATTAAATTAAGATATTCAGTTATTCTTGTTTCATAGTCGTCAAATTTTTTGGCAGCTAACTGTGTTAAGACCTGTTTAAAACCAATTTTTGCTTTTCCTTTCTTTGCAATGTCAATGTAACCATTAACAAGTCCTCTGAAATGATACTGGTTTAGATAGTAATTACCAATCTTAAATTTATAATTAAATTGATCCAGTTTTGATATATACTCCTCTGCTTCTGTTACATCTTGCTGTAGATTTCCTGAAGTACTAAAAATTTGTTCGTCACGTAATAAATCACCAATTCCAATTAGAATAGCAACTCGTTCAAACATAGCAAATGGACTCTCAGTTATTTCGTTTTGGTTGTTCCGTAGTAGGTATCTAGAGGCTAATACACGCAAACAATTCAGATCAAAGTTCTTTGATACAGAATCAAGTGTCTGTGTGTTTAACACTTTCATCTTTTCATCACGAACTTTTCTTCTCTCATGTCTATACAGGATATAGGCTTTTGCGATCTCACTATGACCTTGTTCAATTAGAGTTGATTCCACCATATCTTGTATGTCTTCAACACTTGGCGCATTTGTTGTAGAAAAACCCTGACTTGCAAGTTTTTCGAGTACACCATTTGCTAATTTTTCTGCAAGTGGTAGATCACCTTGATTAGTAGCCATTAATGCCTTATAGATCGCATTCGTAATCTTATTCTGATCGAACTTGGATGTCTTTCCATTTCTCTTACGAATTTCCGCGAAAGAACTCTCTATCTGTGAATTTTCAACCAAAACATAATCCCCAGTATTGTAAAAATGATTGGGAATAAAACTATTTGTGAGATCCATTCTATAGTTGAAGCTCAACATTTTTCACAATGCTCCAAAAAATTTCGTTTTGGATATTTACACTGAAAAGTTTGAACTAGTATTCTAGAAAATTAAAATATAGTACAATGATGAAAGAAGAAACGAAATTCGGTTATAGTATGTATGTTGACTTGCAAGATGGACATTTATCTGCCAATTTTTCATTTTTGTAGCCACAGTTACCACATATTGGAACATGCTTTACTGGCTTAAATGACGAAATTAGCGAAGATGCACTTTCAATAATTTTTTTGATCTCTGGAGATTTGGTTTTACTATCAAGATGGATCTTTACCATGTTTCCTCCATTTAGGACCTTTGTCCTTTTATTACATTTGACAATTACATCATTTTTGGCGTTCATAGAACCGAGTTTTGCCCCATCGATCATAAATCCTTGTGAATATGAACCATTATCTGCTAGATCTGTTACAGAATTTTTGCCATACTTTTCCCCATCAAGTGTAACAAATCGTGATATACCATCACTATCAACCATTGCAATTTTAACATTAATACCAGATTCTTCCCCCTTTTTAGATGCTATATCTATTGCAGTCTCAAGTACTTTATCCAATATTTCATTTCCATCTTTGACTTCCTTATGATCAAGTATTTGGAATACAGCTTCTTGTAGACCTACAAGATTCAATATTAGTGATACATTACTTTTCTGCATAAATTGTGTACTACTTGCAATAATTGGATTCACACCACGTCGTGTAAGATCTGACACATCCTTCTTTCGTATTGCCATAGAAGTAATTACGGGTTTCATCAATAAAGCTAATCTTGCTCTAAAGTAGGTTTCATCTTTATTTGATTCAAATGCAAGTCGTGGGAGATTGATTGTTACAGAGCCCAATATGACTGATGTTGTAGTAGTTTTTTCTTGTAATTTTATTCCATTTGTTGAACACAAACCTTTGGAGAAGATTACAATTCCACCAATAGAAATGATCTCTGATAAAATGTTGGAGACATTAGAAATTTTACCTTTTTCATAATCAATAATTAATCCAACCTTTGGTAGTGGTGTTGATTCTACATAAGATTTGTATGCAGATAATACTGCTTGTATGGTTTTTTGATCAGCAGATAAAGGAATTCTAAATGAGATTATTGTAGGTAACTTATCAAAATTAATTGAAGTTGATGATAGTGTTAACACTTTATGTAACATATTTTCAATCTCTGATGCATTTTTTGAATATTTTGTTAACACTGGTACAAGTTCATCAATAACTACTTCTTGTGATGTCTCCTTTGAAATCAACGTGAAGAATGTAGAAAGCAGTGTTGCTAAGTCATCTATTGTTTTTGGCTGTGGTAACCTTGTTACGCCTAGATATTTACCTTGAAGTTGTAATCCATTTTCAACAAATTCCTTAAGATTTAGGAATGCTATGTCGGGAATGACTGACCACAAGCCAGGATTAGATATGTGTATATCGCCCGACATATGTGCGTCTGCTATATCTTTTGGTAGTGTATTGGTAAGTAAGTATTCTGCGAGAGTATTTTTTCCACTTGTGAACAACAAATCTTCAACACCATTTTGCAGGTTCTCTACATTTGTGAACATCTCTTGTATGTCGAATACCGGCATACCAAGACGTGCCAACTTGTTTCTGTATTCTTCGTGTCCATGTTCTAATAGTACGTTATTCACCATCTCACGGATTAGTGAACCTGTAAGATATGTGGTTTGAAATTTGTAAATACGATTTTCAACTTCTTCTGTTATTTTTTGAGATAGTTCTAATGGAAGACTTCCTTCACGAACCAATGATTGTATAATTTTATGAGAATTGAATTCTTCAATTGAGTCATGTGATGTACGAACATACATTTTTCCACTTTCAATAATGGAACGTTCTTCAATCTGTCGTGCAAGGCTTAGAACTAATTTACCCAGATTTGTAATGGTATATCGTCTTTCAGACTTATTTAATGCAACTAAGGATTGTCTCAATAGTTTTCTAAGATGATAGGCAAATTTCCCACTCTCTTTTTTTGATTTAAAACCAGCCAGGGATTTAAGTTCGGAATAGGTTAGTGGACCTTTTGAGTTTAATATTCGAAGAATGTCAATTCTGTTTGGACTGGCCATAACAGAGAAAATCATTCTCACTCGTTTTGACGTTGATTGTAGCATACCACCTCCAGTATCGTCATCATCTATCTCAAGATCATCATCAGCACCAATATCTGCATCAACATCAAGATCTAATTCTTCATCAAAATCTTCCTTTTCCTTCCCCATTGATTTAGTAAAAAAAAATTAACTAATAAAACTTGTGCAGAGAATATTAAATTAGAATCCTATTCTTTCTTTTCTATGTCAGTAGAGAAATCTATTGGGGATAATCGTTGTCCACAATTAGGACATTTATTATTATAGTGCTTCATCACATCTTTTGTAGACTTTAGCATTTTCATTGTGGTGATTTTTTCTCCACATTTTCCACAGACAATTTCAACTGACATGAAAAAAATTAATCTGATCAAGTATAAAAATTAAGAAAAGAAATTTTTGTTATTAAAATAAAAATTTTTACTGTTTTTCTAAAACTAACCCACGTTTGTCAAATCCAACAATTTTTGCTTCTGTCCCAATTGGTAGCTCAGATGGTGTAGAAATATGTGGTAAAAATCCAGATATCCTGACGCCTGAGGCATCATCTAGTTCCATGACTGCCCAGGCATAAGGTGCAAATTCTTCAAATCCCTCTGGTGGTACAGTCATAATTGTATATGTTACAATTTTTCCTTTACCGTCAAGTATAGCATCTTCAAATTCCTTGTTACCACATTTTTTACAGAAATAAACTGTTGCGAGATGTATTTCATTACATTTAGTACATCTTCTAGCTAAGACCTTACCTTCCTTGGCGTTCTCAATAAACTCAGGCTTTGCTGACAATTTACACACTTTGGAATATATGAACTGCACAACTAGCACCAGTTGCACCGAAGTTTTGTGTTAGTCCTATTTTAGCATCATTGACAGTCCTTTCTCCTGCATTATCAGTTAATTGTTCAAAAACTTCTACCACTTGACCGACACCTGTAGCACCTATTGGATGACCCTTAGATTTTAGTCCGCCTGAAGGGTTAATCGAAATTGTGCTGTTTAATTTGGTTTCACCTTGACGTGCAGCAGTTGCACCCTTACCTTTCTCAAAGAATCCAAGATCCTCAGTATCAACAACTTCTGCAACCGTAAAACAATCATGAACTTCAGCAAAGTCTACATCCTTTGCGGTAATTCCTGCCATCTTGTATGCATCTGCTGCAGCAATCTTTGTACTTGGAATTGTTGTTAGATGTTCACGTCCTTGTAATGCTGCGGGTGAACCACCGCGTCCTGAACCAATCACTTTAACATAATCTTTTGAATGTTCTTTTGCAAAATTCTCATTACAAAGTATTACTGAACTTGCTCCATCAGAAAATGGACAACAATCATATAGTTTTAATGGACTCGCAACAACTGCAGAATTCATTACATCATCAATTGTAATTTTTTTTCTCAAGTGAGCTTTTGGATTTAGTATTCCGTTTTCATGATTTTTTACAGCTACACTTGCAAGATCTTCCTCAGTTGCATCAAATTCATTTAGATATGCTCGTGCCATTGATGCAAACAAACCTGGAAATGATGCACCAGCTTGACCTTCGTAAAAAAAATCAGAGCAATAAGAAAAGTATGTAGTTGTCCATTCAGTGCCTGTATGAGTTACTTTTTCGACACCAGTAACTAATACTGCATCATAAAAACCAGCAGCTACATTTGCAAACGCTTCTCTAAATGACACTGAACCACTTCCACATGCAGACTCAATTGAAAGAGATGGTCTTTCTGAAATTCCCAAATTACTCATAACAACAGGTCCTAAGTGAACTTGTTTGTCTGCAACACCAAATACATTAGAAATGTAACCTGCCTTGATTTCTTTTGGTTCTATCCCCGCACTCTCAATTGCACCTACTGATGCTTGAATTGTAATATCTGAAATACTATCATCTAGTTTTCCATACTTTGTGCTTCCTGCACCTAAAACGCAAACACTTTCCACGAAAAATTGCTGACCTGTTCCCTATAAAAATTGATCAAAAAATTACATTAAGGCATGAAAATAATACACTCTATGAAAAGAACTCGAAGTTTACAAATTGCAAAAAATAAAATTTATTCAAGGGATGTTACTAAATCAACAAAGAAAATTGTGAATTCATTCAAAAATGAAATCGCTCAGTATTATGACACTAATGGTTTTCTTTCTTGGTCCAACAAGCGACATAAATACGTAATTTTAGGAACAAATTCACCAAAAGAAGGCATATGTGAATGTCCAAAATGTAAGACGGGACAACTAATGGTTATCAAGTCACCTACAACAAAAAAACGATTCATTGGTTGCTCAAATTATTCCAACGGATGTAAAGCTTCTTCCCCGCTTTTACAAAAAGCCATGCTTCGAGTAATCAAGAAAAAGTGTAGCACTTGTGCATGGCCAACAATAGTCTTTAGGTATTCTAGAAAGCAAAAATGGCAAAGACAGTGTGCAAACATTAACTGCGAAAGCAGAAAGACTAACGCTTAAAGTCAGAATAGATATCAGTTCTTCGATTTTTTAACAAAGGAAGTTTTTTTCTTATCTCATGAACCTTTTCTAAAGATATATTGACGTACCCTATTCCCTGTCGCTTTTTCATATCCAAAAGTATTCTTCCGTATGGATCTATCGCGAGACTCCTTCCTGAATAAACATGCCCAAGATGGTCTGGTGCTATGACATAACAGCCATTTTCAATTGCACGTGATTTGTTTAGCGTGATCCAGTGTTCTTCTTTCATTGGACCATTAACCCATGCTGATGGCGCAAGTAAGATTTCTGTTCCTCGTGCTGCTAGTGAGCGTGATATTTCAGGAAATCTCAAGTCATAACAGATCATCATCCCTATCTTTCCAACAATTGTTTTTGTTGGCATAGGAATCAAATTACCTGAAGACATTTTGTCTGACTCTTTAAAGCCTAAAGCATCATAAAGGTGGATCTTCCTATATTTTCCAGTAACTTTACCACTTTTGTTTATAATGAACGAGGTATCATACACTCGATCTTTTTTTCTACTTTTTTCGTACATTGTTCCAACAATGGCAATTGAATTTTTTCTTGCAGAATCACAAATTGCTGAAACAAATTTTCCAGTGATTGTCTCTGCTTCTTGTGCAACTTGTCTAGCTGTTTGTGTCTTAGGCGTGTAGAACATCATGTATTCAGGAAATGTACACATGTCTGCATTATTTTTTGCAGCCTGTTTGATGTAATCTAAAATTTTTGGAAGATTTTTTTTCTTATCAGTAGATGCTTTGAACTGTACAAGTGCAATCTTTGACATAATGAATCTAAAGATGGTTGAAATAAAAAGATAATCTAATTGTATGATAGAATTGTATTTGGTATATTAAAAAAATCAATAACTATGTTCATCAAAATCAGATCCAAGTGGAATAGATACAATAACTGTTGTTCCAGTTAGTTGACATTTAGCTTCTTTATCTGGAGCACGTTCCTTGAAAATTCGCATTAACAGTTTTTCTACAAATAATGACCATGTCATTCCAATTCCATGTTGAATAATAAAATGATGCACTTCACCTTCAACTCTGTGATCAGATTTCATACCTGATGCTTTCATGTAGTCCTCTAACATCTCAATTGTTCGCTCTAGATCATTACCACCTTTTACAAACATTGTAGAATCTATTATGACAGGGTATAATGCATCAACAATCGTATCAATCTGATTTTCTGACATATCTTTTCCAATAATTTTTAAAAGTCCGTGAGGAACTGGAACCATTCCGAGCATTTCTGCTATTCTATCCCAGTTGACGTACTTTTCTAAAATTTGTTTTACTAGAACATTTTCTGAAATATTTTTTGCCCTGGCTTCAGTTTCTAGATCATCTAATATCTCAATAGGTAATCTGTAACTTGTACTTCGTGTTGGTTTTTTTTCTATTGGATGTGGCTTTTTTACAGTAAAATTTTTCAATGGATCAGTGTTATTGTTCTAAAATATTAATTCTTGGTTTATGTGATTAGGTACGATTTGAACATCAAGAAAACCACTTTCAAATTTTACATGTATTGATTTTATTCGTGACTGATACAGGAATACCTTCTTCGATTGGGAAGTAATGATGGCAGTTGTTTTTACTAGTTTCTGCTCCTGTAAAATCTGAATTTTTCTATATACAGTGCAAATTGATATTCCAGTTGCTTCACTTATTTCTGATGCTGATTTTTCCTTTTCAATTATACATGGGAGTATTTTTCTGGAAAATCTATCAGTAGGTATTGCTAATAGGGCGTCTTTTTCATTATCATCATAAATTTTTTTTACAGTTTCGAGTGATTGCAATGATTTTACAAATAATCTAAATTATATAATTAGGAGGTGTACACTGCATTACAGTGCAATCATGTTGTTCCTACCTTCCATTCATTAGAACCATCCATAGATTTACTTTTTCTGATACTTTTTAACAGACATGAATCGGAGCAGTGCGTGGCAGTATCATCTTCTAATGGTTTTTTACACTGTTGACATTTTTTCACAAGAGACTCTCTACAATACCAAATAAAACAACTACGACAATTTTCATGTTTGAGAATTAAAAATGTGAAGGACTGAAAATTAGCTGACAGAGTGTCCTTCACATTCTGGAAATAGATATTTCCCGAAACGCAATCACACGATATTGTACAGATGGTCAAACTAATTTAAAAAACCTGCATATGATTATCAGGAATGCACTGCATACTAACTCAATAAATGATATTCATGCGTAATCATTTCATGGCAATGCATAGTGCAACTGGCCGACTTTTAATTTGTGTTGAATGTGGAGAATTAAAAGATGAATGTAAATGCATTGATGCTGTCTTGCTCAAAAAAGAGCGCAAATATTCAGGTAAGGATATTGGAAAATTTTTAGATGATTGGTAATATTATAAAAAAGATAGTTTAGAGTTGATTTCCTGCTAGAAACCAATTCTCTTTGGGATTTTCATCAAAGACTACTATCACATGTTCTTCTTTTGTTTTTAGAATGTCTACTGCAGACTTGGTAATAGCTTTTGCAAAATCCTGTTTTTGTTGATCTGAACGACCAGGATAAAGTGATACCTGTACGTATGGCATGAAATTATTTTACGTTACAGTAATTTAATTGATCTAATTATCTCCAATCGTCTCGACTGTACCCATATCTTGTTCCATATGAAAAGTCGGAGCGATGAGTTTTTTTGAACAAGAAGCCAACTCCTAACCCTAAGAAAAATCCACCAATGTGTGCAAGATATGCAACTCCACCACCTGCAACACCAAATCCACCTATGAAGAATGGTAACAAGTTTTGAAAGATAAGCCAGAATGGTAAAAAATACATTGCTTTGATGTGTAGCATTCTCCAAAAGAATCCCAACATTAAGAACGTCATAACTTTTGCACGTGGAAAAATTACAAGGTATGCACCAAGTACACCAGATATAGCACCAGATGCACCAACAGCAGGAATTCCACTTCCTGGATCACCCATAACGTGAATCAGACCAGCTC
>Ga0208764_10000362_pt1 | contig 28732 bp, 26 predicted proteins | sample ETNtaG_18_FD_185762 | JGI IMG/M metagenome (GOLD analysis project Ga0208764, IMG submission 185762) | Marine microbial and viral communities from oxygen minimum zone, Eastern Pacific Ocean - ETNP201302SV91 (SPAdes) (version 2) | ecosystem: Environmental > Aquatic > Marine > Oceanic ... | reverse complement strand
GTAAAACATAAAGTAGTAAAAACACTTAAAAAATTATTAATAAAATGATAGTTTGAAACTATTTAAAATGATAAAGAGACAGCATAAAAACCAAAAAGGTAAATAAATAAGTATAAGCAGAAAATAAATAAAGGATCACAAGATAAAATTAGATGCAAATAAGTAAAGAAAGGGTTAAGTGGGTCCATATAACGGTATAATACTCTTACAATTACACAAAATAGTTTTTAGTTTATATCGGATGAAAGAAAAACTATCTTATTAAATAAGTAAAATTTACTATTTAGTCATTTAGATATATTCATATAACTATGTTATTATTATGTATAATTTACATAATTTTAGTATATTTTTGCGGGATTACCCTCTATAGTTGATAAAAATTGAAAAATCCATAAAAATCATTTTATTAGATCCAAAACACGCTCTGGGGGTCTGGCAATTACTGCTTTATTTTTATGAATAACGATTGGCCTTTCTATAAGTTTCGGATATTTATTCATAAAATAAAAAATTTTATCTTGATCAATTATTTCATTTAGCATGTGAGTTTTATAATCTTTTTCTGTCTTACGTATCCATTCCTTTGGGTTTAAACCCAATAGATTTGAAATCCTATGTAACTCTTTTATTGAGGGTGGATCTTTTATATACTCAATAATTAAAGGTTCTATATTGCTGTCACGCAGCAACTGCAGTGCAGATCTGCTTTTACCTCATCTAGGATTATGGTAAATAATACATGCATCCATTACTTTTCTCCTTTTTTAATTATTTTAGTCAAATAAAATAAGAGTATTTACTTAATTATTTAAATATTTTTGTACAAATAATTCAATTTTATCAATTTTGAGGTTAAAATGCTTTAATTATACATAATATTGGACTATCTTTTATTGTATTATCTATTTATTGTCGACGTATATAGTTGTCTAATTTAACTATTACCGACGATTCTTTTTTTTATGCACTATATTATCATTAACTTTGTATTAGTTTTCTATAACTATCCCCATTAAAACTAAGTTTTATACTTTTCTTACTACATTTTTTTCTTTCTAATAATAAATTGTATACTTTCTTTTAGTTTATGTGGTAGTATACATATCTTATAAACCTATGTTATTCATTCTTAATTTTTTTATATCCATCTGAATAATTATTTGTAATTTTTAATATGAAAAATCTCGTACATAGATTGTCTGACCCTCGAGACCCAGCCTACCCCTTCTCCAACACATATATTTGTTCAAATTGTAATGAGCGTTTAACTATCAATGATACAGAATGTAAAATTTGTGATCTTTATATACATGGTATGATTAAGAAGCCTGCAGAAGTTGGAGATGTCAATAATAAGACTGTAAAACCAGATTACGATACTATACTTAAACCTAAAAATCTAAAACCAACTGCATCACAAACTGTAGATACAGCTGCTTCCGCTAATTTTGATATTAATTCTACTAATATATTTAAGCAGTCATTTACTTTGTTATTTGTATTGGCCTTATTATTAATATTTATAATTGGTTATGATTTTGCTCAAAACATTATAAGTTCGATTGATATTATCCAATAAAAAACCATGATTATTTATTAATGAGATATCTTACAAAATTTGTTATTTTCTTTTCATTAATACTTTTCATGTCCGCCTTAAGCATTGAAGCCATGAAAGCCTCAAGAGATCAATTAAGAATATTTAACGCCCGTGCTTTATCAAAAGCAATACAGTTTTATTATACAGTTAATGGTGAATACCCTAAATCTGGTATAAATAATAATGTCAGCGAACTTTTATATAATGAAGAATTATTAACGAACACATTTAGAGATCCCGCATATACAAGTGTGACACTACCGTTTAATTACTATTATTATAAATCATTGAAAACATCCGAATATATTTATAGTTCTATAATAAACTTTGATTTAAACATTTACATTACAAATGTAAAAAATAAATTATATCATTCATTACTAAACGCAAATAAACCGGAAACACAAAGTTTGGCACAAACTAACAATCAAAGGAAACAGAATCTTGATAATTGGGTGGATGAAAATTATTTAATAAATAATGATACTCTTGAGACTAAACAAAACCAATTTGATAATAATGGAATACCGATAGAATGCGTTATTGCTTATAAATCCTTAAATACAACAAACTCATATGAAATTAGTGTATTTTTAGAGAGCAGATTTTTCAAAGAAAAAATGAAGTGGGATGGGGGAGAAGATAATAATAGATATGAAATAGGAAATGATTTAAAATTAAATACTGAGCTATCTACATCAAAAGATGGCGTAGAAGCTACATCTGAAGGTGTTTCAATTATTAAGTGAGTTATAAAAAAAGTAAATGGCCAAGCAAAAAACACAAATAATTACTATCGTTTGCAATAAAGGTGGTGTTGGCAGATCAACAACGGCAATAAATTTTGCATGGAGTCTTGCGAATAAACGAAAAAATGTTCTTGTTTGTGATCTTGATGCTCAGGCAAACTCTTCATCAACGCTTGCAAAAAACTATAATAGAGATGTTGTCGAAAACGGAAAAAACATTACTAATTTATTGAAATCATCTGGAGATAGTGCATCTGATTATATAGTTTCTACAAGAAACCCCAATATCAAACTTTTAGCATCTACCCTTATGTTGGATAGTACCGAAGTTGAAATGAAATCATTATTAGATACAAATATTTTTAGACTTTTCATTCATTTTTTTAGTAGAAAACTTAAATCTCAATTTGATTATATTATTTTTGATACCCCTCCTCAAAAGGCATCTGTGCTTACATTAAATGCTTTACTACTAAGTAATTGGTATTGGTATATATTAAGCGCGGAAGATCAATGGTCCTTAGATGCGCGAGTAGTTATCAAAAAAATAGTTGATGATGTAAAAAAACTTAATCCACGTATAAAGCCACTGCCTGTTCTATTAACAAAATATGTGAATAATTCTGCACAGTCCAGAGAGATGAAGAGGGTGGCAGATGATAAGTTTTCTTCTGGGGTTTTTAATGCTACTATACCATATTCTAATATCATAGCTAAGTCACACAGTAGCCGTCAATCTATACACGAATATTCACCGGGTAGTATGGTGACACAAAGTTATGACAAAGTTGCTTTAGCCGTTGGAAGGTTTGTTAATAAAAAGAAAAAATAATGGGTAAAGCTAAAGTTGATATTAATTCAGTTCATTCGAAATTAGCTGATAAGTATAAAATCAAAAGAGATATTAATACTAAAACAACTAGTTCTATAAAGGATTTTAAAAGTGTATCTGACACAATAAAAAAGCTTGAAAAAATTATAGATAAGGGTAAAGACCTTGCGGAGAAAGATAAAGATTATAATGACTATCTAAAATCTATAAGAAAGAACATAGAAGAACAAAAATATCAGTTGTTTCAACTCAAATTATCAAATGGTGAATCCAACATCATCAATTTATTATTAAATATAAATGACAATTCAACGGCAAATGATTTTGTAGCAATCGAGCGCGAAATTAATAAATATCATGATTTGATTATGTCGCTTGAGCCTGAGTCAAAAATATCTGAATCTTATAATATATTATGGTGTGATCATTACAGTACCATAGAAAATCACTTTGATGAATTACAAAAAAAGAAGATTCGTTGTTCGGTTGTAGCTAGTAAACGCCGAGTTAAATCAGCTAAGAAAGAATTTGAAAAAAAATTAAACAAAGCTACAAAAACACTAATAGGATCCGATGTCACCATAACAAAAAGATCATATGCAAAATTAAAACTGATAATTGAAGAAGCTGCTCTAACTGGACAAAAAGATGAAACATACAATCAATATTTAGATAAGCAAAAAACGAAGCTTATGAAATATGAAGAAGATATAGATGAGGTTCGCTTAAAAATTGATATTAGCAAACATCGTCAGTTAATTGAGCAGGCACAACCATCTGTGAAGGAAAGCCTAGATCAATTAAAAAAGGAATCTGGAATCAGCACTGATGAATCAGTTGAAATTGAAGTCTCTGAAAACGAGAGTGCCTATTCACATATCAATGAGAAAACTCCCTTTGAAGAAAGTGAAAAGTCCTCTGATAATGAAAAGTCAGATAATAAAGAAACTATTGTTGAAAAGGATAGCGGAGATAAGGTTCAAAATTTTGATTATCAAACTATATCATCAAAAACATCTTCATCTATTTGGAGAACAGGTGTTGGTGTAATAATCCAAACTAGTATAGTAATTTCACTTATATATTTCTCTTCAAATAATTATATATTATCAAGAGATCTAAATCATTTGCTTCCCATTCAAGAAAAAAAATTATCTTTAATAAAAAGCAATATTGTTGGTGAACAATTAGTCAAAACAAAAGCTTTTGATGAACATTATTCAAAAAAAAGTGTTCTTATTACAAAATTGCTTTCATCATTAGTCCCTGATGCAACTAGTATTAGCCGATTAACGCTCAATCAAAAAGAAGAAGGCGGAAACTTTGTTGTATCACTCTATGGTAAAATTGGAGTTGCGGGCTCAAGTGGAAGGCGAATATTAAACCAAATGATAAGCGATATAAAAAAACAAAATCTTATAAAAGATGCTGTTTTGATTAATCAACAAACTATTAAACAAAGCAGTATACTTTTTACTATAGATATTACAATATGAAAATATATTCATATAAAATGGCTACTACGTTATTATTAATCATTGGGATATGTTATTACAACTTTGTTTCTATAGATTTACAAAAAAAAACCAAAGAAAAAATTACTCTCACAAAATCTAATATTAAACTTTTTGAAAAAAATAATGAATCAATATTGGATTTACAAAATAAATATGATAGGTACATAAAAAACATATCGTCACTAGCATCTTATTTCGAAAATGATGACGAAGTTGTTTTAGCATTAAATGAAATTAAAGATATTTGCAAAAAATATAATGTTTCTATAGACGAACTAATTCCTAGATTAAAGAACACTCTTGATATCCCACAAAATGCTATTCAAGGTCTTACCGTTAAGATAGAAAGGTATAATGTTGAGCTTTCGATAAGAGGGGCTTTTTTAAATATCGGTTTACTAATTAATGCCTTATCTGAAATGAGCTATCTCATAAATGCAATGGAAATCAAGTCTACAAATAATAAAAGACAAGTGGAAGCATCCCTTGATATGTTTTTATATAGATCGCTACAAAATCAAAATATCTACGATAATAATATAAATATAGAAAAAATAAAAAATACAGTTCCTAAAATACCTAATGAAATTTTATCAACTCAAATTAATTGGAAAAATGACATTTTTTCAGAATCAAGATTATCTAATAAGAAGAGAGATTTTGAGAGCCAGATGTCATTTAAAAAAGAATATTTACTAACTCAAACAATATTGTCTAAACCACTGGGTGCAATTATTAATAATAAACTCTATTCATTGGGATCAAAGATTGGCCCTTATATAATATCTAGAATTGATGAAGAGGGTGTTATTTTATCTGGTAAAAGAAAAAGTCTGGTTTTGGAAGTAGAAGTTGATGAAAATCAATCTGTATATTCTCTAGATGGTTTTAAAAAAGCTTTCTCTAATGCAAGAAAAAATAATCAAATGACATTTATATATAAGGGAAAGCTATATAGCACCCGTTTAAACAATTAAGCTGATTTTAAAGGAATAAAAAATGAAAAAGAAATTTATTTTTATCTTTATCATATTAGGAATAATTAAAGCCCAATCTGTATCTATTCCAGGTGATACTGCAATTGTTACATTTCATAGTACACAAATTAAAAACAAAAAGGTTAATTATAGCGCTACAACCGGAACACAACCAGTGTGGGACAACGATGGTAAGCCAATAGCAGCAGTACACTATACTTATTATGAGCGTCAAAATATAAGTAATCGTGCTAGCCGTCCGATATTAATTTCCTTTAATGGCGGCCCAGGATCAGGCTCGGTCTGGATGCACTTAGCATATACTGGCCCAATGATACTTAATGTTGATGATGAGGGGTTTCCAATTCAGCCATACGGTGTTAAAAATAATCCATATTCCATTTTAGATGTAGCTGATATTGTATTCGTCAATCCTGTTAACACAGGATATTCACGAATATTGGATAAAAAAGTAAAAAAAGAGACCTTTTTTGGCGTAAATGCAGATATAAAATATTTAGCTGAATGGATCAATACATTTATCCAGCGTGTAAATCGGTGGGAATCTCCAAAATATCTTATTGGGGAAAGCTATGGGACAACACGTGTTTCTGGACTCGCGCATGCATTACAAAATCGACAATGGATGTATTTAAATGGGGTAATATTGGTTTCTCCAACAGAATTAGGAATTGATTCTGGTGCTGGTAGACGTGCCGGCCCTCTTGGCGCTTCGCTTAGATTACCATATTTTACTGCCGCTGCATGGTATCATAAAAAATTACCCAAAGATCTTCAGGCACAAGATTTACTTAAAGTTTTACAACTATCTGAGGATTATTCTATAAACCAATTGATGCCTATACTTGCAAAAGGTGGATATATATCTGATGATTCTAGAAATAAAGCAGCTAAAGAAATGTCTAGGTTTTCTGGTATATCAAAAGAATCAATTCTTTCGTATAACCTAGATGTTCCAACATCATTTTTTTGGAAAGAACTACTAAGAGAGGAAGGTTACACAGTTGGGCGCTTAGATTCAAGATATAAAGGGTTAGATAAAACCAAGGGTGGGGAAAGACCTGATTTTAATTCTGAATTAACCTCATGGCTTCATTCTTTCACTCCAGCAATAAATTATTATTATAAAAATGTATTAAAATTTGAGACAGATGTTAAATATAATATGTTTGGCCCTGTTAGACCCTGGGATAGGTCGAATAATAATACTGGTGAAAACCTTAGACAGGCAATGGCTCAAAATCCGTATTTACATACAATGATACAGTCTGGTTATTACGATGGTGCTACAAAATATTTTGATGCGAAATATACTATGTGGAGGCTGGACCCAAGTGGCAGAATGAAAGATAGGTTGGTTTTCAAAGGATATAGAAGCGGTCATATGATGTATCTTAGAAAAGAGGATTTAAAAAAGTCTAATGAAGACATAAGATCATTTATTGTATACTCAACACCAAAAAAAGATGCACCAGCAAAATACTAACTGATGGCGAGAGAAGTAATATCAGCAGATTATGGTCTTAGCTCAAGGGTTAACTTAGTTAGGCATGACGATCATATTGGAATTATCATAGATAGAAAAAGTAGAATAATTATGAAAGATGGTCATAGAATAGTAAATCAAGCAAAAAAGATTAATACAATTCAAGAGAGTAACATCTGTTTATACACATCTGCCCCTGTTTGTAGTAAAACTAAAGAATTTCTAAAGAAAAATGATATAGCTATTACTTCTATATAAAAATTAGAAATAATTATATATAAACCATCAAAATCTCTTTAAGAGATAAATCTAAATCTATTTTCACTAAAGGATGTAATTTCCTGATGGATAATCCAAAAAAATAAATCAAATATATGGCGGAAAAATATAAAGATATAGACCCTCAAGAAACTAAGGAGTGGATAGATTCAATCGAGGATGCTCTTGAAGAGCATGGCTATGAACGCACCAGGTACTTATTAGAAACTTTAATTGAATACGCCCAAGCTAATGGTGCTCGCTTACCATTTAATACAAACACTCCATTTATAAATACTATCTTACCAAGCGAACAGCCTAGCTATCCTGGAGATAGAGACATCGAACGAAATATCAAATCAATAATTAGATGGAACGCAATGGCAATGGTGACTAAAGCGAATAAAGAAACACCAGGAATAGGTGGGCATATATCAACATTTGCATCCGCAGCAACTCTTTATGAAGTTGCTTTCAATCACATTTTCAAAGGACCTGACCATAGGGATGGAGCCGACTTAATTTTTTTCCAGGGTCATGCATCTCCAGGCATTTATGCGAGAGCATATCTAGAAGGAAGATTAGATGCTAAGCATTTACATAACTTCAGAAGAGAACTATCAGAAGAGGGTGGACTTTCATCCTATCCACACACATATTTAATGCCAGATTTTTGGCAATTTGCCACGGTATCAATGGGCTTGGGTCCAATAATGGCAATATATCAAGCTCGCTTTATGCGTTATTTATCTGATAGAAATATAAAAAAAGAGTCCACAAGAAAGGTTTTTGCATTTTTAGGTGATGGTGAAATGGATGAGCCTGAGGCTCTTGGTGCATTAACTTTAGCATCACGAGAAAAATTAGATAATCTTATTTTTGTTGTTAATTGCAATCTTCAAAGATTAGATGGCCCAGTAAGGGGCAATTCAAAAGTTATACAAGAATTAGAAGGAGCATTTAGAGGTGCTGGTTGGAACGTAATAAAAGCAATATGGGGTGGTGATTGGGATGAATTGATTGAAAGTGAATCTAATGAGTTACTTTTAAACAGATTGGAGGAAATTGTTGATGGTGATTTATTAAAATATATTGTAGAGGATGGTGCATATATACGTGATCATTTTTTTGGTAAATCGTCTGAACTTTTAAAAATGGTTGAGCATCTTTCTGATAAACAATTAGAACGATTGAGATTAGGTGGACATGATCCTGAAAAAATGTATGCAGCTTATAATGAGGCAATTAATCATAAAGATGGCCCTACAGTAATATTAGCAAGAACTATAAAAGGCTATGGATTAGGTGAAGCAGGGGAAGGTAGAAATATCACACACAATCAAAAAAAACTTAATGAAAAAGAGCTTCTATACTTTAGGGATAGATTTAATCTCAAGTTTACTGATGAAGAAGCAATGAAAGCTCCTTTCTATCGTTTTAATAAAAACTCTAAAGAATATAAATACCTTATAAAGCAAAGGAACAAACTCGGGGGGTTTTTACCATCACGGATTGATGAATCTAAGAATTTGAAAGTTCCAAATATTTCTATATTCAAGGAGTTAATTGATGGAAGCGGAGATAGAAAAATATCTACAACTATGGCGTATGTTAGATTAATCACTTTATTAACTAAGGATAAAAATATAGGTAAAAATATTGTTCCAATAATCCCGGATGAAGCTCGAACATTTGGAATGGACCCATTGTTTAGACAGCTTGGCATTTATTCTAGCTCTGGGCAACTTTATGACCCGGTTGATTCAGATCAATTCTTGTATTATAAAGAAGCAACTAATGGACAAATATTAGAAGAAGGAATCAATGAGGCAGGAGCTGTATCATCATTTATTGCAGCAGGCACTAGTTACAGCAATCATGGTATTAAGATGATACCTTTTTATATTTATTATTCAATGTTTGGATTTCAAAGAACATGGGATCTGATTTGGGCTGCTGGAGATATGAGAGCAAGGGGTTTTTTGTTAGGAGGGACAGCTGGAAGAACAACATTAAATGGTGAAGGATTACAACATCAAGATGGACATAGCCATTTAGCAGCTGCAGCAACACCTAATATTAAAGCTTACGATCTAGCATATGGATATGAAATTGCTACAATTATACATCATGGTCTTGTTGAAATGTGTGAAAACAATAAAGATGTTATTTATTATTTAACTTTGGAAAATGAAAATTATGAGCATCCTCCAATGCCAAACAAAATCCAAAAAGATATAATAAATGGTTTATATAAAATAAAATCAACAAACTCACCTACTGTAAGACTTTTAGGTAGTGGTCCCCTAATGCGAGAAGTGCTTGAGGCTGAAAAGCTATTAAAAAAAGATTGGGGAATAGAAGCTGGAATTTGGAATGTAACAAGTTTTAGTGAACTGAGAAGAGATGCTGAAGAAACTGAACGTTGGAATCTTCTTCATTCAGATAAAAACCCTAAAAAATCACATTTAGAAAGATGTTTAAGTAAAAATAATGTTCCAACTATAGCTGTTTCTGATTATGTAAAAATGGTTTCTGAACAAATTGGTCCATATGTGCCTGGAGATTTTTATGCATTAGGAACTGATGGTTTTGGTCGTAGTGATACTAGAGAAAATTTAAGAAAATTCTTTGAAGTTGATCGTTATTATGTAGTCCTTACTGCATTAAAAGCATTAGCTTTAGATGGAAAGATTGAAACAACTAAAATAAAAAGTGCTATGAAAAAATATGATTTAGATCCTGAAAAACCTAGCCCCATAACTGTTTAGAATAATAGATGATTAAAGAAATCAAACTACCAGATTTAGGAGAAGGAATTGATAGCGCCGAGGTTAGTGAAATTAAAGTATCAAAGGGTGATTCAATCAAGTCTGACGATACAATTATTGTACTAGAATCAGATAAGGCATCGATGGAAATTCCATCTGAAGTAAGCGGAAAAGTAAGTAAGATTTCTGTTAAAGTTGGAGATGAGATTAAGACAGGACAAGTATTAATTGCTGTTGAATTAGATGACAAAACTAAAAAAATAGATTCTCCATCAGAAATTAAAAAAGAAAAACCTCAAGCTGAGAATAATGATAAAGAAGCTAACAACGATTCAAAGAAAGTTGTCAAGTTACAGGAGGACTTTGATCCTGGTAATAATAAACAAATTTTTGCTTCCCCGGGAGTCAGAAGACTTTCTAGGGAATTAAATATTAATTTAAATATAATAAAAGGAACTGGACTTAAAGGTCGTATAACTAAAGATGATCTTAACAATTATATTAAACTTCAAATGGCCATGTCATCAGGCACAATTTCATATCGGCAACCTGAAATTAATTTTTCTCAATGGGGAGATACTGAGGTTCAGAAACTAACTAAAGTTAATATAATTACAGGAAAGCGGCTTCAGAGTGCATGGCAGAATATTCCTCATGTAACTCAATTTGATGAAGCAGATATCACAGATTTACATCAGTATAGACAAGATATAAATAAAAAATCTGCTAAAAAGAAAATAAAATTAACTTTTCTACCTTTTTTTATTAAAGCAGTTACAATAGTTCTTAAAGAAATGCCCAAATTCAATAGTTCATTAGATTATAATGAACAAAATCTTATACTTAAAAAGTATTTTAACTTAGGTATTGCTGTTGATACACCTAATGGTTTACTAGTTCCAGTTATAAAAAATGTAGATAAAAAATCACTCGTTGAATTATCAATCGAGCTTTCAGATTTAAGCGCTAGAGCTAGAAATAAAAAACTTAGACCAGAAGAATTAAAATCTGGAACTTTTACTATTTCAAGTCTTGGGGGTGTAGGTGGAAAGTTTTTTACACCAATAATCAACCCACCTGAAGTTGCAATACTCGGTATATCGAGAAGCTGGTGGAAAGATGTTTATAATCAAAAAACAAAAAAACAATCTTTAAAATATATTATGCCTTTTTCACTATCATATGACCATAGAGTTATTGATGGAGTTGCTGGTTCTACTTTTACATCAAGATTGATTGAAGTGCTTGGAGATATTTCAAATTTTCAGGATAAATAAATGAGTAAAACTACGGAAGTAGAGATTGCTGTAATTGGTGCAGGGCCGGGAGGGTATGCAGCTGCGTTTCGTGCTGCTGATCTCGGGAAAAAAGTTGTATTAATTGACCGCGACCCTACGCTTGGTGGTGTATGTTTAAATCGAGGCTGTATACCATCAAAGGCGCTTTTACATATTGCCAAGGTTATGGATGAAACAAATAACCTTTCTAAAATGGGAGTATCATACAATAAACCTGATATTGATTTAGAGAAAATAAGATTACATAAAAATAAAATTGTATCACAACTTAATCAAGGTATTGACAAGATGGCTAAAGCTCGAGGTGTTGAAACAATACAAGGCTTAGCTAGCTTTAAAAATAATAATGAACTAGAGGTAAAAACTAAATCATCGAATATCACTATAAAATATGAAAAATGTATTATTGCCACGGGTTCAACTTCTGGAATGATCCCAGGTATTTCTATAAATCATGATTCAATTTTAACTTCAAGAACTGCTCTTGAATTAGTTGATATACCAAATAAATTACTTGTTATAGGGGGTGGGGCCATTGGCTTAGAACTTGGTCAAGTATATGCTTCTTTAGGTTCAAAAGTTACTATTGTTGAATTCATGCCTAATATAATTCCCGGGGCTGATGAAGATATTGTTAAGCCTCTTTATAGAAAACTAACCAAACAATTCGAATCAATTTTACTATCATCAAAAGTTGCAAATCTAGAAGTACAAAAGAATAATTCAATAAATGTATCAATTGAAAATGATAAAGGGGTAACTAATGATAATTATGATAAAGTATTAGTTGCGATTGGTAGAAAACCAAATACAGAATTATTAAATCTCAATAATACAGATATTAAGTTGAATAGTGAAGGATACATTGATGTAGATGTTTATCAAAGAACATCGGTAAAAAACATTTTTGCAATTGGCGATATTGTAGGAAACCCAATGCTTGCTCACAAAGCTACTCATGAAGGAAAAGTTGCAGCAGAAGTTTGTTCAGGACACCCGGCTGCAATGGATTATAAAGCTATTCCATCTGTAGTATACACGGACCCTGAGGTTGCATGGGCGGGGCTTAATGAAGTAGAAGCAAAATTAAATAAAGTAAATTATACAAAAGGTGAGTTCCCATGGGCAGCAAGTGGGAGAGCAATTTCTATGGGAGCAAATCAGGGTAAAACAAAAATTCTTTTTGATCCCGAAAATAAAAGAGTACTTGGTGTGGGTATCGTTGGACCAGGTGCAGGAGATATGATTTCTGAGGCCATGCTATCTATTGAGATGGGTGTCGATGCTGAAGATATATCATTAACTATTCACCCCCACCCTACAGTTGGTGAAACTTTTGCAATGGCAGCTGAAGTATTTCTTGGAACTATTACGGATCTTTATGTCCCAAAAAAATAATTATAAAAATTTTGAATTCATCAAAACATCTGGAGATATTGATGAGTTCATTCTATCTAAAAATAATTTAAGGGTTTTATTATTGGAAGATCATGCTGCTCCTGTAGCAACTCTAATGGTAACATATCATGTGGGTTCTCGCAATGAAGCAATAGGCTATACTGGTTCAACACATCTATTAGAACATTTAATGTTCAAGGGGTCAAAAAATTATAATAAAGAAAATGGTACAGCTATTTGGACAGAACTACAAAGTATTGGAGCACAAATAAATGCAACCACATGGAATGACCGAACTAATTATTTTGAAGTTGTCCCAAGTGAACATTTAGAAAAAGCTATTGCTATAGAGTCAGATCGAATGAGATATGCATTCTTAAGAGATGAAGATCGTCAGCCAGAAATGACTGTAGTGCGAAATGAGTTTGAACGTGGAGAAAATAGTCCATTCGATGTTTTAGATAAAAATATTTGGGCAACAGCATATCAAGCCCACCCGTATCATCATTCAACAATTGGTTGGAGATCTGATATTGAAAATGTCAGCACGCAAAGGCTCAAAGAATTTTATGACACATATTACTGGCCAAACAATGCAACAGTAACAATCATTGGTGACATAGAGAAAGAAGATGCTTTAAATCTAGTTAATAAATATTTTGGAGAACATTCAAAAAGCACACATGATATTCCTGATATGTATACTGAAGAACCTGAGCAAGAGGGGGAAAGGCGAGTAACCGTAAATCGCAAAGGACAAACTGATATTGTAGCGGTTGCACATAAAACACCTCCAGGTCTGAGCTCTGATACCTATGCATTGCATCTGCTTAGTAAAATTTTTGCAGATGGGAAATCAAGCAGATTGCACAAAGCATTAATAGATCCTGGGTTAGCAACATCATTATTCATGTATGATTTCCCATTTAAAGATAACGGATTGTTTATCACTTACGCATTTTTAAATCCAGGTGAAAATCATAAAAATATTGAAGATATTATCTTGAGTAAGTATAGAGATATAATAAAGAATGGCGTAACTGATGATGAAATCAATAGAGCTAAGGCACAAACCAAAGCGACCGTTGCTTTTAGTCGAGATGGTTCATATTCAGTTGCAAGTGCAATTAATGAAGCACTTGCTATTGGTGACTGGACTTTTTACACAACTTTTCTTGAAAAGATTAATTCTGTATCAAAAAAGGATATAATGAAAATTGCTCAAAACTATCTTATTGATAAGTACAAGACAACAGGTTGGTTTATTTCAAGTAATAATGGAAATATTTAATTGGGATTTTTTGAAAATCAAGTAAGCATCTCTAGTCCTATTGAAGGAATAAAAACTTATATAATTCCTACAATGGCAAAAGATGTAGTAACATTTTCAGGAAGTTTTCACGGTGGATCTATTAACTGCTCACACAATAACTCAAAAATTTCTACATTAACATCATCAATGATTGATAAGGGTACAACCACTAGAAATAAATTTGAGATTAGTGAAACATTAGATGCAGTTGGTGCAGAAATAAAATTTGGGTCTACACAACATCACACTTTTTTTACATGTCATTGTTTAAGAGATAATATTGCGATGGTTATTGATGTTTTATCTGATGAATTAAAAAACCCACTATTTGATGAAGTTGAGTTAAAAAAATTAAAAAAACGAATGATTGGTCAAATTGAACAATCAAGAGAGGACACAAAAAAACAAGCACATATTTTGTTTTCACGAAAACTATATCCTGAAAATCATTTAAACTATAGATTAAATACAGATGAAACTATTGAATATATTAATTCAATAAAAAAAGATGATATTGAAAAGTTTCATAGTAAAGCGTATGGATTAGGAACTATAAATATTGCTGCGGCTGGTGATATTGATGAACAATTATTTAATGATCAGATTAATAAAGCTTTTAGTAATTATAATACGCAAAATCTAGAAAATATTGAAAATAAATTAAAGGCAAATCCATCGGATAAACTTGACGAAACTATAATCATAAATGATAAAACGAGTGCTGATATATATATAGGACAACCGATTGGAATTGACCGTGAACATAATGACTATTATGCGCTAATGATGGGAATTTATATACTTGGTGGAAATTTTTCTGCACGACTAATGCAAACAGTTCGAGATGAACAAGGGTTAACATATGGCATTGGCTCATCAATAGCTGGAGTAAAATTTGGTTTAGACGGATATTGGAGTACATGGGGGACATTTGCACCAGACCTGATAGAAAATGGAAAAGCCGCTACAATGGATCAAATAAATAATTGGTATAAAAATGGTATTAAACCCGATGAACTTGATTCAAAAAAATCTACAATCACTGGGACTTTTAAAGTAGGTATGGATACAACTGGAGGACTTGTTAGTCAAATTTTATCAAATGCTGAAAGAAATAAAGATATAAAATATTTAGATAAATATGTTAATAGAATTAAAGATTTAACTGTTGAACAAGTAAACTCAGCAATTATTAAATATATTGATCCAGATAAATTAACTGTTGTTTCTGCAGGGTCTTTCAATAACAAGTAATGAAAGTTATTCTTATCGCTGCTGTAACCCATGACGGGTTTATTGCACGACACAGCAACGAAACTATCACCTGGTCAAAAGATCTTCATTTATTCAAAAAACAAACATTAAATCATCCTGTAATAATGGGTTCAAATACCTATAATTGCATGGAAACTGAGCTAAAAAAAAGAGAGGTAATTGTCTTTCATCGCAAAAATAAACCATATGAAATATTAAAAAAATTAAATAATAATAAATGTTTTATTGCTGGTGGAGGAATAACAAATAAAGAATTCTTCCCCTATCTAACCAATTTATATATTACTCCACACCCTTTAATATTTGGCGGAGGAATAAGATTATTTGAAGACAAAATTGAAGAACCCAAACTTTTATTAGAAAATATATTAGTAGTCAATAAAGATAAAAATATATTTCAATACCAATATAAAATTTTAAGTAGCTAACTAAAATGAAGATATAATTTTAAATATGAAACCATTTTCAAATGGCTGCATATATCTACAAATTCCATTACTACAATAAACTCCACCTCTTTTTGATCCATAGGACAATGATAAGCGGTGATCTTGCTTATAATTATATGTTATTTCCATGCTTGCCCATGTTAATTCATCATTGAATAATTTACTTATTAACCGCTCCAAAGAATTATTATGACGATCAGTATCTAAAACAATTTTCTCTTCAGTGTTTGTATAATCAATACTAAAATTCATTGACCATTTTGGTGAATATGAATATCCTAAATTAATATATCTATTAATTTGTGAAGGTTTTGAAAAGCTCGATGAGAACTGTTCTGAGGTTAATTTATCATCATACCTAATAATTCCCTTTTTTAGATTCTGATATTCAAATATAAAATCAATACTACGATTATCAGTTAACCTGTAAGTATACGCAATCGGTAATGTATAGGCAGATCTGAATTCATAACTATATCGATTTAATGATGTTAAATCAGCACTAAGAAATTGTTGATTTTCATATAGCTCTAAAATATCTCTCATAGATGAAAAACCAAATTTATAATAACTTTTAGCATTATTATTAAATCCATCTATTTCAAAATAAACTTCTTTAAATGGATTAAAAAAATCATTGCTATTAGGAAATAATAATCTGGAATTATTTTTTTTAATTTTTGTCCATTCATAATTATCATTTATTCGCCATTCATAGTTTCTACTAGCATTAGAGTAGCTAAATAAAAATGAGGAACTATGAGATAATTTCCCCTTTATATTAAGATTATATCCAACCTCATCATTATAGTCAATAATATGCGTAATGCGTGATAGTAAATACGAGCTATGAAGTTGAAATACTGTGGGCATTTGTTGAATTGGTATTATACCAGTTTTATTATTTACAAAATCCCATCGTTCGGTTGGATTTCGAAATGAAAAAAGATAATTTTTATAAGTTAGTCCAATTGATACTGGGTTTAAAAAAATTAACTTTTCTTTATAAACCGTCAAATCAGCGAATATTCCCGATCCGTTATTATCTTTTGAAAGATATTCAAAGATTAAATCTAGTTTATCGGAAAAATAATCAATGTTTAAACCAATTAGTTTGTGAGAATTATATATATATGTACCACTTATATTTTTGTCAAATTGTTTTGCTGATATAAAATGAATACCACTAGAAAAATTATTATATGTAAAGTTTATTCTACTTCCATATAAATCATACTTAGATTTATAATTTGGGATTCTTTCATCATATTTTGAGATTTGATTGGAGTTTCTCATTATTTTTTGATTACCAGCTAATATTAAAAAATCAAAGTTTTTTCTAGATAATGATAATAAGGCCCCTCTTATTCCTGTATCCAGATCTATACTTTTATCATCAATACTATTTAGTATCATCCCATTGCCCCAATACTCATATATGTCACCAATTTTTAATTGTGCAAAATCACCAACATAGTCTAATCTTAATTTTCTAATACCTTTGTAATCAGGTCCTAATATTGGGGGTTCTGAAAACTCTAACTCCAGCCAACTCATCCAATTCCCGCTTGTGATATTTAAATTTATTATATTTTCAAAATAGTTATAATGATTTTGACTATTAGCGTAATTTGAGGAAAGATTAGAAGAAACAGATATTTGACAAAATATTGTTATGGGTATAAAGAAAAAAAATAAATACCTAATAAATGAAAACATTTTTCAAGGTATATGAAAATAATTTAATTTGATGCTGCGCGCTTTGCTTTTACAATAGCAGCTTTAATTTTTCCTCTCAAAACACGATTATCTAATGCATTAATTTCATCCATATTTCCTTCAACGCCTGCTGCAACTAGCCGCTCAATCAATTCTGATTCGGAATTAGCATTGCTATCATTAGAATTATCTCTTGCAGTAGTATCTTGATTCTCAACGACAGTTTTTTCATCTTTTACATTAGGCATGTCTGGTCGTTCTACTGCACCTCGTTTAATTTTTACAAGCAAGGCTTTAGCTTTACCTCTGGTTACTTTATCATCAATTGTATTTACTGGTTCATCATCTCCATCTAATGCTTTATTAACTACAAATGAAATTAAGTCTTCTTGATTATCAAAATTAGGAAACCCTTGATTTGAAGTCTCAACTTTCTGTTGTTTAGGAGCTTTATTACCCTCAATAGGTTCTTCAGATAATGCTTTAACAAGGTGCTCAGGCATTGAACCACCTTTTCGTTTTGTTTGTACAAGCATAGCTTTGGCCATGCCTCTGGTTGGCTTATCTGGGATTGCATTAATAATATCCATATCACCATCTAGACCGGCCTGAACAGCTCTTGCGATAGTGGCCTCTCTACTATATTGTGGCCCTGCATCATCAGCAGCGCTAGACTGATCATCTGTCAATTGATCTTCTTCAGGAATTAAATAACCTAAATTATCAAGAATCTTGGATTTATTATTTGCAAAACCCCAAATACTCATCCAGGAAAAGATTCCCTTGCTTGATCTCTTGCAAGTAACCGATGTCCCTTCAGGAATTTTTTCTAAATCAAAAACTATTGTTTCTTTATGAACTGGATTAAATCGAACTTCGAGAGACAGTTTTTGATTCTCCCTAACAGATAGAATTCGACCAGAAAATAATGGTGATAGACTAAATGGTCTTACTTTAATTGTTGACCCTGGAGCTAATTGGAATTTATCAAATGAATATTTATGAACAAACCTATCGGAATCGACCACTGGTAAAATTCTTAGAATCCCAGGAAACCAAAAGTTATAATCTGATAACGTTGTGATTTCTTGCCATACAAATTCAGGGCTAGCTGCATAATTATGAGTTACGATGGTTTCAGAAAATAATGGATCAAAATATGTCGAAATATTACTGTTCATATTCTGATCTTTATTCATATCAAGAATAAAGAGTGTTGTTACTATAGTAAATACAGATATTGATAGAATTAAAAGCATTTTTTACACAATTATTAAGTGGAATTTTACAAATGTTATATTGAACAAATAAATGGTTTGATATAACATTTATAAATAATTATTCAGTATAATTAGCGAATTTTAACATCAATTACCCCACCCATTCCAGCGCCAGTCCCATAAAGTAATGCCGCTTCTGATGGTGTTAATAGTCGCAACTCTAAAATAGATGCGCTTGATATATTGCTAAGTTGATCTAAACCACCAAGCTGAACACCATTTAAATAGACAGAAGGTGTTTTGTCTCTTGATCTCAACCATGCGGGTCTTCCAAAAGAAACAATATCATATGCATTAAGAGCCGTAGCCATTCCTTGAATTTCTTCTTGAGAAATAATATTTCTCGGTCTTGAAGGTCTTCGATCTCCACTATTTGATGCACAAGCAGATATTAAAATCATTGTAATGGGTATTACTTGTTTTATTTTCATATAATTCTTTAAAAATTTATTATTAGAATGTAAGATTGTTAAATGAAAGTTATGGAGATTATTATTAGATGAAAGAAATTGATGTCTCGAAATTAAAAAGCATGAAAAAAAATCATGAAAAATTTATTTTATTAGATGTTCGTGAAAAAAATGAAATTGATTTTGCAAATATTAGTCCTCATATAAATATATCTATTGGGGAAATTCCTAATAGATACAAAGAGCTTGATGAAAATAAAAAAATAGTTGTGATGTGTCATAGTGGCGTAAGATCAGCAAATGTTTGTCAGTACTTGGAGCCTCTAGGTTATAATGTATATAATTTAATTGGTGGAATAGATGAATGGTCAAAACTTATTGATCCATCAGTCCCAATATATTAATGTTTAAAACATCGCGTACCAGTAAACATCATTGATATATTATATTCATTACAAGCATCAATTATTTCTTGATCTCTAATTGATCCCCCGGGTTGAATAATAGCTGATATTCCTGAATTTTTTAATGAATCAATACTATCTCTAAATGGGAAAAATGCATCAGATGCCAAAACACTACCAGAAACATTATCACCTCCTTTTTTAAGAGCCATTGATACAGCATCAACTCTACTGACTTGGCCAGCGCCAAGGCCTACTGTAATATTATTTTTTGCTATAAGTATTCCATTAGATTTTGCATGTCGTAATACTTTCCAAGTAAATAATGCTGTTTTAATATCTATTTTAGTTGGTTTGTTTTTAGTTACAACTTTTAAATCATTTTCACTTAAGTTTTTTATATCAGTATCCTGAACTAGTAATCCCCCGTCTATATTTCTAACTTCTATTTTTGATTCTCGCGATTCCAAATTGCCAACTGATAGAACTCTTATATTTTGTTTTTTTGAAAAAATATTTAAAGCTTCATCATCAAATTCTGGCGCCAATACAATCTCAACAAACACATTTATAATAGCCCTTGCTACATCAGCAGTACATTTATGATTCAATGCAACTATACCTCCAAAGGCCGATATTGAATCCGCATTAAATGCATTATGATAGGCCTCTAATAAATTTTCCCCAATTGCAACACCACAGGGATTAGAGTGTTTTACAATAACACATGTAGGCTCGTCAAACTCTCTTACACAAGCTAAAGCGCCATCAGCATCCATTATATTATTATAAGAAAGTTTTTTTCCTTGATGAACTGTAGCATTAAGAATATTTGTATCAGTATTACCGACAATTTTATAAGATGATGCAGATTGGTGCGGGTTCTCACCATAGCGTAATTCTGAATGTTTATTATAAGATAAATTTAAAACAGTCGGCATCGACGTATCTTCTACATAATTATGTATTATCGTATCGTATTCTGCGGTATGGCCAAAGGCCTTTGAAGCAAGTTTTTTTCTAGTGCTAAATGAAAGAGTTCTAGTTTCATTTATCTCAGATGAAACAACATTATAATCTGAAGGGTCGACCAATACACAAACCCAGCCTAGATTTTTTGCAGCAGAGCGAATCATTGTGGGACCACCTATATCAATGTTTTCTAGGGCAAGAGGTAAATCGCAATTCTTTTGATTAATTGTTTCTGAAAATGGATATAGATTACAAATTACAAGATCAATCCATTCTATTGAATTAGATTTTGCATCATCATTATGAATATCTCGTAGTCCAAGAATACCACCCTCAATTAGTGGATTTATTGTTTTAACCCGTCCATCCATTATTTCAGGGAAATTCGTATACTCACTAACATCTTTAACGGGGATATTACTTTCTCTTAATACAGCTGCTGTGCCCCCTGTGGATAATATTTCTATTTTATTATCATGTAATACTTGCACTAAATCAACAACATTGGTTTTATCATATACAGAAACAAGCGCTCGCTTAATTTGAATTGGATTTTTATTTAATTCAGGTTTTTCAATCATCTTTTCTTTATAATGGCAAGGGTTAAACGGCTCGCACAAATTAAATTATCGTCCTTATCTGTAATATTAATATCCCACACCTGAATGTTTTTACCGACTCTTAATGGCTGTGCTCGTCCATAAACCCAGCCTTTTTTTATTGATTTTAAATGACTGGCATTTATTTCTATTCCCACAACTGATTGATTATTATAATCTATCTGCATACCCGCACCAATACTCCCTAAAGTTTCAGCAAATGCTACGCTTGCTCCTCCATGAAGAAGTCCATATGGTTGTTTTGTTCGGTGATCTACAGGCATTTTGCCACATATATAATTATTACCATAATCTGTTATTTTAATTCCTAGATGATCAGTCATCGTATTTTTTTGAAAAGCGTCAATTTGTTCTAGTGTATTCTTTTTACTCATTATTCATATTGAGAGGTATCTAATTGATTAATACAATCAATAAATAACTCTCCTTCTAATTTTTGAACTTTTTTCTTTAATGTATCTACAGTATCATAGGATTTCACTTGACATTTTGATTGCATCAAAATTGGGCCAGCATCTAATTCGTTTGTGACAAAATGAATTGTGCATCCTGTTTCCTTATCCCCATTTTTTAAAACTTGTTCATGAATATTGGTATCCATACCACCGCTATATTTAGGCAACAAAGAAGGATGAACGTTAATTATTCTTTTTCCCCACTCTTTGCAAAAATCCGAGGATAGTATTCTCATAAACCCAATAAGTAAAACCATTTCAACATTATACTTTTTAAGAACTAAAGTTATTTCAGAATCAAACAGACTCCGATCTTTACCAATGTGTGAAATAAACTTTGTTGGGAGATCATGTTTCTGGGCACGCTTTAGAATGAATGCTTGAGAATTATTTGATATGACAACTGAAATTTTAGCGTTTAATTTTTTTTCAGAAATAGCATTAATAATTGCTTGCAAATCCGTTCCTTTTGTTGAGCCTAAAACACCAAGATTTATCATCTTAAGTTTCTCATGTGATCAATTCTCTTTTGTATTAACTCATCTTTGCCAATATCTTTTCTATGAAAAAGTGGACCTGTAATAGATTTAATTTCATTTTCAGCAATAATTTCTGCAGACGAAATAGAATCTGCTATTCCAACTACAGCAACAGTTCGACTACCAGCTTCAACTAGTTTGCCATTTTGTATATCAACAGATGCATAATAAAGCTCATTTTGATTTAAAACTTTAGATATATCAATATTTTGACCTTTTACTGGATTGTTAGGATATCCATCGGGTACAGCATATTTACAAACGGTTGCTTTTTGAGAAAACTGTACTGGGACTTGGTTTAATGTACCATCAACAATCGCATAACAAATATCAATAAAATCAGATTCTAATAATGATAAAACATTCATTGCTTCAGGATCGCCGAATCGTGCGTTATATTCAATAAGCTTAACTCCAGTGGCCGTAGCCATAAATCCACCATAAAGTATTCCTTTATATCCTGTCCCAAATTTTATTTTTAAAGCTTTTGCTGTAGCTAAATTAATAGCCTGAGATTCAAGCACGTCTTCTTCATTCAAAAATGGGAGAGAATGATTTATGTCTGAATAGGTCCCCATGCCTCCCGTATTTGGACCTGTATCACCTTCGTAAGCTCTCTTGTGATCTTGAATTATAGGCATGTGCTTCAATGTATCACCATCACAGAAACTCATAAGGGAAAATTCCTGTCCGATAAATTTTTCTTCAATTACAAATTCTCCATCCATTGACAATAATTCATTACAATATGATATGGCCTCATCGTGAGATTTTATATGCTCTCCAGAAACCTTAACGCCTTTGCCTCCCATAAGTCCATCATATTTAACTACATAATTATCTTTTAAGATTTTTAAAAAATCAGATACTCCATCTATAGTATTGAATGTCTTATACTTTGCGCCACCTTGTATACGATATTCTTTAAACAAATCTCTAGTAAATGCTTTTGATGATTCTAATTGAGCAAGCTCTTTTATTGGACCAACTGTTTTAGTTCCAATACTCCAAAGGGCATCAGCTACACCTTCAGCTAAAGGATTTTCAGGACCAATAATCGCTATTTTAGCCGAAACTTCTTTTGCATAGTTTTCTACAGCAGATGGATCATTGATATTACCTATTTTAAAACTATCGCAACAATTAGCTATGCCAGGATTCATATTGGAGGCTAAACAATAAACTTCTTTTTCATGATTAGATCTATTAATAGCTCTAATAATTGCATGTTCTCTGGCACCAGAACCAATGATTAAAATTTTATGTTTCAATTTTGATATTTTATTTTTGGAGGAAGCTTTTATTTCGATCCTGACTTCGCATATTTTCCATCTCAACTATTTTTTCATTATCTATATCATTAGCAACATATAATCCATCTAGACAGGCCATGCATGGGCGGTCTATATGATGATTACCTCTTCTTGTTACTGCTTCTACAAGGTCATCAATTGTTTGATAAAGTAATGCATCAACTTCCAAATATTTTTCAATTTCACCCTCATTCATATTCCCAGCAATTAGTTCTTTCTTAGTGGGCATGTCTACTCCATAAAAACAAGGAGATTTTACTGGCGGACATGCAACTGTAAAGTAAACTTCTTTTGCACCAAAGTCTTTTAACATTCTAACAATCTCACGACTTGTATTTCCGCGCACAATACTATCATCTAGAATCATTACCTTTTTATCTCGTATTTCAAGTTCTTGAGGTACCAGTTTATATTTCACAGATTTTTTTCGTTGTGCTTGTCCGGGCATAATAAATGTTCTTCCAATAAAAGTATTTTTATACAAGCCCTCAGAATATCGGACATCTAAAGCATTAGCAAAAGATAGGGCAGCAGTATTTGCTGTACTTGGGGCAGGAATCACAATATCGGGAATTTTATCAGGATGTTTTTTCTTCCAAGAGTCAGCTAAGTTTTGACCCATTCTTAAGCGTGATCGATATACGCTTACATCATTTAATCTAGCATCGGGGCGCGCAAAATAGACATACTCAAAAATACATGGATTAAACTCTTTTTTTACTAATCGTTTACTAAACATTTTCCCAGATTCATCAACATAAATTAGTTCTCCTGGCAAAACCGTACCTTTTGGTTGATACCCAAGAGCATAAAACATAGTGTTTTCTGAAGCAAAAATATAATCTTTGCCTCCATTGCCGTTTGATCTTTCACCTTTAACTAGAGGTCGTATACCATTTGGATCTCTAAAAACAACAAGACCCTTACCTATGATAATTGATGTAACTGAGTAAGCACCTTTAACCTTATTAAAAATGTTATTAACAGAATCACAAAGCAAATCAAAAAAGTCATCGCTCGTCTGCGGTGGCACATCTTTGTGTAGAGCATCTGCAAATAAATGTAAAAGTACTTCAGAATCACTGGTTGTATTAAGATAGCGAGTTTCTGTTTTAGTTACCTTAGAAGCAAGATCGTTATAATTTGTTAAATTGCCATTATGTGCCAGAGCAATGCCATAAGGGACGGATGTCCAAAAAGGCTGTACCTCACCATGGCTAAACCCACCATGAGTTGGATAACGATTATGAGAAATACCTATATTCCCAGTAAGTAACTCCATATTTTTTGAGTTGAAAATTTCTTTAGCAAGCCCAATGCCCTTTTCTTTATGCATGCGCTCATCGTATGTCATAATACCAGCAGCATCTTGACCTCGATGTTGAAGATGTATAATACTGTCGTAAAGTTCTGATGCAACAGGTTTATGGGAAAAGATACCAGCTATGCCACACATTATATTTGATCTACCAGTTTATTTGCAAGCCCAATATAGGAACTTGGCGTAAGGGATAATAACATCCTTTTGTCTTCATCCGATATTTTTAGATCCTTGATAAAACTTTGTACTTTGAGACTATCAATCTTTTGCCCACGAGTTAATATTTTTAATTTCTCGTACGAGTCTTCTTTTCCCGTTTTTCTAAGAACCGTCTGTATAGCCTCTGCCAAAACTTCCCAATGCCCATCCAGTTCGTTCTTCATTTGAAAATTATTTATTGTTATTCTATCCAAACCATTTAATATATTTTTTAAAGCTAAATATGAATGGCCCATTGCAACTCCCTGATTCCTTAAAGTCGTTGAATCTGTAAGGTCTCGTTGCATTCTAGATAAAGGAAGTTTTGTTGCCAGGTGTATTAAGATAGAGTTAGAAATACCCATATTTCCTTCTGCATTTTCAAATTGAATTGGGTTTATCTTATGAGGCATAGTTGATGAACCAATTTCTCCAGAAACTTTTTTTTGACCTAAAATTCCTCTACTGACATATGACCACATATCTCGACATAAATCAGTCAATATAGAATTCGCCAATATTACCTTAAAATAACTTTCAGCAACTGAGTCATGGGGTTCAATTTGAGTAGTATAAAAATTTGGATTGAGCCCTATAGACTTAACAAATTTTTCAGAAAAGCGAATCCAATTTATCTTTGGATACGAAACCATTTGTGCAGACCATGTACCTGTCGCACCGCTAAACTTACCCAACAGGGTATGATTTTTTATTTGATGAATTTGGCGATCTAGCCTTTTGTAAAATACAGCTAATTCTTTTCCAAATGTTGTTGGTGTTGCAGGTTGGCCATGCGTTAATGAAAGCATGGGTGAATTCTTATATTTTTTAGCTAGTTTTTTTAATTTTCTATTAACTAGTTCCAGTGTTGGTAAATATATTTCTTTTAACCCATCTTGCCACATTAATGAATATGACAAATTATTAATATCTTCTGATGTTAATGCAAAATGAATCCACGGATGAAGATTTTTTCTTGTTTTACTTTGAATATAATATTCAATTGCTTTTACATCATGGTTCGTAGTTTTTTCAATACTTTTGATGTTTTTTGCTACACTCGAATTGAAATTTAAATAAATTTTTCTTAAACGAATCTGCTCTTGGGTTGTAAGAGTGGGCAGCTCCTTTATCCCTTTTTCTCTACTAAGTGCTATTAAATACTCGATTTCAATTTTAAGACGATACTTAATAAGCGCAGACTCTGAAAAATATACAGAAAGTTCTTTTACGTTATTTTCATAACGTCCATCAAGTGGTGAAAGTGCCTGAAGTTGGTTCTTAGACACCAAATATACGTTTAACAGCCAAAGCACAATTACCAGGATCTACAACTGTCAAAACAGGGGTATTGCTTGGCATTTGAAGTGTCGAATGAATATTTACTAACATATCTGCCTTATCTGAAAAAGGAGGGCACCCTAAGGTTGGAAACTCAGAATTTGCTGCGACAAAACCAGACAGAGCGTTCGACCTTCCAGCAATAGTAATATAAACAATGTTATTATTATCTTTATTGGAGTTCAAAATTTCTAGAACTTTTAATGGCTCTTTATGTGCTGATGCAGCATGTTGTTCCCACGAAATGTCATACTCATCAAGTTTATCGGTAATTTTTTTTGCATGTGGTTCGTCTGATTTTGAACCCATTATAATTACAGTTTTCATAATTCATCCTTTAAATTTTCATTAATTCTATCATTTACTTTTTTTTCAACCTCTGGAAAGGGAAAATTATCACCAGTAATGGTTTCATACAGAAAAATATATCTACTTGATAATTCTACAACAAGATCTTCTGGTGCATCGGGAAGATTTTCATCATTATATGGATCGCAATTATCAACAAACCATAATCGCAAAAATTCCTTATCAATATTTTGAGGCTCTTTCCCAGAACTAAACCTCTCATCATATGTTTTAGAAATCCAGTATCGGCTAGAGTCGGGGGTATGAATTTCATCAATTAAAACAATATTACCATCAGGGTCTTTACCCATTTCATATTTAGTGTCAACTAAAATCATACCATTTTCTGCGGCTTTATCCTGACCAAAAGCAAAGAGATCTAAAGCTTTTTGACTGCAATAATCCCAATCTTCCTGCGTCATCCATTCTTCGCTTACAATTTCTGGTGGTGCAATAGGACGATCATGGTGTTCTTCTTTAGTAGTTGGCGTAAGCATGTTTGAACGTAGTTTTTGGTTTTTTTTAAGACCTTCAGGAAGAATATTTCCACAATATTCACGATCACCTTTATTATAAACTGTCCACAAGGATGTACTAGTGCTACCAGTTATGTATCCTCTAACAACAAATTCAATTGGAAATACTGTACATTTTTTTGCTAAGGTAACATTAGGATCTGGAATCTTAAGTACCTGATTAGGAATAATGTGTTTAGTTTTTTCAAACCACCAAGCACTTGTAAGGTTTAAAACTTGTCCTTTAAAGGGTATAGATGCCAATACTCTATCAAATGCACTTTGTCGATCAGTTGTAATTAGTGCAATCTTATCTCCTACGTCATATTGATCTCTAACCTTACCTGTTTTTTTACTACCACTGGGCAGGTTGGTTGAAGTTAATGTATTATTTAATTCTGCTTTAATGCGGTCTTTATATTGTTCATTTAATTTCATAGCAATCATAAGATAATGGGTTAAATAGTATGTTGGTGTTTAATATGTCATTCATAACAGATTTAAAATTACCGCCATTTACTGACACATTCCATATTATGCCCCGTTTTAATTCTATTAATTCTTTTATTTCAAAACGTTTTGAAAGTGATTCAAATTTTACTCTTCCGTACATATCTTCTTTTTGACGAATTAATAAAGATGCTGTGTTTTTATTGCTATTAATTTCGCTTATAAACTCTTTATTTGAATTATAAAGTTCCCCAGAAAGTTTAATTTGCTCTATTGCTTTATCATGCTTTTTGTCCAATGATATTTCCCAATGCGTTTGTCTTTTTATTGAGACATCGTGTCCTAATTGATTTAAAGCATTTTTCACAGATTCAGCTTCATTGTCAGTAATTATCATATCAATAACCCACCTTATTGAATTTGATCTGGGCTCATATTGATTTATTTCATAGTCTGGTAATTCGTATAATAATTTATTATCTGTTACTGGACAGTCCGATTCAATATAGTCTTTCATGGATGAAAAAATAGCATCGCCATTCTCTGTTCGTTCTGGATGTGGCATCATCGCCATCACATTGCCTGCGGGGTTACATATTGCGGCGATATTATACATTGATCCATTTGGATTTATAGGAAATTCATCTATTATACTTCCGTTATTATCAGAGTATCTATAAACAGTCTGTTCGTTTGATATCATTTTATCAAGTAATTTTTCGGGAACTATAAATCTCCCTTCACCGTGAGCAAGTGGAATGTTTATTAAATCTCCTTTTTTTAAATGTCTAGTAAAAGCACATCGGTTTGGTGAAGCACTCATTTTTAAATTGGCCCACGTATTGTAATATCCAACGCCAACCACAAGATCACCTTTTACGCGCTTGTTGTCTGTTAGGGC
>Ga0208764_10000360_pt1 | contig 28774 bp, 29 predicted proteins | sample ETNtaG_18_FD_185762 | JGI IMG/M metagenome (GOLD analysis project Ga0208764, IMG submission 185762) | Marine microbial and viral communities from oxygen minimum zone, Eastern Pacific Ocean - ETNP201302SV91 (SPAdes) (version 2) | ecosystem: Environmental > Aquatic > Marine > Oceanic ... | reverse complement strand
ACTGGTAAGGTTAAACGACTTCAAAATAACCAAAATGCACGTATTGCAGTCTGTTCTATGAAAGGTGATATTAAAAGCGATTGGGTTGATGTTGGTTTAGAAAAGATTACGGAAGAAAATAGTGTCGAAAAAATTGTCAAACTCCGTAAAAAAAAATACGGTTTCTCTGCAAGACTGATTAATGTGTTTACATCACATAAAGGCAAAACAATAGCCTATTCTATTGGACTACGTGATAGATAACTACTGAAAATTTTCTTATTATTTCTAGAGACATTTAAATACAATTCTAAATTACAACATCAATATCTTGACACAGGCAGATCCTTTTGCAAATGCAACCAAACAAGTTAATGACGCATGTGACGTTTTGAAAATTAAAGATAAACAAATGCGTGAGTATTTGGCAATGCCAAACAGAGTACTAAGAGTAAAAATTCCTGTAAAAATGGACAATGGAAAAATTCGCGTGTTTACCGGATTTAGATCACAGCATAACAATGACCGTGGTCCATACAAAGGAGGCATACGATACTTTGATCCAGAAGGTGGTGTCAAATACATGGAACGTGAAGTCATGGCATTATCATCATGGATGACATGGAAGTGTGCAATTGTCGATATACCACTTGGAGGTGGTAAAGGAGCAATCTTTGTCAATCCAAAAAAAGAAAAAATTAGTGATGGTGAATTAGAGAGATTAACTCGTGGTTTTGCATATAAAATTGCTGAAGTGATTGGTCCTCAAAAAGATATTCCTGCTCCAGATGTTTACACTACAGGAAAAGAAATGACACAAATCATGGATACATGGAGTAAGATGAATGGAAACAAGTACTCTCCAGGTGTTATCACTGGAAAACCAATTCCTATGGGTGGCTCATTAGCAAGAAATGTTGCCACTGGATTAGGTAATGCTTACTGTATAAGAGAAGCAGCAAAAATTCTAAAACTCAAATTAAAAGGTGCAACAGTTGTATTACAAGGATTTGGAAACGCATCAACCTTTTCGGGTGAGTATCTTGAGAAGATGGGTGCCAAATGTATTGCTGCAAGTGACTCAAAAGGTTCTATATTGGTTCCAAAAGGATTCAAAGTTAGTAAACTACTTGAGCATAAACAAAAGAAAGGCTCAGTTTTAGGTTTCCCAGGAAGTAAAAAAATTACTACTGAACAATTACTAACTACAAAATGTGATATATTAGTTCCAGGAGCTTTAGAAAACCAGATTACTACATCTATTGCAAAAAAATTAAAATGTAAAATTATAGGTGAAGCTGCAAACGGACCTACATTACCTGATGCTGATCCAATCATTTTCAAGAAAAAAATATTTATGATTCCAGACATTCTTGCAAACTCCGGTGGAGTCTGTATTTCTTACCTAGAATGGGTTCAAAATAATCAAGGCTATTATTGGTCATTTGATGAAGTTGCAGGTAAAATGGAATCAAATATTGTTCGAGGATTAAAGGATATGTATAATCTCGCTAAAAAACATAAAATTGATAATAGAAGAGCGGCTATGGCTCTCGCAGTTCAAAGAGTTGTTGAAGCATTTGAATTAAAAGGCATTTGGCCATAATCTAAAAATTATCTTAAAGATTATATACCGACATTCGTTTTTAACGATCGAAACATGAGTTCTGTGAAACAAGTTTTTGAAGAAACAATTCAAACTAATCATAAAATAATAACTGAAGAAGCAGCAAAATCAATCTTAAAAAAATATGGAATTAAAGTTCCTGGATTTGCTCTAGTAAAATCTGCTGACGAAGCAGTAAAGGCTGCAAAAAAACTTGGATTTCCATTAGTGATGAAAGTTGTGTCTCCTCAAATCCTCCACAAAACTGATGTTGGTGGTGTAAAAGTTGGTGTAGACAATATAGTAGATGTTAAAAAAATATTTAATGACATGTATGGTCGTTTATCGAAGAAAAAAGGAGTTGATGTAAAAGGAATTCTTTTGGAAAAGATGGTTCCAAAAGGAGGAGTTGAGTTAATTGTTGGAATACAAAATGACCCACAGTTTGGTCCAATGCTAATGGCTGGATTGGGTGGAATAATGACCGAAGTTTTCAAAGATGTTGCATTTAGAATGCTTCCAGTTACAACATCTGACGCTAAATCAATGTTAAATGAATTAAAAGGTTCAAAACTTCTCAAAGGGTTCCGTGGTAGTCTACCAATTGATACAAACATGGTTGCAAAGGCACTTGTCCAAATTGGAAAGATGGGAGTCGATAATGCCGATTACATAAACAGCATTGACTTTAACCCCGTAATTGTATATCCAAAATCTTACTTTGTAGTTGATGCAAAGATTATTCTAAATAAAGAATTAAGAAAGAACTCAATTTCAAAAGCAAAACCAATCATTACATCAATGGAGAAATTCTTTACTCCGAAATCAGTCGCGTTAGTTGGTGCATCTTCAACACCAGGAAAAATCGGTAATTCTGTCTTAGATGCATTAGGTAAACAAGATTACAAAGGTAAAGTATACCCAATCAATCCAAAACAGAAGAAAATTCTTGGAATCAAATGCTATCCATCATTAGAATCAATCAAAGCTAGAGTTGATCTTGTTGTTGTATGTGTTGATCTTTCGGCATGTGGTCCAATTATGAAAACTTGTGCAAAAAAAGGAATTCATAGTGTTGTAATAGTTTCTGGTGGCGGTAAGGAGCTTGGTGGTGACAGAGCTGCTATGGAAGCAGAGGTAAAAGCACTATCATTAAAACACAAAATTCGTGTAATCGGTCCTAACTGCATTGGAATGTTTAATGCTGCAAATAGACTTGATTGTGCATTCCAAGGACAAGCTAGAATGGTTCGTTCAAAATTAGGAAACGTTGCATTCTTCTCACAAAGTGGAACAATGGGAATTAGCATGTTAGAGAGTGCAGATCTGTTTGGTTTATCAAAAATGATTAGTTTTGGTAATCGTTCTGATGTTGATGAAGCAGATATGATATGGTATGCTGCAAATGATCCTCAAACTAAAGTAATTGGACTATACGTTGAAGGATTTGGCGATGGCAGAAAATTCATCAATACTGCAAAACGTGTAATGAAAGAAAAGAAGAAACCAATTATAATCTGGAAGAGTGGAAGAAGTGCTGCAGGTGCAAAACAAGCTGCATCACATACAGGTTCTCTTGGAGGTTCCAACGCAATGATTATGGGTGCATTCAAGCAAGCAGGAATTATCTCTGTTGATAGTTATCAAGAATTAGTCGGTGTATTGAAGGCAATGGCATGGCAACCTCCTGCAAAAGGTAATCGTGTTGCTATGACTAGTAATGGGGCAGGTCCTATGATTGGTGGTATTGATCATTTGGAAAGATTAGGCCTTACAATAGGAAAGTTAACACCAAAAACTCGCAAAAAGATAAAGGATCATTTTCCACCAACAGTTCCTATTCATAGTGGTAATCCAGCAGATGTAGGTGGTGGTGCAACTGCAGACGATTATAGATTCGTCATTGAACAATTCCTAAATGACAAGAACATTGACATTGCAATGCCTTGGTTTGTATTCCAAGATGATCCTCTTGAAGAAACAATTGTTGATCATCTATCTGGACTTTCAAAGAAAAGAAAAAAGCCAATTCTGTGTGGTGGAAATGGTGGCCCATATACTGAAAAAATGATAAAATTGATTGAAAAACACAATGTCCCAGTTTACCAAGACCTACGAACTTGGGTTGCGGCTGCATCTGCATTAGCTCAATGGGGACGAACAAGAGGCTCTTAGATAACATTTAATTTCTTAGTAAACTCAAAATTTTACATGTCTATGATTACTACATCGAAAGACGAGGGAATTTGTATTGTCAAAATCAATCGCCCTTCCAAACTGAATGCGATGAACATAGATGTGGCTAAAGAAATTATCAGCACATTCAAAGAACTAGATAAAGATGATAGTGTAAGAGTTATCATTTTAACTGGTGAGGGTGATAAAGCATTCTCTGCCGGTGCTGATATTGAATACATGTCAAAAATTACACCAGATGAATCAGAAGTATATGCAAAACTTGGTCAAGAGGTTACTGCAACAATTGAAAATGTTACAAAGCCTACAATTGCCGCAGTTAATGGTTTTGCATTAGGTGGAGGATGTGAAGTTGCCATGTCATGTGATATTAGAATTGCATCAGATAATGCAAGGTTAGGTCAACCTGAAGTAACCATTGGAATTCCACCTGGATGGGGGGGAACTCAAAGGTTAATGCGAATTGTTGGAATTGCAAAAGCAAAAGAACTTGTTTACACAGGAAAAATGATTAAAGCTGCTGAAGCAAAAGAGATCGGTCTTGTAAACAACGTTGTTAGTCAAGAATCACTGATGGAAGAAACAATGTCAATGGCAAAAGCAATAGCAGCTAATGCATCACTTGCAGTTCACATGTCAAAAACTGCAATTAATACAGGTAGGAATGCAGATCTTGATACTGGATTAGGCGTTGAGTTATTAGCCTGGAGAAATTGTTTCTCTGATCCAGAGCGTGAACAACGCATGACTGACTTTGTAAACAAATCAAAAAAGTAGAATTCTACTATTTTTTTTATTTTCTTGTTTTACTACTGTATAGTGTAGGAAAAAGCTTATTATAATAAAAACAAAATTTTTGTGTATGGCAACTGAACAAACAGAAAAGTTAGTCACAATCACTTCAAAAGCTGCTGAAAAAATCAAAGAATTCATGGCAGAAGAAGAAGGAAATCCACAATTCTTGCGAATATATGTGCAAGGTGGCGGATGTTCTGGACTTTCATATGGTATGGGATTTGAAAAAGAAGCAGAAGAAGATGATTCAATCATTGATGAAGGTGGAATAAAACTTCTAGTTGATAGTATGAGTCAAGATCACCTTAAAGGTGCAAATGTGGATTATATCGAGAGTTTAATGGGCTCCGGATTTAAGATTAATAATCCTAATGTAACAAAGTCATGTTCATGCGGTTCTTCATTTAGTACTGAATAACAAAGTCACTTTTTCAATTTTTTTATATTTTTGAAGTCAGCATCGAGCTAAGCGTTTATAAATCTCAGATATTACACCCTATCATGAATTATAAGGAGATGAATCAAAATTGCCATACACAGGCATTGTCAAGTATCACGTTAAACTATCATTCGAAGTTGATGGACTTGTTGAACGAGCAGATATAATCGGTGCAATATTCGGACAAACTGAAGGTCTTTTGGGACCTGAAATGAATCTGAATGAATTACAACGAGTATCTAAAGTTGGTCGAATCGAAGTAAATACTTTCAACACTGAGAATACTACAAAGGGTGATGCATTATTACCAATGAGTACTGATATTGATACATGCTCATTGATTGCAGCTGCAATAGAAAGCATTGATAAAGTTGGACCATTTGATAGTGTGTTCAAGTTAGATGCAATTGATGATGTTCGTGCATCCAAAAAAGAGGATATAGTCAAACGTGCAAAAGAAATTAAGCAAAAATGGGCTACTAATTCAGTTAGTGAAGGTGACGAGATGCTCAAAACTGTTCATGAAAATAATTCTGATAAGATTACCACATACGGACCAAAAAAACTACATTGTAGTACTGGTGTATTTGACTCAAAGTGGGTGATTTTAGTTGAGGGTCGTGCAGATATTATCAACTTGTTAAGGGCCGGTTATGATAATGCACTTGCATTTGAGGGTGGAAGAATAGATGAATCAATAAAAGAACTATGTGATAAAAAAGACCGAGTTGTAGCATTTACAGATGGTGATAGAGCAGGTGGGTTCATTCTCAAAGAATTAAAATCAGTAGTTCATGTTGATGTTGAACTTAGGGCTGATGAGGGTATTGAAGTTGAAGAATTAACACCAAAAAGAGTTGACGAACTTCTTAGTCCTATTTCTAAAAAAATAACTCAGGAGCTTGAACAGCCATCATTAAAAAATGAGGATGATAGCCCTCTTGCAGAAATTTGTAAAGCAAAATATCCAGAGTTAAATGAATCATTAGAAGCAATCGCATTGAATGCAGATCATAGTCAAGTGTTCAAAATCCCTATTAGTGAATTGGTACAAAAAATTTCTGGACAGTCAGGAATAAAATATTTAATTTTAGATGGTATTATAACACAAAGATTATTCGATGCTGCAAAAGATGCTAATGTTGAACATGTTGTTGGACACAGAATAGCAAAACTCTCACATACTGATGGCATGTCATTAAAAACATTTAGAGATCTTGGTATTGCATAATATTAATGACTGATTTAAAAACACAACATCTTCTAACATTAGCACATATACTATCTAAAGGTGGAAAACATAATTTTGTTAATATTACTACAACATCTCTTGGAAAAGAAATAGGAAAATCTCAACAATCAGCATCACTGCATTTGAAAGAATTAGAATTGGGTGGATTTATTGAAAGAATTCAAACCGGACGAAAACAATCAATAAAAATTACAAGTAAAGGATTTGTTGAATTATCCACATTACATAACCTACTATCAAAACTGATATCAAAATCTCCTAATTCATTATCAGTTATTGGCATGATAACTTCTGGAATGGGTGAAGGTGCATATTATATGTCAATGAAGGGTTACACAAAGCAATTCAAAGCAAAATTGGGCTACATTCCTTATCCCGGAACGTTAAATGTTCAACTTAAAGAAAAAAAATTTTCTGAAGCAATTTCACAGCTGTCAAATTATGAAGGAATAAAGATTAATTCATTTTCTGATGGTAAACGAACATTTGGATGGGTAAAATGTTTCAAATCAAAAATTAATAATAAAATTGATTGTGAATTGATTTTATTAGAAAGAACTCATCACGATACAACTATTGTTGAATTTATTGCAAAAAACAATATTCGAAAATCCTTGAAAATTGGAAACAGATCAAATGTTAAAATTAAAATTTCAATTCTAGGTAATTTTTCTTAAAGACCGTGAATTTCTTTACCGTATTCCTTTTCAATTGATGAACTAGATGTTTCTGGTCTTGGAGATTCTAATCTTGCTACTGTCACATCCAATTTTATTTTTCTACATCCATCTGTAATGAATTTCTCCTGATGAATTTGATCATAGCCTAAGGCAATTATTTGTGGTTTGATCAAATCTACAGTCTTGAAAATATCTTCTTCATCTCCAATTATACATAAATCAACCATTGATAATGATGAGACTAACTCTTGTCTTGCTTGTGCATCATGCAGTGGTTCACGTTTCTTCATTTTCATAACTGTTTTATCAGTGGCAATAACTATCACTAAAAAATCACCTAACTTTTTTGCTTCATTTAATGTATGGATGTGTCCTGGATGGATAATATCAAAGACACCACCAGCTAAAACAATCTTTAAAGATGGATGTTGCCGTAAAAACGTCAGAAATTCTTTGTTTGTTTCACCCATGTCACTTTCATTCATGTAATATCAAACATTTTGTCCAATTTCAACTCATCGTTATTACATTTTTGGGTCTAAACCTTTTGCAATGCGTAATGCATCAACTAGACCATCTGCATATCCTATACTCAACACTGCATATTCTTTTTTCCCTTCTTTTAGAAAATTTTCTGCATCGTCAATGTACAATTTCGCATTAATCAAAACATCTTCATATTCTTTGAGATTCTCGTAATGAGGTTTAATCTCATTTAATGCTTCACGAACCATAGGAACATATTTTTCAATCATTTGCTCAGAAACACCCTTAACACTTGTAGAGTTGTCAACTGGTTGATCTAAACATTCTGTAACTATCTTAACTGCATCAGATTCAGTAAAATGCAGACTTCCTGGAATGATAATACTATGTGGTGGTTCACCAAATTCTCTTTTCATCAAATTTGATATTTTACCAGATAAGATCTTCTGATCATTTTTTCCAATTCTTGATGCGACAATTACAAAAGTGTTCGGTGAAATAATTTTCCCATTTTGGGTTTTTTCTACATCTAATAACAAAGATAAAGCATTTTGTGGTTCTAAGAAAAATGATTTGTCCTCGTTATACTCTAGTAAAATCACTGAGTGCACTTTTCTCAATAAATTATCAAAAATTACATTGTATGGCGTGATCATTGATTTTGGATCATTCATTATAGTCAATATCTTTCCAACTTTGTAATAGTGTAATCCTGCCTCACCAATTAATGACGAAACGATTGAAGATGAATGAATTGTGTTTGTTTTTACTTTATCTTTGATTGCCCTTATTTTCAATTCTAAATGGGTTGTTGCAATATATGGGTCTCCATATGAAATCAAAACTGTATTTCTCTGTTTTGCATTATTTAGAATTTCATTACCATCTTCTACCAACCAACGTTTTGCAATTTTAAACTCTCCATCAGTTATATTTTCTAGTTGTTCTTTTTCAATTTCTGAAATTGGACTAGTAAATGATTCCAAATAGACAATTTCTGCATTTTTTATTATAGATATCGTCCTATCTGATAATTCTGAAATTCCTGAAACACCTAAGCCTATGAACCAGAGCATTATTTTTTTCTGTCATGGAGTCTTTTTAAATGATGTAGTGATTTTTTCAGAATCTCTATCCCTTTCACAAATTCGTCAATTGAAACTTTTTCGTCAATTGTATGAGCTTCGTGAGGATCTCCTGGCCCATATGTAATAACTGGAATTTTTAGTTGGTTTCCAATCTCATTCATATCACCCGTACCTGTTTTTCTAATCAGCATTGGCCTCTTCTTTTCAACATCTAGCACTGCCAGTGTGATGGCTCTAACTAGTGGAGAATTATGTGCTGCCTCAAATGGCTCTGTTTCATCTATTACCGAATACAAAACCTCAGTCTCTCGTTTTGCTGATATCTCGTTGACTATCCTGGTAATTTTTTCTTCAATGGCATTACAATTCATATCTACAGGAATTCTAATGTCTAATGTTGCAACACATTCTATTGGTGTTACATTATGGCTAGTTCCTCCACGAATTTCTGTTAAGGTTGCAGTGAGCATCATTCCCTTCGTCCTTTCTTCTTGATCTCCTTCCAAACCATTTTTTAATTCTGTAACTATTGATGACGTCTCTTCTATTGCATTTTTTGCTAACCATGGTGCACTAGCATGAGCACTATTCTTCACATGCACCCTTAGATTTATGGCCAAACGACCTTTGTAGGCAATTGTAACTTTGTGAATACTGCTTGGCTCTCCAAAAATGGCATAGTCTATATCTGGTTTACTTGTCACCAGATTCTTTATCCCAGTTGCATTTCCCTCTTCATCAACGGCACCAACAAAAGTAATTGTTCCTTGATCTTCTTTGATACTTGCAGCTGCAAATAACATTGCAATTAGTGGTGCTTTTGCATCAGATGCTCCCCTACCATATAGCATGTCTCCTTCTTTCCTAACTTTGATCTTCCCTGGAACAACGTCCATGTGTCCACAAAGCATAATTTTTGGTTCACCTGAACCTTTTGTAGCTATTAGATTTCCCACTTCATCTTGGTGAATGTCTCGAAATCCTAAATCATCACATCTGTCTGCAAGAAAATCTGCCAAAGCTTTCTCATTTAATGATGGTGTGTAGATTCGTAATGCTTTTTCTAAGGTTTTAATTGCATACCTTGATGTCTCTAAGTGTTCATCCATTTTATGCAATCTCCTTTACGTATTCCAACATTAATTTTGGGATATCTACGCCTGTAACTCTGATCACATTTCTAAATTCTGTTGTATTATTAATTTCATGAATAACCAATCCCTTATCATTACTTTCCATTAGATCAACACCAACGATTTCACCTTGCACAGCATTTTTTGCCTTTAAACAAATGTCTTCTAATTCATTTGTAATAGAACATGTTTCTGCAGAACCGCCTAAGTGCGTGTTGGTTTTCCAATTCCCATCACTGGAATTTCGATAAATTGCAGCTGCGACAGTGTCACCTATGACAATAGCACGAATATCACGTGGTGGTCGTTCAACAAACTCTTCTAGAAAGTGTACTTGATGAATGGGATACATGACTTCACGACCTTCGATTATTCCTTCTGCAGAATCCACATCATTGATCTTGGAAACCATTCTACCCCAACTACCAACTGTTGGTTTTATTATTTTTGGAAATCCATTTTTTTCAAGTGCTTTCATTGCAGCATCTTTTGAAAATGCTACAGTTGCATCTGGTGTTGGAACTCCCGTTTTCTGTAATAACATGTGAGTAAAGAGTTTATTTCCAGCAAAGATCCCTGTGTTTAGATTATTAACAACTCGTACACCTTGTCCTTCTAGAGCTGCAGTTGAGTGTAAATTTCTGTAATAACTAACACACCTCTGTAAAACTGGTCCGTCAAAGCAATTTTTTTCATTTAGATCAACAAACAGTTTTTTACAATCAATCATGTCTATTGGAATATCATTTTTTTTAGCAGATTCGATTAGTAATTTTTCTTCAAGACGGATTGTATCGTAAAGGACTGAAATTCTGTTAGTCACTGTCCCCAATCCTCTCCGACTGTCTGAGCTGGTTTTAACTCAAAACCTTCGGATGTTTTGCTAAGTTCATAACTAGCTCCACAATCTGGACAGGTGACAATTTCGCCTTCAACTGCATCATCTGGAATAGTCATTTTTGCATCACATTCAGGACAATTTGTCATTTTTACCTATCACTTCTTCCCTTTTTCATCCTTAATTATTTTCCGTTCAAGGCGGTCTTCTAATGGAATTTCCAAAACATCACCCATTCTAAGGTTTTTTAAGCCAGCAGCGATGTTCTTAGCAGTAGTATCGTCTTTCTTTATGCCTAATAACGACATTAAGTATCCAGCACCAGTTTTTCCAGCCAATTCTCCAAAAACAATTGTACGGTGATTTCCTACAACTCTAGGTGGAATTGGTTCATATGCAGCTGGATTTTGTAATATTGCAGCCAAATGTGTTCCTGCTTTATGTTTATACGCAGATGCACCAACAATTGGTTTTGAATCATATGGTTTGATTGTTGTGTATTGTTCAATTAATCTAGATAAATCTCCTAACATATCCAGTCTAAAGTCGTTAGGTGATTTGTATAGGAATGTAAGAGCTACTGCCACTTCTGCTAATGATGGTATTCCCGTTCTCTCACCAATTCCATCGATTGTAGTATGTATTTGGTCAGCCCCAGCATCACATGCTGAAAATGCATTGGCTAACGCAAATCCTATATCATTATGAACATGCACATCTAATGGTGTATCAATCTCAGCACGTACACTTTTAACGAAATTATACATGCCAATTGGTCGCATAATACCAACAGTGTCAGGTAAACTGATCCTATCAACTCCAGCCTCCTCTATAGCCTTGCAAACTTTGATCAAGAATTCAGGATCTGCCCTACTGCCATCTTCCACCGTGAATCTAATGTTTAATCCATGTTTTTTTGCATAACTAACTGTCTCAACCGCTCTCTCTAATGCCTGTTCTTTAGTTATACGCAGTTTATCTTTTAGATGTATATCTGAAATACCTAAATATGCAGCAACCCATTTTGCATCACATGATAATGACACATCTATATCTTCTTTCAGTGCCCTTCCATGAGAAACAATGTCTGCTCTCAATCCCTGTTTAATTATTGTCTTAGTAGACTCTTTATGATCTGGCGAAACGACTGGTGAAATTTCTATCTGATCAACACCAAAGTAGTCAAGCATCCACGCAACTTGAATTCTCTCTTTGTTGGTGAATGAAACACCCGGATGTTGTTCACCTTCTCTTAGTGTAGAGTCTAGAACACGTATTTTTTTTGGTTCAGCATCATACTCATTGTATATATCTGCATAGTGATTCGCACTTGTCATTACTAATATCGTTGCTAAATTACATTAATATAAATATAATCGTACTAATATCGCTGATTTCATAAAAAACAATCACTAATTTAGTTACAAAAATAAAAAATCAATTCGAATATCGATTATCTAATAGTTCTAAGAATAATCACAGTGTTGGTATCTATCACACCTGGAATTTTTCGTAGTTCATCAATACAAATATTGATTTCAGTAATATTTGAAGCACGAATTATTACACTGATGTCATATTGACCAGTAATCTCATACACTGTTTTCACCGCTTTTAATTTCGTTAGTTTAGATGATACTCTTGAAGTATCTGTTGATGAATCAACAGAAATTAAAACAATTGCACTTGTGGTGTTTGTTTCCCCCATCTCCACTGTGAATCTCTCAATCACACCACCATCAACTAAATTCTTCACACGTCTTCTTACAGCTGATTCTGATAATTTTAGCTTTTTACCTATTTCAACAAATGATTCTCTTGCATCATTTCGTAAAAATTCAATTATTTTATCATCAGTTTTATCATTAACCATTTCGTCTCTTCTCCTCGTTTGTAAGTAGTTCATCTAATATTTCTAGTGATCTAGTGACATCTTGCTCTGTAATTACCAATGGAGGAAGAAGTCGTAAAATATTTCGTCCTGAATATAGTAATAGTAGATTTTTTTCAATACCTTCCATCAGAATATCCTTCACTTCAAATTTCAATTCAATTCCAATCATTAGTCCTTTACCACGTATTTCTCTTATGACGTTATGTTTTTCCTTTAGTGATTCCAATCCAGTCCTGAATACTTTACCCATTTTTTCTGCATTATCTATTAATCCATCTTGTGTAAGAGCATGTAGTGTAGCAGTACCAGCTGCACATGATAATGGATTTCCACCGAATGTAGAGGAATGTTCACCTTTACTCATACAGTTTAAAATATCAGGTTTTACCATAGTCACACCCATTGGAACTCCTCCAGCAATTCCTTTTGCAACACACAATATATCTGGAATCGTATTCCAGTGTTCAGACGCCCACATTCTTCCAGTTCTACCTAATCCTGCTTGAATTTCGTCAAATATAAGAAGAATATCGCTCTCATCACACATTTTCCTTACATCTTGTAAAAATCCATCTGGCGCTACATGAATTCCACTTTCTCCTTGAATAGGTTCTAGAATAATAAATCCTGTATCATCATCAATTTTTGAACGTAATGATTCTATATCACCGAATGGTGAGAATACTGCACCATCAACTAAAGGCTGGAATGATTTCCTATATTTTGGATTAAAGGTTATGGATAATGCACCCATTGATTTTCCATGATATGATCCATTCATTGCCACCATGCCCTTTTTACCTGTAAATTTTCTTGCAAATTTGATTGCAGCCTCAATTGCCTCTGCACCACTATTGTTGAGATGTGCTTGTGTCAAACCATGTGGTGTAACTTTGAATAATGTCTCAAGGAATTCTTCCCTTGTTTTATTATACAATGAGCTGTGAACAGTGATAATTTTATCAAGTTGTGATTTTATAGCGGTTACAACTCGTTCATTTCTATGACCTACTAATGCAACACCATATCCACCCATACAATCAATGTACTCTTTGTTGTTTGTATCCCATACATGTGCACCTAATCCTTTTTCTATTGTAACTGGAAACCTCTGGTAAAGATTTCCTAAATATTGATCCTCAGTCATTTTTTATCACCGTACAATTTTTATGTTCAATTGCAGAGGATATGGGGTTTTCCTTTTGACCGTTAGCGATTAATGCTTCTGACACACCCATTTCTAATGCTTCTGTTGCAGCAAGAATTTTCTTTTCCATACCAAAACCAATTTTTGGCATCATCTCCTTAGCTTCTGACAGAGTTAAACTCTCAACTAGCTTATCATCCATTAACAACCCATCAACATTTGTGATGAATAATACCTTGTCAGTTTTTACGTGACCAGCTACATTTGCAGCCGCTCTATCCCCATCTACATTTAGGAATTCAAATTCTTCACTCATCGCGATAGGTGAAATAACTGGAGTGTATCCTTTTCCTAGAATAGTAGAAATCAGATCTGCATTCACATCAGATATTTTACCTGTATAACCACCATCAATCACTTGTTTTCGACCTTTCTCATTCATGATGATCAGTTTCTTCTTCCTATTCGCTTGTATCATTTTACCATCCATACCAGAAAGACCAATTGCATTAACTCCATTCTTTTGCAGCATCTGGACTATTGTTTTGTTTATTCGTCCAGACATCACCATTGTGAAAATTTCGGATGTTTCTTTGTCAGTGTATCTACTTTTGATTCCACTTGGTGATACAACAAATTTTGGTTCTTTACCAAGTTGCTCTGTAACTTTTGTGACTTCCTTACCACCACCATGTACAAGAATAACTCCTTCTTTTTCTGCTACTTTTTTAATGTCTAATATAGTGGTTGGATGAAGATTGTCAACTACACTTCCACCAATCTTTATTGTTATCATACGTTATACAGGAGTTAATGGGGAATACATAATTCCTTCCATCTCATCAAAGCCTGACATAACATTCATGTTCTGGATAGCAGAACCTGCTGCACCCTTCATTAGATTATCCGAAGCAGATAGTGCAATAAGCCGGTTATTGTCTTGGTCCAAGTCGAAGCCTATATCACAGAAGTTAGAACCAACTACAAATTTTGGATCTGGGAATTTATAGAGACCTTTTTTGTCACGTATGAGTCTGATGAATCTTTCTTCACCATATTCAGCTCTATAGATCTTCCAAAGTTCTTTTTCATCTACCTCTTTTTTAAGGAAAGTATGATTAGTGCAAAGAATTCCTCTGACAATGTCTACTGCATGTGGACTCATTGCAACTTTAATCTTAGTTCCTGCAGTTTCACTTAATTCTTGTTCAATCTCACCAGTATGTCGATGTTTTGCTGGTTTGTATGGTCTAATTACACCAGCACGCATTGCATGTTGTGTACCTGCAGTTCCACCAGCACCTGCACCAGATGAACCAATCTTTGAATCAACTATGATGTGATCCTTATCAATTAGATCATTTTTAATCAATGGGTTTAATGCAAGCATTGATGTAACTGCCATACAACCTGGGCAAGAAACCAGTTGTGAGTTTTTAATTTGTTCACGATGAAGTTCAGGAACTCCAAATACTGACTTTTTCAAGTAATCTGGATGTGGGTGCTCCCAACCATACCACTTCCCATAATCTTCTGGGTTGTGTAATCTATAGTCAGCACTAAGATCAATTATTTTCATTCCTCTATCATAAAGTGATTTTACAATTTCAGTTGCAGTTCCATGTGGCACTGCAGTAAAAACCAAATCACATTTGTCACTCATTTTATCATAGTCAAGTTCTGAATATGTCAAATCTGTAAAACCTTTCAGACTTGGGTGTGTACGGTGAATGTAATCACCAACATATTGTCTAGATGTTACCATAGTGACTTCGACTTTTGGGTGACTAACCAATAATCGAAGTACTTCACCTCCAACATATCCAGATGCACCTACAATTCCTACTTTCATTTATGATTCTCTTCGTAAAACAGCATAATTTAACGTTAATTGAAACTATCTTCTGATGGAATTTACTGCATAGTTTATGATTTCTTTTGGTATGTTTTTCTCTGCAACCTTGACTAGACCCTTAAACTCAACAGTGTTGTTGACCTCATGGACGACTAAACCTTTTTTCTTATCTTCCATCAGATCTATGCCTAGTATACCACTGCCAACAGCTTTGGATGTTTTTACACATAGATCTTCAATTTCATTTGTGATTTTACATATCTCAGGCTCTGCGCCAAGTGCAACGTTTGTCTTAAACCCACCTGATGATTTTCTATACATTGCAGCTATTGGTTGATCACCAACTGTTATTACACGAATATCTCTTGGTGGACGATCAACCATCTCTTGTAAATAATATATCCTATCTTGTGGACCATCAGTAACTTGCCTATTTTCAATTATAGCATCTGCTGTGTCTTTATCTTTGATTGGCATGACATTACGTCCCCAACTTCCAATTATTGGTTTTATGACAAGTGGGTATCCAACTTTTTCAAAGTGTTCCATTGCTGATTCAGCACTAAATGAAAAATATGTTTTTGGTGTTGGTATGTTATTCTTTTTTAATAGCATTGATGTAATCATTTTATTCCCGCATGTGTTAGCGACGTCAAACGAATTGATCACAGGTGTATCCAAGAATTCTAGACATGCTGTAAAATGTAATCCCCTATAATAGCTGACACATCTTTCAAGGACAACATCACCAAAATCATAGTCGTTTCTCTTACTTTCTGTGTTAAACCTTGTAATCTTTGCATCAACCATTGATGTATCAAATCCCATTTCAGATGCTTGAGCTTGAAGTAGTTTTTCTTCAGTTCTCAATCGGTCAAACACAATACAAATTTTTTGCAACTACTCGCCCCAATCTTCGCCGACTGTCTCTGCCTGTTTAAGTTCTATATCAGAACCATCTTTTTTAGCAATCTCATAGTCAGCACCACAATCAGCACAAGAAACAATTTCTCCTACTGCTGCATCATCAGGGATATTCAAGTTTGCATCACATTCTGGGCAATTCATGATTTTTTTTCCATATTTATCTAGAATTTATTAGCTTCTGTTGTTTGTAATCCCCATAATTCAACAAAACCTTTGGCTAGTTTTTGATCAAATGTAGATTCTTTTCCATATGTGGCAATATTATGACTGTACAATGAATATTTGGATTCTCTTCCAACAACACGCACACTACCCTTGAATAGTTTGAGTTTTACAATGCCAGTTACGCGTTTTTGTGCCTGTTCAATGAATTTATCCAAATCTTCTCGTAGTGGATCATCCCATAAACCAGAATATACAAGCCATGACCATTCATCATCAACTAATGATTTGAATTTAGTTTCATGTTTTGTATGAACCATCTTTTCAAGATCCGAATGAGCTTCAATTAGGCAAACTGCCGCAGGAGTTTCATAAACCTCACGTGATTTTATTCCAACAACCCTATCTTCAATATGATCAACAATACCAACACCATGTGCACCAGCTTTTTTATTGATATATTCAATCAGTTTCACAGGTTCAAGTTTTTTACCATCAACCTCGACTGGAATTCCTTTGTTGAATTTTATTTTCATGTATGCTGGTTTGTCAGGAAGATTTTTTGTTTTAATCCATATGAATGCACTAGATGGTGGTTCATTTAATGGATTTTCTAACACTCCACCTTCAATTGCCCTTCCCCATAAGTTTTGATCAATACTGAATTTTTTTGCAACACTGTCTATTTCGATTCCATGTTTTTTCGCAAATTTTAATTCTGTTTCACGATCCAAATTAAGATCACGAATTGGTGCGATTATTGGCAAGTTAGATCCTGAACGTAATGTATTATCAAAACGAACTTGGTCATTGCCTTTTCCTGAACAGCCATGAGCTAATGCGGTGACTTTTTCTTTCTTTGCAATTTCTAATACCTTGTGAGCAATTAATGGACGTGCTAGTGCAGTTGCTAGGCAATATTTTTTTTGATAAAGTGCATTTGCTTTAATTGCTGGAAAGATATACTTTGTAACAAATTCTTTTTTTGAATCAATGTTGTAATGTTTTTTTACACCAAGTTTTTTTGCTTTTTTTGCGATTTTATTGTGATTATCACCTTGTCCAACATCAACTGTGACTGTGATGACATCCGTGTCATGAATATCTTGCATGTATTTTACGACAACTGAAGTATCCAAACCTCCAGAGAACGCAAGTATTGATTTTCGTTTCATTGAGCAACTGTCTGAAAGTAGTTTGTCATTTATCTTTTATGATAAACAACTTTTCCTAAGGTTAGATTGATTTTTTTGACGTGGAAAAATCAATAGGCATAGCTAAAATTCGATCACTATTTAACTTTGAATTATAACGCTGTTTTATGAAAATTTCATACGTAGTCGGAGCTGGGATAGGAGTTTTGGCTTTAGCGATAGTGATCAGTGCAACTCAGTCATATACTGATTCTGATGAAAAGATTCGAATCGCATTTTTTCCAAGTATTGTTCATGCAGTTCCTATTGTTGGAATGGAGAATAAAATTTTCCATCAAAGCCTTCCTGATGAGACTCAGATTGAAGTTAAAATATTTGATAGTGGTCCGCAAGTAATAGAATCATTATTTTCAAATTCAATTGATATTGCATATGTTGGACCAGGACCTGTAATTAATGGATATTTAAAATCTGGTGGCAATGCATTAAAAATTCTAGCCGGTGCTGCAGATGGCGGTGCAAGTTTAATAGCACAAAAAGATTCTGGACTTGAACATATAGAAAATTTTGACGGAAAAAGAATCGCTGCTCCACAAATCAGTAATACACAGGATGTTTCACTCCGTCACTATTTATCATCATATGGGTTAACACCAGTAGAAAAAGGTGGAACGGTTTACGTTCTAAATATTTCTAATCCTGATATCTATACACTTTTTGCGAAGGGTGATATTGATGGTGCATGGGTTCCTGAACCATGGGCTACAATCCTAGTCCAAGATCTTGGTGGGGTTAGAATATTTAACGAAAGTCAATTTTGGCCAGATGAACAATTTTCCTCAGTGTTATTAATCGGAAGAACTGCCTTTGTTGAAAAGAATCCAGAGATAATACACAATTGGATTCAATCAAATCAAGAAACAGTTGAATGGATTAACGCAAATCCGGAGAAAACAAAGCAGGTGTATAGTGAATTCCTAAAAAACTATATGGGAAAAACACTTCCTGATGAAATTATTGATGAATCGTTCTCAAATCTAATTATAACATCTGATCCACTAAGGAAGTCAGTTTTCACATTTGCAGAAAGAGCTGACTCTTTAGGATATCTTGGACGTTCAGGATATGATATTAATGAAATCTTTTATGACCATAACGTTTCGGTAAAATCAGTAGGTGTAAGTGATAATGGGTAAAATCGAAGCAAAAAATATTGAAAAGTTCTTTGAGCATGACGGCAAGCCACTAAAGGCATTAGGAGGCGTGAATCTCACTGTCAATGATGGTGAGTTTGTATGTATTGTAGGCCCATCTGGATGTGGCAAATCCACATTCCTTAGAATTTTAGCTGGATTAGAAAAACCAGATGGCGGAGAAGTGATGCTTGATGGTAAGCAACTTGGTGACACAGGCCCAGAACGTATAATGGTCTTTCAGGAGGGAGCATTATTTCCTTGGCTTACAGTAATAGACAATGTTGAATATGGATTAAAAATTTCAGGAATTCCAGAAAAAGAGCGTAATGAAATTTCAAAGAGGTATCTAGATATGATGCAGCTTACTCAATTTGTGAATTCATATACATATCAATTATCAACTGGAATGAAACAACGTGTGGCAATAGCACGTGCATTGGTAATGGATCCGGACGTTCTATTAATGGATGAACCTTTTGCTGCACTTGATTCACAAACTAGAGATCTACTTTTAGTTGAAATGCAATTAATCTGGCAGAAAACACAAAAGACAATCATTTTTGTCACACATAACGTACCAGAGGCAGCTGTACTTGGTTCACGTGTAGCCATATTTAGTGCAAGACCATCAATCATCAAAAAAATAATTGATGTTGATTATAAACGACCACGTGTTGCTGAAGATGAAAGTTTGAGTGTATACGAAAAAGAAATCCTTTCTTCATTACGACATCAGGGGCCAAAATAGGAGTGATATTTGTTGAAAGCTAATCTTTTTGGAAAAAAAATTATATTTTACATAGCAATCATTGTAGTTTGGCAGGCAATTGACACTGCAGACATTTGGCCAGATAACATATTTCCATCACCAATTGAAGTTGGAGAGGACCTGATTTATGGTATATCTGATGGAAGTTTGTTTTATGGAATTGGAACAAGTATGTGGCGTCTTATTATTGGACTTGCCATTGCTATTTGTGGTGGAATGGTACTTGGAATTTTTATGGCAAGAGTTGAGACCGTCAATCAAACAATCGGTTCATTAGTTCTTGGGCTCCAATCAATTCCATCTGTGGCATGGGTTCCATTAGCAATACTATGGTTTGGACTTACAGACTCTGGAATTATTTTTGTTACGGCAATTGGTGCAATCTTTGCTGTTACAATCAATACCTATACAGGCGTGAAGAATATTGACCCGTCATATATTGAGGCTGCAAGGAACATGGGTGCAAAAGGAACTAAGCTTATCACCACGGTTTTAATCCCAGCGGCATTTCCATATATGATCACTGGCTTCAAGCAGGGTTGGGCATTTGCATGGAGAGGTGTAATAGGCGCAGAACTTTTGTTCTCATTCTTAGGACTCGGATTTTTGTTAAATGTTGGAAGACAACTAAATGATGTTTCTCAAGTTATAGCTATGATGCTAGTAATAATGGGAATTGGAATAGTAATCGATGGGTTTGTCTTCAAGAGATTGGAAGATAAAGTGATGTCTAGATGGGGACTTCGTTAGGTTTTTCTGATTTCATTCTACTTGAAATTATAAATGCAGATAGAGATACTATAATTGAAAAATACATCACAATTGTATAGTCTGTATAATATGCAATAGCACCAGCTATCACTGGCCCGATAACGGTAGAAAATGCAAGTGTAGAACTAAAGATTGCTGTTGATGTTGATCTTGGATTGTTTTCCATCAAATGGAAGTTTCCCCCAATGAACAAAAATGCCCATGAGCATCCCACTATTGCCATAAATGGCATTGCCATCCACCAATCTGTAATCATTGATAATCCAACAAATACTATAACTGTCATGCCAATTCCAATTTTGTATTTTGTGATATTCTGAATCTGAATTCTTTTTGACATTAAATTCATTACAAGAAATGCTGTTAGTGTATTTGCTACATATACGATTGAAACTTGATACAATTCTGCACCGAAATATTCCATCAACATAATTGGTAATATTGTCCATGCCGCAGCTGCTCCAATATGTCGAATCAATAGTGATGAAAACAGAAACTTGTTTTTTACAATTATTTTCTTGATAATTCCATTGCCAACAATCTTCGCTGTTTGTAATTTTGGTAGCTTCAGTGAAATTAAGAAACCTATGATGAAGAATCCACTACTTATCACAAAAATCAATTTTTCATCATTTGCAAATCCTGCTGCAACTATTCCTGCAAGCCATCCTAAAGCATGAAATGATATGACTGATGCTACTTTTGATTTACCTTTTCCAGCCTCATATGCATATGCTAGCATTGGTGGAATCATTATTCCTGATGATATTCCTGCACCTATTCTTGCTATCAACAGGTATGTCGTATTGTCTGCAAAATAATGTAGCCCGAATGTAAGTGCACATAAAATGAAACCCACTCTTATGAAAAGTAATCTTTTTGCTTTTCTATCTGACATTCGACCAAAATATGTTTCAGTTAAAATTTGTGCAAATGCAAATGCTGCAACAATTATCCCAATCTCAAAAACAGATTCTGCAACCCCACTTGCGATAATTGGCATAAATACAAATGTAATTGCTATTCCAGAGTGTTGGAAAAATGTTGAGCCCCTTACTAGATTACTTAAACTCACCTTTTGACTCATATTCTAGATATTTTTTTACTTAATTTGAAACAAGCTATGAGAATATTCGAAGAGTGTACTATTTCGCTTTAAATTATAGCCAAAAAAAATTAGGATATGTTTAGTTATCAAAGATTTGCAGAAAGTAAGGCAAAGTTACTTACAATTGTAATCATCGGGGTTGTTGGTTCTGTATCAATACCGGTTTTACTCCCACATGTTTATCATGGAAATCACATATACCATCTTTTACTCCATACATCAGGAATAATCCTTTCTGTTTTTTTGACAGCACTCAGTGTAAATTCGTATTATAGATTAAGAACAAAGAAGATGCTCATCACGTCTATTGCATTTATGACATTTGCCGCTGCTGAAATTGTACAATTGATCAATGCAACAGAAACACATGTGTATAATTTCTTTGAATCACCTTCAGAGATTTCACATCTTATGATGCTTGGAATGATAGGACTTCTTGCAATAGCTATATTTAGGAAGGATTAAGGAGAAAAAAAATGCCAACGCGCGAAGAAATGATATTTTCTGAGATTAAAAATAACCCTGGAATAAGATTTCGTGAACTTATGAAAAAAGTTGGTATCACAAATGGAGTAATGAGCTATTATTTGCGAAAACTTGAACAGAGTGAGTCTGTATGGATAGAACGAACACCAAGAGTTACGAGATTCTACTCTTCTGATTTGTCAGAAGATGAGGCAAACCTTGTAAAGCGTTTAAGGCAGGAAACACCTAAAAAAATTCTTGTAGCACTTGTTGAGAATGAGCAACTTACATTCCAAGAATTGGTTGCAAAAATTTGTAAATCACCTTCAACAACATCATTTTATCTTTCTCAGTTAGTTAAGGAGAATATTATAAGCACATCAAAATCAGACTTCATTAAAGTTTATTTCAACGTTGAAAGAAAAAGAATTGCAAATCTTATTGAAGAATACCATCCCGATATCATAGAACAGGCATCAGATAATTTATCTGATATAATATCATCACTTTAAAGCAGATCTTCTTTTTTTAGAATATCAGTTATCTGTTTTAGCATTCTAGCAGATGCACCCCAAATCAGATTTCTCTTAAATGTGTAGGTATACATTTCTTGGATGGAGTTATGTTTCGGATCTAGATCATTTTCAAGTGTATCTAAAAAGGCTAAAAGTGGAATATGCAGAAATGACTCTACTTCAGAATTTGGAACAAGTTGTCCTATACCATCTAGTATGCAGATAAAAGGAACAATTGTAAATCCCGAGTTCAGAGTTATCACTTGTTTCAGCTGACCAATAACATCATCTCTTAAAATTTCCAGTCCAGTTTCTTCCTTCGTTTCACGTAACGCAGTATCAAGTAGATCATCATCAGTATCTGATATTTTTCCACCAGGAAATGAGATTTCACCTCCATGATGCATTAGCGTAATTGGTTTTTTCGTCATTAGAATTTCTGGTTTATCACCATAAATTATTATTAAAACTGCCGCAAGTTTATTTTTTCCATCACTCAAAATTTTAGGATTAATTTCGGTTGTTAATGCATTTTGAATTTTTTTATGAATCACAATTTGGTGTAGAATAAGTTTGTTATTGAGTTTGTCTTTTTTGTAAGGATCATAGTAGCAATTATCCCAATAATCAAAATGCCCATTACAACATGACCAAACTCAGGTACAACATAACTACCAAAAATCTCAATTTTTTCCGTTCCAGCACTAAATGGAATTGTTATGACCTTACCAGTATCATAAGTAAATTCATCTGTCAATTGAAGCGTTTCTATATCACCATTGGAACTTCCAGCCATGTGATTTAATGCAATGTACTCATCATTTTCAAACGGTCTAATTAGAAATTCATTCATTTTTATCATAATCTCTCCATCAGTCTCTGTATCAAGCATTATCAATAATGATGCATCATTCGGCTTGGCAAGAATTTGTTTTACTTCACCGCCTGTAATTTCATAATAAACCAGATCTGTTAGTTCAATCTCATCAGGGACAGATATGGTTCCATCATTTTGCATGAATCCTGAAATTTTGACGTTGCCTTGAAACCCTTGTGGAATTTCAAAATATAGATGCCAGTTTCCCATTTCGTCTATGCTTTGCAATGTTTCAACGCTTTCGGTGAACTGTATCTTTGAATCCTTAGAGCTTGCACCATCACCAAATTTCTCGCCATCTAAAATAACTTCATAATCTTCATGTATAGAGTTTGATGGAAATTCAAAACTCCCAACCATAGGAATTTGGAATCCATTCAAAGAATACATCGAAAGGTCTTTTCCATCAGTACTAAACTCACCATCTTTGAACCATGCATTAGCTGTATATCTAAAAGTGAATTCTTCATCACCATTTTTTACTGTGAGAGGCATTATTGAATCGTCACCAAATGCAAAACAACTGTAGTAGTCTACTTTGTCTGCAATGTCAGGTGATGCAATTAATTTAAAATCAAAAACATCACCTGGATTCATATGTTCAAATATTTCGGAAGACGCTACATCAATTATGATATCATCATTATCCTTGATTAATGCATAAATTCTAAATTTCTCAAATACGTCATCTCCACCATTTCGAATTTTACCAGTGAGACTACCATCTTCATGAATAATTAATGTTTCATCATAGATGATATAACCACCTGAAAATGCTTTTTCAGATTTTTTGTATGAGATTAGTGGTTCCTCTAAAATCGGATTTGCACTTTTCACTTCAGGAATTTGGACTTTCATTGGTAGCATGTTATCAGGCATTATTGTTGACAGTTCATATTCTTCAACAATTTTTGAATTACCATCTTGAACAGTTATTGTAACTGTTGGAATTATCGGATAGTATTCTTTGTTTTTTATTCCAGCAAAGACAGTATATGTATCGGTTTCATCATAAAATCCAATAAATTCATGATTAGGTATGTATACCTCACCATACATTCCAGCATCTACAGTCTGAGGAATTAGAATTGACAATAACGCAAAGCCCCCAATTAGGAAAAGTAATTCTTTCATAAGCACACTAGTCTCAATTTAGATAAAAACCTAATCAGATTCCGTAGATATTCAGATGATTCAAAAATAGAGAAGTTTTAATCGAGTTATTCAACAAGTCTGATATGGCTATAAGATACGAGATTAACCCACCAAAGATTTCTGATACTGGGGAAAGACTTGAAAGACTGCATTCAAGAATAAAACAGATTAGTGATGTATGTGATGGAATACATCTAACTGATTCAGTATTGGGCATTGAGAGAATATCGCCAATTATTATTGCAACAGAATCAAAACGCAAAATACCGGATCTCAATATTACTATCAGTTTACGTGTAATAGACAAGAGTTTAGAACAGATTACGAATGTCACACAAGCGTCTATTGAGGCAAATTTAGATGGAGTCTTAGTTCTAATGGGTGATCCTTCACAAAATTCTAATCACAACTCAGGTATTTTTCCCAGTCAAGCAGTTCAACACTTGAATAATTTAGAATACGGCAAAAAGACTGAAATTTTCCTTTCGCTTCCCAGTAACCCTAACTTTGAGAAGATTTCTAAAAAGATAAATTCTAAACCGTATGGCTTTGTTACTCAAGTCATACATAATATTTCACAGGTTCAAAGAATTACAGATCATCTTTCACCAAAAGGATTCAAAATAATTCCTTGTGTATTGTTTCCATCAGAGAAGAACCTGAAATCAGCAGAATTCTTAAAACTTGATTGGTCAAATTACAAGGACGATTTTTCTGATTTCATAAATAAGATAGAGAAGATTACTGGAGACGTTCTACTAACTTCACCAAATGATTTTAAAGGAGCGTTAGATTTCTTAACACGATTACAAAATTGAGCGAAGAAACATTTGCCAACGCATTGGAAAATCGAATTCTCCTTTTTGATGGAGCTATGGGAACAGAAATTCAAAGGTATGATCCAAAATCTGAGGATTTCCCAGATGGCAAAGATGGATTTAACGATGGATTGTCTATAACTAAACCTGATTGGATTAAGGAAATTCATAGAAAATATTTACTTGCTGGTGCAGATTGTATTGAGACTAACACATTTGGTTCGAATAAAATAAAACTAGATGAATATGGATTTGGTGCACAAACTGTTGAACTAAATCAGAAAAATGCAGAACTTGCAAGAAGTGTCTGTAATGAATTTACTGATAGGCAAAGGTTTGTTGTTGGTTCTATGGGTCCTACCGGCTATCTCCCCAGTTCTAATGACGCTGATCTCGGACAGATGCCTTTATCTCAAATAAGAGAGGCCTTTGAATTACAGGCTGAGGGATTAATCAAAGGAACTGCAGATGCATTACTAATTGAAACTAGCCAAGATATACTTGAAGTAAAATTGGCTGTCGAGGCATCTCATATGGCAATGGAAAAGATTGGAAAGAAAGTGACATTAATTTCAAATGTTACTTTGGATCAATATGGAAAGATGCTACTAGGAACAAATGTCCAATCGGCATATACCACAGTTTCTGATATGGGGATTGATATTTTTGGTCTAAATTGTTCTACTGGTCCAATTGAGATGGAACCAAGTATACAATGGTTGAATGATCAAAAACATAAACCATTACTGATAGTTCCAAATGCTGGAATGCCAGAAAATGTAGGTGGTCAGGCAGTATACAAAATGACACCTGAAAAAATGGCATCAGCACTTAATTCGTTCATTGAAGAATACCCTCAAATTAGCATAATTGGTGGTTGTTGTGGAACAAATCCTGAGCACATTGCACAATTAAGAAAAACTATTGACCAGCAAAAGAAAGATTGATGAGATAAGTATTTAGAAAATTTCATTTAAAAATATGCATGTTAAAGCCTAGAGTTAGCTCTTCAATAAAATCAGTTGATCTAAAACAAGAAGTTGGACCTCTCATAATTGGAGAGAGATTAAACACTCAAGGTTCAAAAAAAGCAAAACAGCTCGTTCTAAATGATGACTTTGATGGATTAGTTGATCTTGCAAGAAATCAAGTTGAAGACGGTGCTCATTGTATAGATGTTTGTGTGGCAACAACTGAACGTTCAGATGAAAAGGAGTTCATACTAAAACTAGTAAAAAGTTTGAGTCTGGAAATAGATGCACCTCTCGTAATTGATTCAACAGATCCTGAGGTAATTGAATCTGCAATTGAACAAATTCCTGGAAAGCCAATTATCAATTCAATTAATTTAGAAGGTGATGGAAGTAGATTCAAAGCATTAGCGCCATTAATGGCAAAATATGGAATCCCAGCGATTGCATTATGTATTGGACCTGAAGGAATGGCAAAAACCCCAACTCAAAAAGTTGAAACTGCAGAATTATTATACAACACTGGTAAAAAATATGGTCTACGTGCAGATCAATTCATCTTTGATGTTTTAACTTTCACACTTGCAACTGGTGAAGATGAATTTCTTGATGCTGGAAAAAACACTTTGGAAGGAATTAAACTTGTTAAAGAAAGGTTTCCTAACTCATTTACCACTCTAGGTTTGAGCAACATTAGTTTTGGTTTGGCACCACAAACACGACGTATTCTAAACTCTGTATTTCTATATCATGCAGTTAAGGCAGGTCTTGATAGTGCAATTGTAAATGCACGAGAAATAACACCTTATACTGAAATTGATGAAAAAGAAAGGAAACTAGTAGAAGATTTAATTTTTAACACTCACTCAAATGCATTATCTGATTTAATTTCTCATTTTGAAAATATTAGTCAAGATTCTACATCACAAAAAAAGAAAGTTGATGTTGATCCATCATGGCCTGCTGGTAAGCGTTCAAACTTTAGAATAATTAATCGTCTTAAAGATGGAATTCAAAATGATGTGGTTTCTGCAATTGCTGAAAAACTATCTGATCAGGATTTACTAATAGATAATGATGGAATCTTATCAATTAATGCTAGTAAGGAAATCACTCATCAAGGCGCTATTCAAACATTAAATGAGGATCTTTTACCTGCGATGAAAATTGTTGGTGATAAATTTGGTGCAGGAGAATTAATCCTTCCATTTGTATTAAAATCTGCAGAATGCATGAAGGCTGCAGTTAAAGAGTTAGAAAAATATCTTCTAAAAGAAGAGGGAACCAGTAAGGGAATTCTAGTTTTAGGAACAGTTTATGGTGATGTACATGATATTGGAAAAAATTTGGTAAAAACAATTTTTGAGAATAATGGTTATACTGTATATGATCTAGGTAAACAAGTACCACTCCAAAAATTTGTTGAAAAAATCAAAGAGGTAAAACCAGATGCGGTTGGTTTGTCTGCACTGTTGGTATCTACATCGAAGCAAATGCAATTTTTTGTTGAGCATGCAAGAAAAACTGATGTCAACATTCCAGTATTATGTGGAGGTGCTGCAATAAACAGCAATTACATTAATCGAATTGCAAAACAAGACGGAATTTACGAACCAGGTATATTTTATTGTGGCACTATGTTTGATGGTCTTAAAACAATGGACAAGTTAGTATCTGAAGAAAAGGATGATTTTGTTAGTACTTGGAAAGAAAAAATATCCAAATGGGAAGAAAGTAAAGTAAAACAAATTGCATCTGAGGATCTTCCTAGAAGTGATGTAAAACCTATTTCTCCACCAACTCCTCCAAAACTTAATGAAGTTATAAGACTAAAATCTGAAGACTTTGATCTAAATGAAATCTGGTCTCATCTTAACAAAAAATCACTATTCAAACTATCTTGGGGAATCAAAGGCAAGTCCAACGTTGAATCTATAGACGATCCTGATAAACTACTTCAGGATTGGAAGAATAGAGTTCTTAACGAAGAGTTATTTGAGCCAGAAGTAGTTTATGGATATTTCAAATGTCATAATCGTGATAACAAATTAGTTGTTGATAACCCAGATGGTGGTGAATTAGTATTTGACTTTCCAAGATCCTCCAAAAGCAAGCATCTATGTTTAACAGATTATTTTGGCGAAGATGATATTGTTGCATTTCAATCAGTGACGGTTGGTAAAAAAGTTGCTGAGGTTATAGAAAAATGGAATAAAGAAGACAAATACACAGATGCATATTATCTCCATGGTCTAGCAGTTGAGACAGCAGAAGCCATTGCAGAATGGATTAACCTGAAAATCAAAACTGATCTAGGAATTAAAGATAAAGGTGGACTCAGATACAGCTGGGGCTATCCAAGTTGCCCTGATACAAGTCAACATCATCTAGTTTGGAAGTTAATTCATGGTGAAGATTCTGGTATGGAATTAACTGAATCTGGACAGATAATTCCGGAGCAATCAACTGCAGCCATTATAGTCCATCATCCTGATGCA